>Ga0114975_10002464_pt1 | contig 12651 bp, 10 predicted proteins | sample S_130626_EF_Meta_FD_87031 | JGI IMG/M metagenome (GOLD analysis project Ga0114975, IMG submission 87031) | Freshwater microbial communities from Lake Simoncouche, Canada to study carbon cycling - S_130626_EF_MetaG | ecosystem: Environmental > Aquatic > Freshwater > Lake | place: Lake...
ACAACCTCCTTGTGGATAGTTTGGACTGGCAGTTTCTCTCAGCGGCCGCTGACGCCGCTGAGCGAGGCGCCCCTTATCGCTTTGATGGCTTCATCAATAATGTTCAGCGCACCGTCGGCACGTTGACGGGTTCAGAGATCACTCGTCGTGGTGTCCGAATGGAAGAAGACGATCAAATCGTTCTTAGTTTTGAAGGTTCCGCTGGTCAATCTCTTGGTTCATTTATGCCTAAGGGTCTTACGATTCAGCTGACTGGGGATGCAAACGATTATGTGGGTAAGGGGTTGTCGGGGGGTCGGATCGTTATTCAACCCCACGTTGACTCACCATTTGCAAGTGAGTCGAACATCATTGCTGGCAACGTCATCGGGTATGGCGCGACAGGTGGAGAGATCTTCCTCCGTGGAATAGTCGGGGAGCGGCTCGCTGTTCGAAACTCGGGCGCAACGATTGTTGTTGAGGGCGCTGGTGACCACGTGGCCGAATACATGACCGGTGGCGTGGTCGTGGTGCTAGGCCCCACAGGCAGAAATGTGGCCGCCGGCATGTCGGGTGGAAGCGCCTACTTCTATGATCCCGAACACCAATTGACTACAAATTTGAGCGCCGGCCTCTTCGATGTCGATCCGCTCGAATACGACGATGATCAGTTCTTGCAAAATCTTCTCGTACGTTTCGCGACTGCAACCGGCTCCGTGCTCGCTAAGACAATGATTGCCAACTGGGCGAGCGAGCGAATGAACTTCGTGCGTGTGCAGAGCGTGGAGTACCGCAAGGCATTGGAGGCACAGCATGGGCAAGGTTGATGGATTCCTGACTATTGGACGCGAGAATCCGGTCCGCAGGGCCGTTCCCGTTCGTCTTCGAGATTGGAAAGAGGTCTACGAGCCCCAGACCGATGAGCAGTCACAAAACCAAGCAGCCCGGTGCATGGATTGCGGTATTCCGTTCTGCCATCAAGGATGCCCTCTCGGTAATCTCATTCCCGAATGGAACGACCTCTACTACAAGGGCAAGTTCTCGAGCGCCCTTGAGCGGCTGCATCAAACCAATAACTTTCCCGAGTTCACTGGTCGTCTATGCCCAGCGCCCTGTGAGTCAGCCTGCGTTGTGTCGATCTCCAAGGATGCGGTCTCAATTGAACGTACCGAATACGAAATCATCGAACATGGATTTGCGGCGGGCGAAGTAGTACCAGTCATTGCGACGATCCGGTCCGGTAAGTCGGTGGCTGTGATTGGCTCAGGTCCCAGCGGACTCGCTGCCGCCCAACAACTTGCTCGTCACGGCCACGAAGTAACTGTCTATGAACGCCAAGAGGCAATCGGCGGACTCCTCCGGTTTGGCATACCTGAATTCAAGATGGAGAAAGCAGTTCTTGATCGACGTCTCGAGCAATTGACTGCGGAGGGCGTTCGTTTCGTAACCGGCACTACAGTCGGCGACGATGGCACCGTGTCGCTGCAGCAACTGCGCTCCGACTTTGATGCCGTGATCTTTGCGATTGGCTCAACTATCCCGCGAGACATTTCAGTACCTGGTCGCGAGCTCAACGGAATTTTTGCCGCCATGGAGTACCTAAAGCCCGCCAACATCGAGGCCCTCGGCGGCCCGGTATCACCCATCCAGGCCACTGGCAAGCACGTGGTCATTCTTGGCGGTGGCGATACCGGTGCCGACTGCCTGGGAACAGCACATCGTCAGGGTGCACAGTCAGTCACTCAAGTAGAGCTATTGCCACAACCGACACCGACGCGTCCACAGAACCAACCTTGGCCCACAATGCCCACTGTCTACAAAGTGACGAGTGCCCACGAAGAAGGTGGAGAACGCGAGTACGCCATGCGGACGAAGGAATTCCGGAGTCTCGATGGCGTCTCACTTTCCAGTCTCCTGGTGGAGCACCTCCAATACGGCCCCGATGGAGCCGTCACGGTAGTGGGCGAAGAGGAGATTCCCGCCGATCTGGTGTTCATTGCGGCCGGCTTTATTGGCCCTGAACTCAATCATTTCAACGACGTTGCGAGAGACGGCCGTAACCACATACTGGTGGACTCAAACTGGCAGACAGCCCCCTCTGAGGGGAATCTGGCTCCGGTGTTTGCCGCAGGCGATGCCGTACGCGGTCAGAGCCTCATCGTTTGGGCTATCGCTGAGGGTCGCTCGGTTGCGGCGGCAGTTCAGGCTGCCATTGCTCCTGACGCACCAGCCCTCCCAGCCCCTCTGGAACCGTATGAGAAGAGTTGGTTCGCCTGACCTGGGCACATATTTTGTAATATTTTGGAAATCGTTCGTAGGAGGAAATTATGAAGAGCACGATGCAAGATGCACCACTGTTGATTAGCAACATAGTGCGGCACGGTGAGTGGCTTTATGCCGACAAGAAGGTCTTTACGGTTCACGCCGATCGCGTTCAAGAGGCAACGTTCTACGAGATTTCCAAGCGCGCGGAGCGGTTAGCGCGCGCACTGAAGAAACTTGGTGTTGAGGCTGGCGATCGCGTTGCCACATTCCAATGGAACAACCAGAGCCACATGGAGTCGTACATTGCCGTTCCATCGATGGGTGCTGTACTCCACACACTCAATATTCGTCTCTTCCCTGAACAGCTCGCATACATCATCAACCACGCGGACGACAAGGTCATCATCGTTGACGGCTCACTCATCCCATTGCTGGCAAGGGTGAAGGATGAAATCAAGGGTGTAAAGCACTTCATTGTCTCTGGACCCGGCGACCGTTCGCTGCTTGGTGACACTCTTGACTACGACGAATTGGTTATGTCGGAAGAGCCAGGATTCGTTTGGCCAGAATTTGATGAGCGCAATGCCGCCGCCATGTGCTACACATCGGGTACAACAGGCAACCCTAAGGGCGTTGTCTATTCACACCGATCCACTTGGTTGCACTCATTGGCATCGATGTCATCAAACTCCATTGGACTCTCCGAGCGAGACCGCGTCCTGCTTATTGTCCCCATGTTCCACGTCAATGCATGGGGTGCGGCCTACACCGCCCTATTCAGCGGATGCGAACTCATCATGCCTCAAATGTTCTTGCAGGGTGAACCCATCTTGAATATGACGAAGACTCTTCGACCAACGGTCGCACTCGGGGTACCCACAATTTGGAATGACGTACTGCGAGTCGCCGAGAGTGACCCCACCGCCGATCTTTCAAGCCTTCGGGGCATTCTCTGTGGTGGCGCTGCCGTTCCTCGCTCCATGATCGAGGCCTTCCGGAGTCGCCACAATCTCGACGTGATTCAGGGCTGGGGCATGACTGAGACGAGCCCGTTGGCCGCAGTTTCGATTCCACCCTTTGGTAGCAACCCCGAGCATGACACCGACTACCGCGTCAAGGCGGGTCGAATCGTTGGGGGAGTGCAAGTGCGCACCGTGGGAGAAGATGGAACCATTCTTGAACGTGACGGCAAGAGCGTTGGTGAATTCGAGATCCGTGGTCCCTGGATTACAGGTTCGTATTTTGGCGTAGACGACGACGAGAAGTTTCACGACGGATGGCTCCGTACCGGCGATGTTGGCACCCTCGACGGCGAGGGCTTCATGGTCATCTCTGACCGAAGCAAGGACGTCATCAAGTCGGGTGGTGAGTGGATTAGCTCAGTAGAGCTGGAGAACGAAGTAATTGCCCACCCTGAGGTCTTTGAGGCGGCCGTTGTCGCAGTTCCAGACGCGCGCTGGGACGAGCGACCTCTTTGCTGCGTGGTTCGTAATCCCGACTCGACGGTCACCCTGGAGGAGATCCGGGCCTTCCTGGAACCACGTATCGCCAAGTGGTGGATGCCCGAGCGTTGGTGCATCATTGACTCGGTCCCAAAGACCAGCGTCGGCAAGTTTGACAAGAAGGTATTGCGGGCGCAGTACGCGGCAAACGAGCTCACTGTCACGACCTTTGAGTAGGCATGAATAGAGACGAACTGGAGGATCTCGCAAGCAACGTCAGCGTCCTCGTTGAGAGAGTGACAGATTTGACCTACGACGCACTGCGAGAACAGTCCAACGGCAACGACCATTTCAAAGAAATTGAGAAGAAGCTAAGTACCGTACGTCGATCACTCGTCAAGGCGGAAGCGACACTTCGTAGCTTGACTTAATCTGACCACGAGTTGATCGTGCTGATTAAATCTCGAACGTCCCCATAGCTACGACGATCGAAATGGAACGCGATTCGAGCTAGGTGGACTTCATCTTGTGATGACCTCTCAGGCGCCGTAGCCTCAATCACTTCGATTTCACCTTCGGTAACGAAATGGCTAAATCTGGAGCGGACTTCTTCAAGCTGTTGCGGACTTGGCCCCCTGTGCATACGGAGCACCATGCGAGGGCCGACCATGCGCATGGAGTGATAGTTCCGATAGAAGCCGGTCAGCGCCGACTGCGCTGTCTCCACGTCGGTGGCCAGAGTGAAGAATCGATGATCAAGTGCTGAAACATAGCCCTCACTTATGACGGCGTCCTGGATGAACTTCAACCAATCGGTCCAGTAGTGACCGTTAGGCGTGTCAATGAGCACAACGGGTGCCGGCACCGCTTTTCCGGTTTGTAGCAAGGTAAGTAGTTCAAAACACTCATCGAGTGTTCCGTAACCACCAGGAAAGATGGCGAAGCCTTTTGACTCTTTCGTTAATGCGACCTTCCGGGTGAAGAAGTAGCGCATCTCAACGAGTTTCACGTCGGAGGCGATGAACTCGTTCGCGCCCTGCTCAAATGGCAGGCGGATATTTACTCCAAACGACTTCTCTCGGCCGGCACCCTCAATGCCGGCCGCCATAATTCCGGGTCCCGCACCCGTAATGATCATCCAGTCCTGTTGGGCCATCGCGGCCGCAAAGTCCTTGGTGAGCTGGTAGAGAGGATGATCGGATGGAGTGCGCGCTGAACCAAAGATGGTTACCTTCGGGATTGATCGGTAGGGAGCGAACACTTCGAAAGCCTCAACGAGCTCGGCCAGGGCGGTCTCGGCGATCTTTAGGTCCAAAGTGTCTGGGTCTTGTTCGGCCAGCTTGACCACATTTTCCAAGAGGGACCTCAAGAGACTGCTCCGCTGGGCAGTCTGAGGCTTCGACGCTGTAATGGCTGTTAGCAGAGAGGCGATTTCAGCGTCGTGGGTCACGCCACACCGTAAAGAGTGGTTCGTTGCCGCAGGCGTCGTCCTAGGGGCTCTACGAGGGCCTCCAGCGTCGCCACGTCCATCTCTTGACCGTGAGCCGCACCGGCAGCGCGGGAGATGTTTTCATCCATCAAGGTGCCACCGACGTCGTTGGCGCCAGCCCGCAAAATCTCTCGACTGCCTTCAATGCCCAACTTGACCCAACTGACTTGGATGTTGTCGATGACTCCGGCGTAGTGGAGACGCGCCACTGAGTGCATCAACACCGTTTCGCGGAAAGTGGGGCCCTTGCGGCTTCGGCCCTTCAAAAAGATGGGTGTAGCCATGTGGACGAAGGGGAGTGGCACAAATTCAGTGAAACCACCCGTCTTCTTCTGGAGCTCTTTGGTAACAAGGAGGTGCCTGGCCCAGCTGCGAGGCTCTTCAACGGCACCAAACATGATGGTGATATTTGAGCGTAGGCCGACACTATGAGCGGCCTCGTGAACCTCTAGCCACTGCGCGGTATTTATCTTGTCGGGGCAGAGAATTGCTCGAACTGGATCGTCCAAAATCTCAGCAGCCGTGCCAGGAAGCGTCTTTAGACCGGCATCCTTCAGACGTGTCAAATAGTCGACCAGGCTCATTTCGCTGCGTCGGGCACCCTCAAAGACTTCCAATGCGCTGAAGGCGTGGATGTGAATATCTGGCGAGCCGGCTCGGACCGCCGCTATGACATCGACGTAGTAGTCCCCATCAAACTTTGGATGAATACCACCTTGCAGGCAAACCTCAGTGGCACCCTTTTCCGCAGCCTCTTGCACGCGCTCTGAAATTTCATCCAGCGTCAAGAGGTAGGGGTCTCCTCGCAAGTTGAGCGAAAGCGGGCCCTTCGAGAAAGCGCAGAACTTGCATTTGAAAGTGCAGACGTTCGTGTAATTGATATTTCTGTTAATCACAAAGGTGACGTCGTCACCCACAAGGTCGTGGCGCACACTGTCCGCTAAATCCGCGATCGCGGCAACATTGGTGCCACGGGCATTAAAGAGCGAGACCAATTCGTCCTCAGTGAACTCGTAGCCAGGTTCGTAGCGATGGAGGATTTCCTCAACCTTTCCGGTGCGAGGGCCTCTCTTGAACGTTGGCGGCGTGGAGTCACCGCCGGAGAACCAATCATCATCACGACGGTGACCATGGGCATTCGAAAGAGCCAGTACCGATGGTCGCACGTGATCGTCGAGAAACTCTTCTCCGTGCCACTCTGGGTAAACAGTCAACCGGGGAGCTAGATGAAGGCCGCGTCGCTCGACTTCGCCGCTCAGCGTTTCCACTACCGGCCATTGGCGCTCAGGATTTACGTGGTCCAACGTAATTGGAGAGATACCGCCAAAGTCGTCAATTCCGTACGCCAGTAGCCGTGCTGGATCATCGCTGAGGTTGGGAGGAGCCTGGAGATGGATATCCACGGGCAATATGAGACGAGCCGCCGCAATGGTCCAGAAGAACTCCTCTTCGTCGGCCGCGGGATGGTCGGCCATCGCAGTCTTGGCCTTCGGCAGGAAATTCTGAATAATTACTTCCTGAATATGGCCAAACTGGCGGTGTGATTCGGCAATAGCCCAGAGTGCTTCGATGCGATCACGCCGGTTCTCACCAATGCCAACGAGAAGCCCCGTTGTAAATGGAATTTTGAGCTCACCAGCCGCACGGAGCGTCGCGAGTCTCCGCACCGGTGTCTTGTCGGGGGCTAGGCGGTGTGCCTCTAGGGGTCGAAGAGTCTCCAACATCATCCCCTGGGAAGCCGTCACCGTGCGAAGTTGTTCCAGCTCATAAGAGAAGAGCGCCCCAGCGTTAGCGTGCGGCAGCATGCCCGTGGTGTGGAGAATGGTGCGAGCCACTTCGGCGACATAGTCGACGGTGGAACGATATCCGTGGGCGGCTAACCAGCGGGCCGCATCGTCGTAGCGCAACTCTGGTCGTTCGCCGAGCGTCAAGAGCGCTTCTGTAACGCCGACCTTTTGGCCGGCCTCAACGATGGCCATGACCTCTTCGATGTCCATATAGGGCGATGGCAGGTGGGCCGGCGGTTGCGCAAACGTGCAGTATCCACAGCGATCGCGACACAACTTAGTGAGCGGAATAAACACCTTCGGGGAGTAGGTGACAACTTCACCGAATTGGCTACGCGCTACGGCGTAAGCGTCTGGGGCCAGCGAACTCGACGACTCACCTTCGAGCTCGCCAAAATTTGCGGGAATCTTCTTGGTTGTAGTGGTATCGACCATTGGCAAGAACCTTAGTGAAGCAGAACGTCTAACGGCTCACCGGGGGATACCTTCACCCTGACGATGTCACGCCCACGACCGAGTAAATCGTGGAAGTCGCCACGAGCCTGCGCCGCTAATAAGTCGTGGAAGGAGTACCTGCGACCTTCAATACGCTCGGGTTTGATCTCCGGTTCGACCAGAATCTGAAGGAATCGAAGGACGGTCGAGCCGCCCTTATGGAGTTGCCCGGTGGAATGAAGGTACCGAGGACCCAATCCCGCGCTGACTTCGTGACCCATCATGGCCATTGAGGCTCTGAGCTGCGCCACCTCGCCGGCGCGATCAAGTGGACCGTAGACCTGTAGCGCAACTGGGCCGCCGCGATCTATCCATATCCGAAGGGCCTCGGGAGTGATGAATTCGTCCTTCGAGGGGCTGGTCAGCTCAGCAAACGTGCGTCGTTTGGCAGATTCAACATCGGGCTGGATGAAAGGGTCGACGCCTAGTGCGACACAGAGGCCAACGGTGAAGGCGTGAGTCTTCTGGACATGTTGAACAATGTCGCGAATCTCAAGAGGCGAGCCGGGCGTCGGCAGAACGCCTTTACCGTCTTTCCCAGTCGATTCGGCAATGAGCTGTTCCTCCCAGAGGGCTGTAAAGGAACTCAAAGGGTCGCCCGAGATGGTCGTGGTTCCCCAACCCGAAGGTGGTGCGGACTTGAATCCGTTGACGAAGGATGCAATCCACTCCTCGTCCCCGAGAACGCTGGTGGCAATTGCACTTGCACCGGAAATCAAGACTGGTGCGACCCCAAAGGCCGACAGCGCCGAGAATCTCCCCCCCGTGTGGGGATCGCCATACAGCATGGCAGCGCCCAGAGACGTACCCAATTCGTCCAGTGGCGTCCCTCGGTCCGTTATGACCGTGAGATCCTTCGCGGAAGCTCCGTGCGAAAGGGCGTACGCCATGGTCGCTACGGTCTCTATCGTGCCGCCAGATTTCGAACTCACTACGAGATTGACGTTCTCAAAATTCGTACCTTGAATCGAGTCGGGGTGTGACGTGTCCAACATTGTCAACGACGTAATGCCCAGTTGGTGTGCGAACATGCCAGCACCTGAAGAACTTCCACCCATGCCCACGAGAACGGTTTCTTCGTGGTGACGAAGCTCGAGTCTCTGAATTCTCTCGACGAGCGAGTCGAGTGCCTCCGGGTGGTTCATCCATCCCGTCCATGAGCCTGCGTCGCCGGGGATGTGTGAGAAATCGCCTTCTAAAACCCGTTGAGCAATGTCATGCGGGTTCATGGATGGCTAGCCGCGCAGTTTCTGGGTGACGGTAGCGAGTAGCTCGTCATACGACGAAATAAACGCGGCAACGCCTTCGTCCTCTAAGCGCTGAGTAACTTCAACCAGGTCAATACCAGCAGCGGCGAGGTCATCGAGTTTCTGGCCGAGCTTTCGGCGAGCAGCGTCGTCGAGAAGCTGGGAGTTTGCGGCATTGCCGTGATCGGCGTAGGCCTCCAACGTTGGATCTGGCAATGTATTGACAGTGTCTGAGGCGACCAAGGTGTCGACATAGAGCAGGTCGGAGTAGGCGGCATTCTTCGTACTCGTCGAAGCCCAAAGTGGTCGCTGGACCTGGGAACCTAGGGCGAGAATGTCCTTGAACCGTTGCGAGGCAATCCGATCTTGGAAGATGTCGTAGGCGCGTGCCGCTTGGGCCACGGCTGCCACGCCCCTCAGAGCGGAACCTTCGGGGAGCATGGGGTCAATTGCGGTGTCTACGCGACTGATAAAAAATGAAGCAACGCTGGCTATTTTTGACACATCGATACCTGAAGCGTGAGCACGTTCTACACCATCGACAAAGGCGTCCAGAACTTCCGCATATCTCTCAAGCGAAAAGATGAGCGTGACGTTGACGTTGATCCCCATGGCTAGAACAGCACTGATGGCGGGTAGGCCGGCTTTTGTTGCGGGGATTTTGATCATCAAATTAGGCGACGTGTTCAAGGTTTCTGCGAGCCGCATGGCAGCTGCGATTGTGCCTTCGGTGTCGTGGGCTAATCGTGGCGACACCTCGAGCGAGACGTAGCCATCCAACGATCGGCGTTCTCCACTCGACAACGAGCGCAGCGAAGCTTCGTACACCGGGAGCAAAATTAAGCAGGCGTCTCGGACGTCTTCAACTGCCAATTGCTCAAACGCAACTTCCGGATCGGTTGTTCCCAGACTGGCAATCAAGGCATCGTAGGCATCCGTAGAGGCCACGGCTTTAGCGAAGATTGAGGGGTTCGACGTCACACCGCGAACGCCCCGGTCCACGAGATTCTGCAGAGTTCCGTCGTTGAGCCAGTCGCGGCGAATGTTGTCCACCCAGGCGCTCTGGCCATGTTCTAAATAGAGAGCATCCAGTTTCGTCATGCGTGCTCCAGTCGGTGCCGTACCGCGGCCGCAACGGCACTGGAAGTGAGGTTGAAGTACTCAAAGACGAAATCTCCAGGGGCGCTGATGCCAAACGTGTCAATACCGAGTGATTCGTCGGCATACTTCGCCCAACCCAACGTTGCTCCCGCTTCGATCGAGAGACTCGGAATATCTCGTCGAATAACCGAGAGGCGGTACTCCTTGGACTGCTCTTCGAAGCATTCCCAGCAGGGGAGAGCAACAACACGAACGTGGATTCCTTCAGCCGCTAACTCATCAGCCGCGCCCACCGCGGCACCAACTTCGGAACCCGTCGCCACCAAGGTGAATTCTGCACTGGGGTGGTCGCGCAGGATGTATCCACCCTTAGCTGCTCCATTGGTGGAATTGACAGCATCACTACCCTGAAGGACTGGCAAGTCCTGACGACTCAAAATGAGCGCAGTGGGACCTTTCGTATGGGTAGAAATCACCTGACCAATGAGGTTGAGTGCCTCGTTGGCATCCGATGGTCGCACCACGTGCACACCGGGCATTGCTCGTAGAGCCATCAAGTGCTCAACGGGCTGGTGGGTAGGGCCGTCCTCGCCAACTCCGATGGAATCGTGAGTAAAGACGAACGTCACCGGTGCTTCGCTCAATGCTGCGAGTCGAATAGCGGGTCGCACGTAGTCAGAGAATACGAAGAAAGTCGAGCCCACGGGACGTACGCCACCGTGGAGGGCCATGCCAACCATGGCGGCCCCCATAGCGAACTCTCGGATTCCGTAGTAAATCTGTCGGCCGCCAGGATTTTGGGCCGACTGAGCCATCTCGTCCGGCAACAGGACACCGGTGTTGTCAGTCAGGTCTGCCGACCCGGAGAGGAGTCCGGGGGAAACTGGAGACAGAGCATCAATGGCCCTCTGCATTGCCTTACGCGTGGCGACCTTGGTGCCCTCTTCGTAGCGCTTCATCTCTGGCGCGACCATTGGTACTCCACCGGACTCCACCTGGGCCAACAGCTTGACGCCACGTTCGCCTGACGCTGTTAGTCGACTCTCCCAGTGATTGCGTTCAGAGCGCTGCGCTGTCAGCGATTCGACCATCGCCGATGGGAGATCGTCGGAGACGTTAAAGCTGATCTCCGGATCGACCCCGAGTGCCAGCTTCGTGTCACGAATTACCTCGGCGCTAAACGGAGATCCATGAGCTTCACGGCGATCGACCATCGCCGTGGCCGGGAAGCCAATATGAGAGCGAAGCACCAGGAGCGTTGGCCTCTCGGTTTCCGCCAGCGCCGCGCGCAGACCGGCTTCGAGAGCTTTGCAGTCGTTGGCAACTTCGCCAAGCTCGACCACATTCCAGCCATAGGCACGGAAGCGGGCGGGCGTGTCGTCGGCCAGAGCCAAGTTGGTCTCTCCATCAATCGTGATGCGATTGTCGTCGTAGATGACGGTGAGACCGGAAAGTTTGAGAGCGCCCGCAAGCGAAGCCGCCTCGTGAGAGATTCCTTCTTCAATGCAGCCATCGCCGGCGATGACCCAGGTGTGGTGATTCACAAGTTCTGGTCCGTACGAGGCACGGAGGTACCGTTCCGCAATTGCCATACCGACGCCGTTGGCCAGACCTTGGCCCAATGGACCCGTGGTCACTTCGACCGTTGGAGTGATACCAACCTCCGGATGTCCTGGAGTGCGGCTGTGCGGCTGACGAAATTCAAGTAGGTCTTCGCGAGTTACTCCGTAACCAAACACACGCGCAATGCCGTACTGGAGGATGGACGCGTGACCACAACTCAATATGAAACGGTCGCGATCTATCCATCCGGGGTGGGTTGGATCGTGTCGCAGTACTCGAGAAAACAGAGTCACTGCGAGAGGAGCGAGCGCCATAGCGGTACCCGGATGGCCAGACTTCGCCTTCGCCGGTGCATCCATTGCCAAGCCAACAATCTCTCTGATTGCTCGGTCTTCTAGGGGTGATGCATGCTCGTATTTAACGGTATCCACCGTCAGCAGAGTAGTTAAGAATTTACGGTAACAAGGTGAATGTGTCAGTAGCCTGAGCACATGGCTCTCCAAGTACCACCAAATTGTGACCTGACGCTCGGCCTACGCTGCGTAGACAAGTCCATACCGGGCGCCACCGTATGGGAGATGCGGGCCGATGAACGTTTCGCCAACCCCGCCGGAATCATCCAGGGGGGATTCCTCGCTGCCATGTTGGATAGCTCCATGGGGGCCAGTGCCGTCACCGCCCTACGGGGTCGCAAAGCCAACGTGGCGAACGCCGAGATGAAGGTTTCCTACCTGCGACCGGCCAAAGTTGGGGGAATTCTCCGCTGCGAGACCCAGACGACACATGCCGGCACTACCGTCCTGTTTCTGGAAGGCCGGGTTCTTGACGAGAGCGGGAATGTGGTGGCCAGTGCCACCTCCTCGTACATTGCCAGAGACCGCGCCTAGGCTCACGCTGTGAAGTTTGGCGACATCAAAAACGTCCTTCGCGGTCAGACTCTGGCCGAAGAAGCGGAAGAGATCAAGGATGTGGCCCTCCGCTACGTCCGCGAGGAAACCGTTGACCCCGTAAAGGCTCTCGGGCGTTACACGGCCTTCGGATGTGCGGGATCCTTCCTGGTGGGTCTCGGTGGCCTACTGCTTGCTGTTGGACTACTTCGACTACTCCAAGAGCTGTTCCACGGAACAACTTCGTGGATTCCCTACCTCATCGTGACCACGGGCGGCGTTGCCGTCATAGGGCTGACACTGCTCAAAATCGGCAGCGGTCCGAGTCGACGACGGATTCCGGTCAAGAAGACGAAGAAATCATGAGTGGACAGTCAAAGACTCGGATCGAACTCG
>Ga0114975_10002465_pt1 | contig 12651 bp, 19 predicted proteins | sample S_130626_EF_Meta_FD_87031 | JGI IMG/M metagenome (GOLD analysis project Ga0114975, IMG submission 87031) | Freshwater microbial communities from Lake Simoncouche, Canada to study carbon cycling - S_130626_EF_MetaG | ecosystem: Environmental > Aquatic > Freshwater > Lake | place: Lake...
CGAGAAGATCCGAGTTGCGATCACTGAGGTCATGCAGATCGACATGATTTCTTGGGGCGCCAACTCAGGAGGTTACCCGCCCAAGTGGCAAGAGTTTGCCGCCCTTTTCGACAACGAGCCTGAACTTCAGCCCACCGAGCACGAGAAGATCCGAAAAACCAAGTACGAGTACCGCCTGCGCAACGAGCTGGCTATTCGTGCAGGCTTAGCAAAGAGGAAGGCATGACAAAAGATGACGCTCAAAAAATCCTTGACCAAATCCGCGAGGGGTATGGCCACGCCTACACCGAGGCTTGCGCCCTCGAATGTCTCAATCTCACAGGAGACCTTGGAGCACATGAGGGCGTGCGAAGCAAGGGAGTGGATGAAACGCTACACGAAGAAGGCTATCGAGCTCGGCTCAGGCAACGGGCAATTATGGTGGCAAGGAGTAAAGAATGACATCGAAAAAAGGCGTGGCACACCAACCATGCTTGACCTAGTAAACCGCATGAAACAGGAGAGAGAAAATGGCAAAAGTAGAGCTCAGTGATTTTCAGAAGAAGTTCTTTGCTCAGGGCACAGGACAGACGCTTTTCACAGCAAAAGAATTTGAAGAGGGCCTAGCCCAAGCTAAAGCCGAGATTATGGCTGTGGCCATCCAAACAACGAAGCAGGCGATTGCCATCGAGCGAGAAGCCTGCGCACGTATTGCTCAGGAGTGGAGCCAAGAGGAGCTGGCGCAGGCAATCAGAACGAGGATGCGCCGTGCGGATTGAGCTGGACTTCCCGCCTGCGGAGCTGTTTCCTAACCGCGCCAAGGGTACGCACTGGGGAAAACTTTACAAACTCCGCTCGGACTACCGTGAGAACAGCACTTGGCTGGCCAAGCACCAAATCAAGGGCTGGAAGCACGCAGGCAAAGACATCAGGCTCACCCTGACCTTCGAGATGCCTGACAAGCGTAAACGTGACGCAGACAACTGCCTAGCCGCGGCCAAGGGCGCCCTAGACGGTTTGGCTGATGCGCTCTTTGTAAACGATCAATTCTTTCAACCCATCATGATCTACAGAAAAGCTGGACAAAAGCCCGGCAAACTGATCGTTGAAATACAGGAGCTGACATGAACGAAAAACTAATCGATCCACAGGCGGCAGTGGACTTCATGATTTCAAAGTCCGCCGAGTACGCCCAAGCTGAGGCCAACAAGGTGTACATGGAGGAGCTAAGGAAGACAATCAAGGCAGAGGAGATGAAGAGCGCCGAGAACAACAGCAACGGCGAGTACAAGACAGCGGCCATGCAGGAGAGAGAAGCCTACGCCTCCCCACGCTACAAAGCCCACCTGCAAGCCCTCAAACAGGCTGTAGAGGAGCGCGAACGCCTTCGCTGGATGTTGATAGCCGCGCAGGAAAGAATCGCCGTGTGGCGCACGCAAGAGACCAGCAACCGAAACATCATGAAAGCCACGCTGTGAACAACACCCTCACCGCTAAGGAACGCGCCTACGTCGGGCTGGTCAAGGAGCTCCCCTGCTCGGTGTGCGATCAAGAGGGGCCAAGTGATGCCCACCACGTCAAACAGCACAGGCAGTACACGGTGGTGGCTCTGTGCAAGTCCTGCCATCAGGGAAGCAAGATGGGCTGGCACGGGGAGCGCAGGGCGTGGGCCATAGCCAAGATGGAGGAGATCGACGCCCTGAACGTCACCGTGAAGAGGGTGATGGAGCTCCTGATCAAGAGTTAGGGAAAGCACCTACAAAAATATTTATAAAAAGATTGCACAAGCGCTTTAACTTGATGTTAAGATGCAATCACTGCAATAAGCAGGTTACTTGAAAGACAAACATCATGACAACAGCAACATTGATCCAAACAGTCGCAACAGTCGAATCATTGCTCAGCCCTATCGACCAACTCGCAGTGTTGGATCGTGAACAAAAAGCTCTTGCCGCTAAGGTCAAGACCCTCAAAGACGAAGTTGCCAACACATACGGCGAAGGCAAGCACCGCGGTGAGAAGTACGGTGTGACCGTTGTGATCGCCGACGTTATCGGAAGCGTCAACTACGAAGCACTCTGCAAGCACTTCAAGATTACCGAAGAGCAACTCAACTCCTTCCGCAAAGAAGGCTCAGCACGTATCACCGTTACACCTACAGCGTAAGGGGAACAACATGACCTTGTACCAAACAAACCAAGCCATCAGAACACTTCGTGCAGTTTCACATGAGAACCCACTGCCAATGAAGATGCATGACGAGATCACACGTTCGTTGATCAATCTGCTAAACCACAAAGAATCGTTGAACAAATTACAGAAGCTAGGGAAAGTCCCTACCCCTAACCCGCTTTAATTTCATGTTAAGATGCATCCACTCCAATCAGGCGGTTACTTGAAAGAATCCAAAATGATCACAGTTTCAAAATTCAATGTTCGCGTAGTCAACCAAGGCGACAAGTACGGTCGTGACTTCTGCTTGACTCATGACAGCGACAGACCCCTCGTAGAGTTCTATGACGCTCGTTACCCACACACTGAGTTCGGTCAGTTCGTGTCTCGCTACTATGTGTCCACAATCTTGGGTACAGACGGATGGGGTGGCACAGAAGGCGGCTTGTGCTTGGACGGTGGCAACGCCAATGAGTGGTCTGTGTCTGCTGAAGACATGGCAACAGTTCGTTCTTTCTTGCAAGAGGTGACAGCATGATCGACAACAAAAAAACAGTTCTCACAGTGGGCGCGTACTCAATCGTGCGCATCCAGTCCTACGGCTTCCGTTGCAACACCCTGTCAAGCGAGTGGGAGGTCATGCACGACGGCAAGTGCATCTCCCGTTACATCCGCCTGAAGGATGCCAAAAAATACATTCAATCTTTAGCTGTTTAAGGAACCATCATGAAAAGCACCTCTTGGAAAAAAGACTACGTTGTTGTGATGCACAGCGACTACGACAACACATGGTCTGTCAAGACTATCCCCCTCACCCTGAAGCAGGCTGTCCAGTTCGTGTACGCCAAGCGCTGGAACCTTGCCTTGGACAAGGGCACTGTCCGTATCGTGACTTTGGCTGAGTCAGCAACCCTTCCCACAGGAGAAACAGCATGACCGACGACCTCACAATCAACACTAAAAACAATGTTCGCGTGTCGATCTCCGAGTGGGACGACGGCGGGGTGTGGATGTTCCTGCAAGGGCGCCAAGCCAGCATGAGCACCACGCTCACCCGGGCAGAGGCTGAGCAACTTGTGGCTGGCCTGCAACTGATCCTGTCCAAAGAGGTGGCGGCATGAGCGAGACCAACATGAGCCCCTACATCCAAGGATTCGACGCAGGTGTTGACTGTGTTCTGACCGAAATTAAACGGCTAGAGAAAATAGGCCCTGTAAGCCTCGAACAGCTACTCAAGCACCTTGACCCTCAACTCGACCAGAAAACGGCTCAAACGCCCGATAAAGTGGCTCTATGAGCATGGCTGTGATCAAGAGCGTACGAGTTGCGCTCCGCGGAATACCTGATGGCATGACCTTGGAGGAACTGTCTGAGTTGCTAAACCGACCAAGGTGCAACGTCAGAAAAGTTTTAAAGAACATGCCAGATGTGTACATTGACAGATGGGAGATCGCGCCGAGAGGGCAGTACAAGGCTATCTGGTGTGCGTGTATCCCTCCAACCGATTGCCCTAGACCTGAAAGAAAAAACAATGGATGATGACATTCAAGACTATGTTCGACCTTGGAAGAGCCTGACGGACGAAGAGATTCAAAAGGCTCTAGGCGTAACTGCTGAAAGCTCCAACTGGAACATGATCATGGTGCTCGAGTGGGCAAAGAAGATAGAAACCGCTTTGTTGGAGAAAAATTCATGATCAAGACAGCAGAGGATGACGAGTTCGACCGAATTCAGCACGAAGCGGCTATGAAGTCTGGCCAGCCGTATCACTTTGATGTGTACGTGTCGCCCTCACAAAGAAACCAAGTTCTGGAAGAGGTTGCGCATGAGTTCCAGAAGATGGCCAGTCTGGGGGATACAGCGCAGTCCTTCGCCTGTTACGTGAGGGATATGAAGCGATGACCGAACAAATCTGGGAAGCGGACTGGATCTGCGAGAACCCTGAGCTGGCAAACAAGGCCATCACAGAGCTACAGACACTGGTACAGGAGCTGGAGTCAAAGCTGAAGTACGCCACAGTAAAAATCGCAAACCTTGAGAAACAAAACAAAGAATTCAAACTCACCATCAAGGACATGGATAGAAGAATCATGAGGGGATTGAAAGACTAACGTTGCACACACAGACAAAGATCCGTTAAACTTTGCGTTAAAGGAGTCCAGTGATGGCAAAGAAACCAAAGAGTCTTCCCAGCGACACTGTCGCCGATGTGACAGGTAAGCCGCAAAACAAAGAGGTGACCAAGACAGGTAGACCTTCCTCATTCACAGATCAGATGGCTAACCTCATCTGTATACGCTTAGCTGAGGGAGAGAGTCTCAACAAGATCTGTAAGGAAGATGGTATGCCAGATAAGGCAACTGTGTTCCGTTGGTTGGCTACTGACGCAAGCTTCTGCGACAAATACGCCCGTGCGCGTGAACTTCAAGCTGAGACGCAGTTCGACGAATTGATCGATATTGTTGACCAGCCACCAGAGCTAAGCTACGTGACTGACAAGAACGGTGAGTTGATCGAGGTCAAGTTTGACTCCTCCTATGTTGCGTGGATGAGGCTTCGGGTTGACACCCGCAAATGGACAGCCGCACGTATGGCGCCCAAGAAGTACGGTGAGTACAAACAGCCCGAGGAGAAGGTTGACGCCATGATTGTGGATGGCGAGGTCAAGAGCGTTATGGATGTGGCCATCAAGCGCCTTGAGCTTATTCGGATCGCTGAATGAGCGAGGTCATAGACAAAGACGTTCTGGACATCCTTGCTGATCCGAACATCAGGAAGAGTCTGGGCCCCTACCACTCGATGGCATACGCCAGTAGGGCTAAATGGCTCTCAGGCGCCTTCAATCATCAGAAGCTCCCCCAAGGTACGTACTGGAACATCTGGCTCATGCTGGCTGGCCGTGGGGCAGGGAAAACCCGTACTGCGGCTGAACAGCTCTGGTGGTGGGCATGGGAGAACCCGAACACCCGCTGGCTGGTCTCTGCTCCGACTTCTATGGACGTCAGGGGTACGTGCTTTGAGGGTGAGTCAGGACTGATCGCTGTGATCCCTGAGATCCTGATCAAGGACTACAACAAGGCCCTGCACGAGATCGTCCTGATCAACGGGAGCCTGATCAAGGGTATCAGCGCCAGCGAACCTGATCGCTTCCGCGGTGGCCAGTATCACGGTGCATGGCTGGATGAGCTTGCCGCATGGGACTACCTCGACGAGGCTTGGTACAACATCCAGTTTGCTGTCCGTCTCAAGAAGGATGACGGCAGAACTCAGATCATTGCAACAACTACCCCACGCCCCAAAGACTTGATTGTGGAGCTCGTGGGGCGTGAAGGAGACGACGTGGCCATGACGACGGCATCTACCTACGTCAACCTCGCTAATCTCGCTCCAAGCTTTCAAAAGCAGATCCTGTCGTACGAGGGCACAAAGATCGGTAGGCAGGAGATCCACGCTGAGCTGATCGATCCAGAAGAGTCAGGCATCGTTAAGCGGGAGATGTTCAAGCTGTGGGCGCCAAACAAGGAGTTCCCAAAGTTCGAGTACATCCTGCAAAGCTACGACTGCGCCAGCTCAGAGAAGACGGTCAACGACCCGACGGCGGCCATTACCTTTGGTGTGTTCAAGCCCCTAGATGGCCCCATGTCCGCAATGGTGATCGACTGCTGGCAAGACAGGCTCCAGTACCCAGACCTGCGCCCCAAAGTGATCGAGGAGTACGACGTGGTGTACGGTGAGGGCAAGAACAAGAAGCGCGTAGACCTGATTCTCGTGGAGGACAAGTCCGCAGGCATAGCCTTGATCCAAGACTTACAGCGTGGGCACTTGCCTGTGAGAGCCTACAACCCCGGCAGAGCTGACAAGATCCAGCGCCTGAACATTGTCTCCAATATCATTGCCGCTGGCCGTGTGTGGATTCCTGAGAGCAGTGTCAGGAAGGGCTACGTCAAGGACTGGGCTGAAGGCTTCGTGTCCCAGATCTGTAGCTTCCCTGATTCAACGCATGACGACTTCGTGGATGCCTGTACCCAAGGCCTGCGGTTCCTGCGTGATGCAGGCTGGCTTGACATTGATGGTGAGCCAAGGGACGACTACGACATGGACGACTATGCGGACAGCGGTATGTCCCGTAAGCTTGAGAACCCGTACAGCGCATGATGGACGAACGGCTACACCCAAGGTATCATTGGGCCAACACAAACTCAGCAGGATAAGCCATGGCTGACGAAAACAAACCAGCGTTCTACCCACGAGTTGGGAACATCAAGGCGAAGAACTTTAAGTCGGCTAAGCCGATGCCGTTCATTGAAGACCCAAGGGCGATGGAGTTACCCTTTGAGTATGCGGATGAAAAGCCGACACGAGAACGCCTTGAGATGGACAGACGACTAGGTGTCCGCCTTGCTGACCTTGAGCGCCAAAAGAGCGCTGACACTTCCCCACTTGAGAAGCTTGCTGGTGGCTTACAAGCTGGACGCTTCCTTGGATCAGCCATGACGCAGGGCATCAACTCAATCCCTACGCGATTGGTGCATGGTGACAAGGCGGCTGAGAAGTTCATGGAAGACCGCATCTACAAGCCTGAGCAACCCTTGGCGTATGAGTACGCAGGTGACGTAGGCAACTTCCTAGAGAAGCTCGAGACCGAATACAAGATCCCACCATTGATGCCAGAGGCGGTGGCGTTGCAGTACCTAACGGGCCCCGCCACGTCCCAAGCTATGCGAGTGGCTGGTAAGGGTGCAGAGCAGGCAGGCAGGAAGCTTGAGAGCGCTATGGAGCCCGTTGTCAAGGGCGCCTTAGAGCGTGGTGGCTTACCTCGTGAGATGGCTTTGGGTATGGGCGCTAATACGCAGTCCAACGTCGTCAAGCCTTACGGTGGCAATTGGTTGGGTGGTGGTAAAGGCCAGATCATGACTCCTGAAGGCGATCTACAGAGGCTGAAGACAAGCACATTTGTTGGTGAAACACCAGCCGAACGCATACCCAAGCACGAAGCATTGCTGAACGATCCAACACTGAACCAAGATCAGCGAGACCGTGTTCAACGTATGCTTGATCAGACCAAGGGTGAAGCCGCGGTTGACAAGTGGATTGACAGCAACTTGACTAACTATGTCAAGAAGGAAATGGGTACACGCGACGACCCAGTCCGTAAGCTGGCTGAAGAGGGCATAGTTCACACTCCGCTAAACAACGATCCAGATCGCATGGAATACCTGCAAGCCATTCGTAAGGCAGAAGGTTACCCTGCTGAGGGCATGGGCAAGTCTGAGCTTGCTAAGCAGTGGGAAAACATATCCGATGATGCAATCAGGGTCACTAAGGCTGGCAAGATACAGGAGATGTCGGGCCTTTCCGCTAAGCTTGATCAGGCTAGAACTGAGATGAACAATCACCTGAAAAAGCTTGATCAAGACTTTCTGGTTCGTATGGGTGAACACGTAGGCAACAAAGATTTCAACCCTAAAGAAGTTGAAATGCTCATGAAGATGCCTCCCGTTCAGAAGGCGGAGATTTTGGGTGACACAAAGTTTGCCGAACTAAAAGACAATTTATATGGATTGATGGCAAGAGAACAAGGGTTTGAGAAGCGAGCTGGTGAAGCCAATCCGTTTGTCAGCAAGCTTGACCCTGAGACAAGGCTGTACTCAGGCTCAACGTACGACTTGGGCTTTGACCACATCATTGATGTCTTGCGTGAAGACGTAGCCGCTGGTCGTATACGCCCCGAGCAATTGAACAAGGTCAGCATGGAGCAGGCAGTACGCCGCACCTATGAGTACGACCAAGAGTTGGCTAAAAAGATGGCTGAGTCGCGCTTAACAGCACGCGCTGATTTGCCTGTCTACAAAGAATATCCAGAGGGTTTGAAGTGGGTGGAGCTAAACCGCCCCGGAGATTTTGCCGCAGAGTCAGACGCCATGGGTCACTCAGTCCGTGGCTACGAGCCACCAGAGGGCAGTTCCGATTGGACGAAAGGCTCAGGTGACAGTGGTTACAGTGGTTATGGTCTTGGCGGTTGGGAAGCCATCAAAAAAGGCAAAGCCAAGGTTTATTCATTGATTGACGCTAAAGGCGAGCCACATGTAACGATTGAAGTTGGCGCTTACCCTGATCAGTTACGTGCTGGGAATTTAAAACCATACACGCAGGCGGCTTTAGAAGAAGCCAAGTTACTGCCTAACGGATACACGGATGCAGACGTCAGAGACATTGAGATCCGCATGGCAAAAGAGAACATGCCTAAGTATATTAACCAGATCAAAGGCAAACAGAACGCCAAACCCAAAGAAGAATACCTGCCATTTGTGCAAGACTTTGTACGTGGCGGCAATTGGTCTGACGTCCGCGACTTTCAAAACACTGACTTGATTTCAGCAGATAAAATCAGACAAGCTGGCTGGGACATGACTGGCGTTGACAAGAAGTACTTGACAAAGCAAGAGTATGACGACCTGTTGCTTAACGAACTAAATAAGCCAAAGGGCATGAAGCGTGGAGGTAAGGTCTCCATCTCCAACAACCCTGACACCATGATGCTCGAGGTGAACAACCAGAAGATGAAGAATGGTGAGCCTGCTTATGCTGGCGCTGGTTCTGTGATCAAGCAAGGTCTGAAGGCGGCTAAGCCTGAAGCTATGAAAGCTTCGGAGGCGCTAGGCAAGATTGAAGGTCGCCCACTCAAGATCACACAGGCTGACCGTACAAAGGTTGGTGGCGGGTACTTGGGAGGCCCCGGCTTCTCAGGGCTTCAACTTACCGAACCCGAGTACCGTGCGGCTGAGGCGGCATGGGCGGTGCAGAACGCAGGCACGGCTAAGACCATTCTTGGTGGTGGCGGTGACAACGCCGTCTACGCGGCTATGCTGGGTACGCCTACCCAGCATCAATCAAATCAGATGGTGTTTGACAAACTGTTGGGTGACTTCAGGAAAGCCGCCAAGCGTGGTGAGTTAACCCCTGAACTGCGCGACCTGATTAACATGCGCTTAGCCTCGGCTGTTGACAAGAATGGCAACCCAGTATTCCCTGCTGATGTTGACATCATGGACAAAAAGTTTAGAGACGTAGCTGACACGTTTAGTCGTCGCTCCATTGCTGGTCACTTGATGGGTGGCGTACAAGTTGGCGGTAAGAAGGGTCAGATCATTGACTATGACAAGATCATCCGTAGCACGACAGATCCAGCTCTCTTAGATCAACCCACTGGTGCATTAGGTAATCGTTTGTTTACACTCAGCGGCGGCATCATTGATCGCCCTGACTTACACCCAGCATTCCCCACGATCTTGCAGGGCGAGGACTTGGGCGTGATGTTTACCCCAGTGGAGCGCGACATTGTCATGAAGGACTTTGTAGAGAAGACCATGCGCGAGAAGGGCAGAAAGCCGGGCTACATGGACTACACCCGCGGCAACCCACCTACACAGTTGATCACCGAAGACATCCTGACCGAGTTGCAAAAGCTTGGTAAGAAGAAGGGCGGAGCTGTTAAGAAAGCCGCTGGTGGCGAGATCACTGGTGACGACCTGATCATTGAAGAGAGACCACTATGAGCCTTGTAGGAGCACTGACCAAAGCCGCCAAGGCTGGTGAGACAGCCAAGAAGACGGCGCCCTTCTACTCTGCTGTGGATGAGGCGCTGGCCGCTATTGCCAGACCCAAGGGCACAGGCGCTGAGTTCCTGACTGAGCTAAGCAAACAGCCCGGCGTCAAGAAGGCTGAGCTGGCCGACCGTAAGCTCGAGCAGGCGTTCAAAGCCAAGGGCAAGATGACCAAGGAAGAGGCTCAGCAAGTCCTCAAAGAGAATCCTCCGCCACAGCTTAAAGAGAAACAGTACCGACACTCTGACGCAATGGAAGAGGAAGATATTCGCGATGAAGTTGCTCAACGATGGTTTGGTAGGCCATACGATGAGGTTACCAACAACAGGCATCGCAGAGAGATTATGGATGAAACTGATCGCCGCATGGGTGAGGAGAATGGCACGCTGTACGGCGACTATAAGATCCCCGGTGGTGAGGCGTACCGCGAGATTCTGCTGAAGCTTCCAGAGTCACGCCCCTATGCAGGCAACTATTCAGATCCTGCCAAGTACGACGCCGACATGAGGGCTTTCAATGCCAGCGGCAAGTCTGACTACCAGTCCAGCCATTGGAAGGATGACCCCAACGTCCTAGCCCACATGCGAGTCCAAGACCGCAAGGGCCCCAACGGCGAGAAGATCTTGCACGTCGAAGAGATCCAATCTGACTGGCATCAAGAAGGCCGCAAGAAGGGTTACAAAACAGGATTGACACCAGAGCAACAGCAGGAAATGCAAGCGCTTTTGCAAAAACACGCAGATGAAGATGGCTTGCTTCAAAAAGACAATGCTCGATTAACGGAACTTATAGACCTTGAAAATAAAGGCGTACCTGACGCTCCGTTCAAAAAGAATTGGCACGAGCTGGCCATGAAACGCCTTTTGAACTACGCCGCTGACAAAGGTTATGACAGCATTGCCATAACGCCCGGCTCCGAACAGGCTAAGCGCTTTAGTCTTTCTCGACAACTAAACGAAGTTTTGTTTGATCCGAATACTGGCCACTTGGCAGGGCGAGACCATGATGGCAAGCTTGTGGTCGCCAAAACTGGCGTAACCACAGAGAATTTGCCTGACTACATTGGCAAGGAAGGCGCACAAAAGATCCTTGGGACACCTGCTGACAATACTGGTGTACACGCCCTGCGTGGCGCTGACCTTGAAGTCGGCGGCGAAGGCATGAAGGGCTTCTACGACAAGATCCTGCCTGACTACCTAAACAACTTTGGCAAGCCCTATGGCGCTCAAGTTGAGTCCGCAGTTATTCCAGCCAACAAGCCAGAACTGAAACAGGTCAATGGCAAGTATCAGTACGTTGATAACTTTGTTGACTACCCCTTGCACGTCTTCAAGGTAACGCCAGAGATGCGTGAGTCCATCAAGCAGAAGGGCTTACCTCTGTATCAACAGGTTGGCATCCCAACTGTTGGCGCTGGTGCGGCTTCACAGATCCCTGAAGAGCCTGAGTATGGTGTAGGCGGCATGGTTAACTCAGCCGCAAAGATGGAAGCGCTTGCCAAGCTTGCTAAGCTTCGTGAAGAGATGCTCCCACGCGCTGAGGCTGTCAAAGCCTTGATCGCCAAGGATGAGAGTAAGTACCTGCGCGACGTTGCCCCTAACTCTTTGACTAACGCAGAGATTGAAGCAGAGATTGCACGCATGAAGGCTCGTGCAGAAGCGGCACAACCTGAAGTTAAAAAGGCTGTTGGTGGTGCAATAAATTACGATACAGTGCCCGATATGTTCGACGAAGGACGTATGATTCAGGGTGCTCCATTTAAACGTGGAGGTAAAGTCAATATGACTGCCAACCGCGATACCATGTTCTTGGAACTGAGCAACAAGAAGCTCAAAAGGAAATAAGTTATGGCGATTCAATTCCCACAAGACCCAAACGCTGGTCGTTTTATTGACGGTCAACAAGACCAACAGGCCAGTGCTGATGAGGGCATGGAGTTTGAGATGCCAACGGATGACGCAGACGTTGAGGAGCTTCCTGATGGCTCAGCGATTGTCCGCATGGAGACCACTGGCCCGATGGAGGATGCGGACTTCTACGCCAACTTGGCAGAAGAGATCAGTCCATACGACCTGAACAAGATCTCCTTGCGCTACATGGACTTGGTTGAGAACGATAAGAAGTCCCGTGAAGAGCGTGATAAAAAATACGAAGAGGGATTGAAGCGTACAGGCTTAGGCAACGATGCCCCCGGCGGTGCAACTTTTATGGGCGCCAGCAAGGTGGTTCACCCTGTCATGGCAGAAGCCTGCGTAGACTTTGCCTCCCGTGCCATCAAGGAGATGTTCCCACCTGATGGCCCTACCCGCACCAAGATCCTTGGCGACGTGGACGAGGAGAAAGTTCAAAAGGCTGAGCGCAAGCGCGACTACATGAACTGGCAGTTGACTGAGCAGATTGAAGAGTTCCGCGACGAGCAGGAGCAACTCCTGACCCAGCTCCCCTTGGGCGGCTCACAGTACATGAAGCTGTGGTACGACGACAAGAAGAAGCGCCCCTGTGCTGAGTTCATGCCGATCGACAACATTCTGTTGCCCTTTGCCGCGGCTAACTTCTACACAGCCCAGCGCGTCACTGAGATGCAGACCATCACCGAGTGGGAGTTTAAGAACCGTATCCGCTCTGGTCTGTACCGTGACATCGACCTGATCCGCGTTAGTGCTGAGCCAGAGGAAACCCACTCTGAGAAAGCCAACAACAAGATTGAAGGCCGTAAGTTTGAAGACAACGAAGACGGACTTCGTAAGGTCTACCACATCTACACATGGCTGGAATTGGAAGAAGACCCACTGACAGACGGTGAGTCAGCCCCTTACATCCTGATGATTGACGAGCAAGAGAACGAGTGCGTTGGCCTCTACCGTAACTGGGAAGAGGGCGACGAGACTCAGACTAA
>Ga0114975_10002467_pt1 | contig 12647 bp, 9 predicted proteins | sample S_130626_EF_Meta_FD_87031 | JGI IMG/M metagenome (GOLD analysis project Ga0114975, IMG submission 87031) | Freshwater microbial communities from Lake Simoncouche, Canada to study carbon cycling - S_130626_EF_MetaG | ecosystem: Environmental > Aquatic > Freshwater > Lake | place: Lake...
ATGATGGCATGGCTCGATCAGAATGCCAACCACTGCAAAGCTTCAGAATACGTGGTTATTTGGAACAATCTGGCAGAGTGGGCTGGTGCTTCAGATTCCACATGGCTACGTAACAAAGTTGTTCATGGATACAAAGATGCACTGGCTCGTGAAGCAAAATGATTCCGCCAATACACAAGTGGTATCCAATGCTGGATGTCGCCGACTATCCAACTAAGACCGATGCGCTTGAACGCAGGACACAGCGGCTTGAAGAGGAATACAAGCAGGCGCTGAAGATGAAGAAGGTGAAGGACAAAATTGATGATCTTGAGTTTCAGTTGTACGTGAAAAAAGCAGAACGAAATCAACTGAGCCTTGAGATTTTTACTAACCGCAAAATAGACATATTGGTTTGAACATGGTCACAGCAAAGAAACCCCAAGCTAAGGTAGCTCCTGTAAAGCGCAGGACGCCTAAGCCCAAAGTGGAAACTCCAGCGCCTAAGCCTGAAGTTAAAAAAGACGACAGCACCGTTGGCAAAGTAATTGGTTTAATTGAGTGGGTAGACAATCCTTTCAAGCTGTTCACGGTAATCCTGTTGTCGTTCCTGTTCTTTGCTGGTTACTTTGCTTGGGACTCTCGAACAGTCATTCTTAACGCCATCACAAATTCAAGCCATCAGCCTCAGCTTAAAGAAATCAAAGTGTTGGAGCACGTAGCTGAAAGACTCAAGAAAGATTTAGAAGCTGAAACTGTATTGGTTCACAAGGTGGCGCTTGTTGTAAACAGCAGGGTCACGCTTCTTTCGTATGGCCCAAAGGGTCGAGACACTACTCTTGATGGTTACAACTCCACTCTTTTTGGCAAAGATGCTACCCGTAATGCCGCCGTCATTGCCATGATGAATGGCGAGGTGCATTGCGACAAGCTGGTTGCCTCTGGAAAAACATCGGACTGGGAAGAGAAACAGGGCGTGAACTACATCTGCCGTGGCTCTATTCCTCCCGAAATGGGCGCGTTTGAGGGCTATGTCTCTGTTGGGTTTACCAAAGAACCACAAGACCTTGGCGCTGTTAAGACTCGTATCAACCTAGCATCAACTGAAATGGCTAAATAACATGGCACAGTTTGAACCTGCTTTTGAGCAAATGATTACCGACGAGGGCGGCTATTTGTTACACGAAGTACCCGGCGACACAGGTGGCATGACCTACGCTGGTATTGCCCGAAACAAGAACCCACAGTGGCAAGGTTGGGCATTGGTAGATCGTAAAGAGTTTGGTGGTTCCTTGACGCCTATGGTGCGTGAGTTCTACCGTGTGGAGTTCTGGGACAAGATGCGTGGTAACGAGATTGCAAACCAAGACGTAGCCAACACCATCTTTAACTTTGGTGTAAATGCAGGCATGGGAATGGCTGTGAAGCTCGCCCAATTGGTCGTTGGAGCTACCCCTGACGGTGGTATCGGGGCAAAGACTATTGAGCGTCTCAACCAGATTCCAGACGGTCAACGGTTTAAGGAGCAATACGCCTTGGCAAAAATTGCTAGATACGTTGAGATTTGCAACAAGAACCCCGTGCAAGTCAAGTTCCTCAAGGGCTGGCTGAATCGCACACTGAAAGGTTTGAAATGAGCTTGCTTGCCGTTGGATCAATCATTGAAGCTGTTGGTAAGGTTGCTGGCGACCTAATCACGACCGACAAAGAAAAGATGGAGATGGAGATTGAGCAACGAAAGCTCGATCTTGAAGAGAAAAAAATAGACCAAGCTACAGACCTAGCCCAGATCGAGGTTAACAAGATTGAAGCGGCGTCATCTAGCGTGTTTGTTAGCGGCTGGCGTCCTGCCATCGGTTGGATCGGTGTGGCGGCTATGGGTTACCAGTTCCTAGCCTACCCGCTGTTTCAGTGGGCTTGGAAGTATTTACAGGCTATGGGTTGGGTGCCTGTGGGCATGGATCCACCTCCAGTGCTTGAAGCTGACCAACTGTGGGTTATCCTGTCAGGAATTTTAGGTATTGCTGGTATGCGCTCTTTTGAGAAAACCAAAGGTGTGGCAAGCAAGTAGCCTTGTCACAAGCTAAAAGGCAGACTAAAATGAATAAACGAACTCAGAGAAGATAAAATGGCAACAACTCCATCTTGGGTAATGACATACGACTCGCTGACGAGTACGGTGCTTCAGTATCTGGAGCGTAGAGACGCCGCCGTAGTCGAAGCAATCCCGACATTTATCACGCTGTGCGAGTTTGAAATTGCCCAGTACATCAAGACTTTGGGTCAAATGGAAGTGGTAGACGCTACCATGAACATTGGTAATGCAGTCATTGCCAAGCCTGCTCGTTGGCGTAAAACAGTGTCAATGACGCTTTCCAATGAAGGTTCAAAGCAACCCATACTACTTCGCAAATTGGAGTATCTGAACGCATATGCTCAGGACGTCACAGCGACAGGTATACCCTTGTATTACGCTGACTACGATTATGAGCATTGGATTGTAGCTCCTACACCGAATCAAGCCTATGCTTTTGAAGCACTTTGCTACACAAGGTTACAGCCTTTGTCTTCTTCGGCTCAAACAAATTGGTTGACTCAGAATGCACCCAATGCCATGCTGTTTGGCACATTAAAACAGACTGCGCCGTTCCTCAAGAATGATGCGCGTTTGGCGCTTTGGAAACAAATGTTTGACGAAGCTTTAGCCGCCCTTAAAACTGAAGATACCCTGCGTGTCGCAGATCGTTCAGCTATTGCCGTGGATAATTGATCATGACATCATATGTAAACCCCTTTTCAGGTCAGACGATTTCACCGTCTCAGGTCAGTTACGAGTCCATATCTCTGACGGCTAACCTTCAGCTTGAATGGCCTATCAACGGCAACGATGCAACACCTGCAAGTTCCATCATTGACGTAACTGCTACATCATCTGGAACTGCTACAGGATGGTTGCTTGAGCTACCTCCTGCTTCACAGGTTTCCACTGGTCAATCATTGATCGTTCGTAACACTGGATCTAATACTTTTACTGTAACGGACTACAGTGGAAATACGATCATTGCGGTTGCTTCAGGCATCTCTCAGTTCATATTTTTGACCAACAACTCCACAACAAACGGTGTGTGGCAAACAGTTGTTTTTGGCGCAGGAACATCTTCTGCAAATGCTAGTGCCTTGGCAGGTTATGGCTTGTTGGCAAGTGGGCTGACATTGAATCAAGCCTACAACGTCACAAACTATTTCAGCAGTGCAGTTCTCGATGCAACAGACCGTGCTCAATTCAACGTGTGGACTAGCGGAGTTGGATCGTTTACGCTCCCTTCCGCCGCTACTGTTGGAAACAATTGGTTCACCATTATTCGAAACAGTGGCAGTGGTATTCTGACCCTTACACCTGTAGGTACAGACACAATTGACGGCAACGCAAACCAACAGCTACAGTTGACTGAGTCTTTGGTGATTGTTTCAAATGGAACTACAGGTTACAGCACCTATGCATATGGTCGATCAAACACCTTTGCGTTTACTCAGTTAGCCCAAGTGGTAACTGGTGGTACTTTGACGCTTACAGCGGCTCAAGGGGCAAACATTATTCAAGAGTATTCGGGTGTTCTAACATCGAATCAGATTGTTGTTTTGCCTTCTACAGTTCAACTGTACTCTTTGCAAAATGATACGTCAGGCGCATTTACGCTTACGTTTAAAACGGCTGTAGTTGGTGGAGCAACTCTTGTTGTGAACCAAGGTCAAGTAGCGTTTGTTGTTTGCGATGGTACAAATGTTTACAGTGCTACGTCCAACTCATCAAGTACGTTCTCGTCAGCAACACTGGCGGCAGGTTCAGTCCTAGCGCCATCTTTGAACTTCACAGGAAGTACGACAACTGGTTTGTATTTGCCTGCATCTAATCAAATTGGCTTTGCAGTTAACGCAACCAATGGCATGACATTGAGTTCTACGGGGTTGGCGGTTACAAATGCAATTTCAGGTACAACAATAACTGCTACGACTGGTATTTTTGGCGGAACTTTCTAAATGACAGCGAAGGTCATACAACTTCAGGTAAAGCCCGGCATCCAACGGGACGGCACCCTGTTTGCCGCCTCTACTTATGTGGACGGTGAATGGGTTCGCTTTCAGAATGCTTTGCCACGCAAGATGGGTGGATACAAGGGCGTATTCTTAAACGCTGAAAGTATTCCTCGTGGCATGACCATGACGTCCGAAGACGGTCTGAACTACGTGGTTGCAGGTTTTTATGATGGCCTTCAGCAGTGGACAACCGATAACGATGACGGTATTGGGTTTGGCCCAGTTGATTTCACGCTGTCAGGGTTTACAACAAACGCCAATAATCTGTGGCAGTTTGACATTGGTTATGACTCATCTGGCGGTGCGGTTAATAACTTGATTGCACACCCCGGTCAAAACTTGTCGGCAATTGACTCCACCGTCAACACAAAACCATTGATTGGTGACTTTACAGGAACAACACTGGCTCCAGTTGGCGTGTTCACTGTTGCAAGTAGCTATCTGAACGGATCTACCATCATCCTCAATGGTGCCAACTATTTGGTGGGTAATGGTCAAACAATCTCTGGGACTGGTATCACGGCAGGCACCACAATCACCAACACAAACGTTACTGCAAACGTAACTTTCTCTGGGTATATTGTTGGCACCACATTGACCGTTACCGCCGCTAATGACGGGTCATTGACAGTAGGTCAAACCATCATTGGCGGTGTTGGAATTGGTGTTGTTGCAAATACGACGATTACAGCGCGTGGAACGGGTATTGGGGGGATAGGTACCTACACCGTCAATAACACGCAGACAGTCGGTGCTGTGGGTACTAGTGTGGCCTTCTCAGGCAGTGCAACAACTACGCTGACAACTTCAGCCGCAATGACGACTGGAACCGTCACAGTTACGTTTGACAACAACATTTCCGTATCTGGTGGTGTTGTCATGATGCACCCTTATTTGTTTGTCTACGGTAACAACGGTTTGATCCAGAACTCAGCCGCTGGGGACTTCTCAAATTGGGTATCTGCGGATGCTAATGCGAACAACGTTGCCACAGGTAAGATCGTCAAAGGACTACCGTTGCGTGGCGGTACAACTTCGCCGGCAGGTCTGTTCTGGTCATTGGACTCCCTGATTCGCGTGACATACACCCCTAGCACCGTCAATGGGATCAACTTCTATTGGAAGTATGACCTACTGACAAGCCAGACCTCCATCATGTCCAGTCAATGCGTGATCGAGTACGACGGCATTTTCTACTGGTGTGCAGTGGATCGTTTCTTGATGTACAACGGTGTTGTTCAAGAGATCCCCAATACTGCAAACCAAAACCACTTTTTTGACAACTTGAACTATGCACAGCGCCAAAAGGTGTGGTGTACAAAGGTTCCTCGTTGGGGTGAGATTTGGTGGTTCTATCCAAGGGGTGACGCCACGGAATGCACGGACGCGATTATCTACAACGTGCGCGACAAGATTTGGTATGACGCAGGCGAGTCGCCCGGCGCACAGCGCTCTGCAGGCACGTTCTCCGAAGTGTTCCGCAAACCTATTTGGGGCGGTAACGTACAGAACTCAGAGGGCAACTACACCTTGTGGCAACACGAGACTGGTGTGGACGAGGTGTACTTGACGAACGTGAATGCTATTCGCTCATCGTTTGAGACAAATAACTTGGGTTGGGTCACGGGTGGGCCGGGCAACCCCCAGCTCTCAGGCGACAACCGTTGGCTACGTGTCGAGCGTGTTGAACCTGACTTTGTACAAAACGGCGACATGAGTTTGTTCGTGATTGGTAGAGGCTACGCAGATGACGTAGATGAAATCTCTGACGCTTATGTATTTGACAATACAACCCTTAAAATTGACATGCGTGAACAACGTCGTGAACTGCGTTTAAAGTTTGAATCAAACACATTCAATGGCGATTACTTCATGGGTAGGATTCTTATAAGTGCCGACATGGGCGACGAGCGTTCTACAGGTAACCCATAATGGTCACCTACGATCCTCGCAACATGGAATGGGATCTGTACTGCAGTCTTATGGCGGAATTGTTTTCGTCCAATGACATTGGTACAGTCCCAGAAGAGAGATGGCGCGACTGGGTCGATGGTATTAACGGTATTGGACTTTTTGGTCAATCAGCTATTCCTGATCAGCGCATGTGCGAGACATGGCAAGACTGGGCAGAACAAATGGTTGGCATTATGAGCTTGGCAGGATAAAAATGGCAGTAACACAAGATCAAGTTGATGCGTGGTTTGACGCAAACCCTAATGCTACGGCTGATGATGTTGCCGCCGTAGTTCAAAGTATTGGCGGGTTAGAAGCCAACGCTGGTTTAGCTGACATGATTGGTAGTCGCTACAGCATTGGTGCGGATGAAGTAAGCAATTATTACAACAATTATGTTGCACCACCTTCTGGTTTATCTAGTGTTGTTGCTGACAAAAATTCTGTTCTTGAAGACACCTCCGCTGACACATCTACTGTTGCTGGCACATCGAGTGCTCCAGTCACGGGTGGCTTATCACAGGTTACTTCTAACTTAACAGATACTTCTGCTGATCAGCAAACAACATACACGCAGGAAGAAGTAAACCAAGCGCTAGCAGATACGTTGGCTACAGATCCAAACGCAAGCAAGGCAGACATACTGACTGCGGCGGCGGATCTTGGAATTACTGCAGAGCAAGTTGAAGCCGCATACAGTGGTTTGGATACGTCTGAAGCTGTCGATACATCTACAGTTAGCGGTCTTTCCAGCGTCCAAGATACTACCAAAGAAGACAAAAAGACAATTCAACTTCAAGGTCAAAACTACGACATTGACACCACTGTTGCCGATAAATTAGCAGATCAAATTATTGGACAAGGTCTTACCTCCAAGTGGAAGGGTGAGGGATTCGGTTCTGCTGAAGCCAATGCTAAGAACATGGCTGAACAGCTTGCCGCCGCTGGTATCACAGACATCAATCAAGTTGGATTGATTGATAAAAAAGTAGATGTTGCTGTACAGCCTGTATATGGGCAAGGCGAATTGGTAACTGACAGTGAAGGCCAGACTTTCTACTCACCAAAAATTATTGGTTACACCGATCAAAACGGAAATCCTGTTGATCCGAGTTTAGTTAAAACTGAGACTGTTTATGGCGGAGAAGCTGGAAGCGATAGCACTGCCTACGTTGCACCTGTTGGAACAGAAAAAGTCATTGGCAACAAAATCACTGGTCAAGCTCTGATTAAAGACTATGACGGAGGTGACTCAGCAACGTGGTCAGGAACCTATGCAGGTAAGGGAAACACCGCCTACAAGGTTCAATTTGACGCACAAGGCAAACCGTATTTTTACACCACTGCTCATTCTTCTAATGATCTAAAAAAGATCATGGACGATCTTGGCCCACTTGGTCAGATTGCGTTGGCTGTAGCAACAGGTGGTTTGTCTATCCCTGAGCAGATTGCCGCAAACATGGCTGTTAAGGTGCTTAGTGGTGAAGATATTGGCGATGCGATCAAGAGTGCCGCAATTAGCTATGCTGGTGCGCAGATCCCCGGCCTTGACGCGCTCAAAGAAGGTACATCCTTCATCAAAGATCTTGGCTTGTCACCAGAGCTTACAAAGACTCTGACAAATTCGTTTCAGAATGCCGCAGTATCAGGCGGTACAGCTTTACTGAGCGGTCAAGATGTTGGTGCGGCTATGCTCAAGGGTGCTGTTGCTGGCGGCACAAGTGGAGCTGTTGATGCACTCATGGGCAATATTGATGGCTTCAAAGATCTGACCCCTGTACAAAAGAAAATGGCTATCAACGCCGTGACTGGTGCTATCTCAGGTCAGCCATTGGATCAGATTGTCATCAACACAGCTATTGCCGCCGCAAATGCTGAAGTGGCAAAAGTTAAGAATGCAACAACAGATCAAGTTGTTTCTCCTTACTTTACTCCAACAAAAAGTGGCCTGACCACAGTTGCAGATGCAACCACGCCACCTAGTGGTCTTCAAGTTGCTGGAGATACTACAGGCGTAGCTTCTAATTTGGGCGGTGTTGACACTAAGACACAGGCAACCTTGGACGCCATGAAGGAAGTTGACAAGATTGCCGCAAATACAACCACTACTGGTGGATTGCCCACAACAACAGCCGTAGCAAAAGATACTGAATTTGGTGATTTAAAAGGCGCACAAGATGCCGCTACTGCACGTAAAGCGGCAGACGTTGTGGCAGTAGGTAATGCTGATGCTGACTCTCCACAAGAAGCACAACAACTGGCTTTAGCTCGAAATCCTAATGCAACCCAATTCACGTATGGCGGTCTAACCTACAACGTGGGTGGTTTAGAAAACAAAGTAAATACAGAATTAAGCCGAGTTAAAGCGGAAGAATTAAACAGCAACATTGCCAATGCGCCGTCGCGTAGTGAAGCATTCAGAATTGCTCGTGAAGGTCTTGGAGCAGGTAAAACATTTACATGGAATGGTCAGAGTTACAGCACTGCCACCGCTGAAGAGCGACCAGATTTATCTGGCACAAAAACAACCTCGACAATTCCTAACGCAACAATCACAAATTATGTTACTGACAAGTTAAACAAAAACTTGAGTAGTGCTGAGTTTAATCCTGCGGACTTGACTAAAGATGAAATGTCTCAGTTCGTTAACACATATGCTAACGCTACTGATGCACAAAAAGCCACATTGTTAAAAGGTGCAGATTCAATGACATTTAAAGTCATTGACACACTGTTAAAGCAAACCGCAACAATGAACCCCACAGGGGCTGGTGATGTAGCTGTTCCTGCTGGAACTACTGAACTTAAAGCTTTTGACAAGGGATTTATCCCAACCGCTCTGGACGTAACCAAATCTGCAGGCAATGTTGCCGCCGCAGATATTGCAGGTCTTGGTGTTCGTGGTGCTCAATTCTTGGGCGACTTGATGGGTCAAGACACAGACAATTTTGCCAAAGTTCAGGACTTGTTGGTCAACGACAAAGACAAATCGATGTCTAAGTTGGTTGGAAATGAGAAGGTTGTCGCTGGTGGTATGGCCTCAGGTATTGAGTCTGCTGTGGCGTGGACGCTTGGTGGCCCTATGGCTGGCGTTGCCACCATCGCTGGTGTGGTGGCTAACAACTCGTGGGTTGAGGGTGCCAAAGCTGGTTTGAGTGTTGAAGACAATGCAAAACGCACAGCGGCTATGACTGCGCTTGAGGTGGCTGGCGAGATGTTGGGCATTCCCGGCATGAAGGCCATCATGAAGGGCATCCCAGTCACTGGCTCTGCAACCGAGATTGTCAATGCTTTAACCAAAGCTGGCGGCGGTTTGCTTAATGAAAACGCATCCGAGTTGTTGACCACAATTGCTCAATTTGGTGTGGACAAATTTGCTTCGTTTGGTTTGAGCAAAGACGCTTCGTTTGATGATTTCCAAAAAGCGCTCAAAGATACCATCATTGCAACGACAGCCGCTGTAGGAACTTCTAGTGGCATCTCTACCGCTACGAGAGCGGGAAGTGGTGTAGATACCAAACAGATTGCTGATGCTGATCGTACTGCGGTGTCGCCTGATACGTCTTTGCTGACAAGTGGTGCAAAGTTTGGTGCAAAGCCCGGCGACACATCTAATCAAGGCTTAAACCAAGTCAGCAGTGAAGCCATTGACTTCATGTCACAAGATCCGTCTAGCCAAAAATCTATTCTTGATGGGATAAAAAACCAATTTGCAACAGCAAGCCTTGCCGCATCGTTGGCGTTTGGTAGCGCCGCAGGCACCGCAGGTGCAACAGACACAGCATCTTTGTCTTCGCCTACTTCAATCACTGCGATGGCTGAAGCGCCATCAACAGGAGTTGATACTACAACTAGCTTTGTAGCTCCATCTACTGGTGCTTCAAGTGCGGCGGCAACTTCTGTAGCGAACGCCGCATCAACAAGTGTCAGTAATTCGTTAAATGCTGGTGCTGATGTAAATACAGCCATTACCACCGCAATCAATAACACGGCAAAAACAAATGGGAATGTAGGTTCTGCAGTTGCTCCAACCGTAACGGCGGCGATCAACTCTGGCGTTAGCGCGGCCTCTGCTGTGGACAGTGCTGTGACTGCGTCTGTAAATGCTGGTGCAAATGTAAGCAATTCAGTCACTTCAGCCGTAACTGCCGCTGTTCAAGCTGGGACACCTTCAACTGTTGCAATTGACGCCGCAGTGCAAGTTGCTGTGGCTAACGGTATGAGCGTAGCTGATGCAACAAGTGTTGCTGTTCAAGCCGCGACTGCCACAAACACACCGTCGAATGTCGTCACACCCTCAAATGTTGTGACTCCTTCAAATGTAGTTACACCGTCTAACGTTGTCACGCCTTCAAATGTTGTCACGCCGTCAAACGTGGTTACGCCATCAAATGTCGTTACACCATCCAATGTTGTAACCCCTTCAAATGTGGTTACGCCTTCAAACGTAGTTACTCCAGCAAGCACGACTGTTTCACCCTTGTCCACGGTTGTTACTCCAACGACTGTTGCACCTACAACCACTGTTACCCCTACAACAACTGTTACACCTCCTTTGACAACTGTGACTCAACCTCCTGTGATTGTTGAGCCTCCTGTTGTTTTGCCCCCTCCTCCTCCCCCACCACCACCACCACCACCACCACCACCTCCGCCACCCCCTCCTCCACCTCCGCCGCCGCCTCCCCCGCCGCCGCCGCCCCCACCACCTCCGCCTCCTCCACCACCACCTCCAGTGGTAAGAAGAGCGGGTTTGCCGGGCAAGTTCATTGATCCACAATTGGACAGTTCGCCTCAATTCTTAAAGGGTGCGCCCAAAGAGAAGGCTATGCAGTTGGCGGCGTTAAGGCAGATATACAGTTCGCTCACCCCAGAGATGCAAGAAATCTTTGCCGAGCAAGGAATAACTGCGCCTGAAGAAGAAAAATCTTCCAAAGAGACGGACAAAGAATCTGATAAAGAATCTGACAAAGATTCTAAAAAAGACACAGACAAAAAGAAAAAGAAGTCTGATCGTGAAAAAACATACGAAGAGTTTTTAGCTGAACAGGAAGCTGAATTGACGCCTGAAGAACAAGCCGCTAGATACGGCACCAAATTCGTCGCCTCTGGTGGTAGCATTTTGGATTCAATGACACCAAAATACATTGAATCAGCCAAGAGTTTGACTGCCGCCCCTGTTTCGGGAACTGGTGGCGTGGACGCGCCTTTGAAACTGGCTGGTTTAAAACACCTCAAGCAAGGCATCGCAAAGGCTCCCAAAGCGATGGGAGAGTACGCCCAAGGGGGATTGCCTACCAAGTACGCAAAAGCGGCTCCAAAGGGCCACAATCCTGAATTCATCACTGGATTGACGGGATACTACGCTCAGGGTAAGGGTACAGGGCAGTCTGACGACATCCCAGCCATGCTCCATGACGGCGACTATGTGATTGATGCTGACGCTGTTGCCGCCTTAGGAGACGGCTCTAGCAAGGCTGGAGCGCAGGCTTTGTCCCAATTCCAGTCCAAGGTGCCACACAAAATGTCAACAGGCGGACAGGCTGTTCCTGCCAAGATCGCTGATGGTGAGTACGTGTTCCCTGCGGCTTTCGTGACTGCCCTTGGTGGTGGTGACAACAAACAAGGCTCTAAATTGCTTGATGCGATGCGTGAAGAGCTAAGAGCGCACAAAAGATCCGCTCCTACTAGTAAAATACCTCCAAAGGCTAAAAGCCCGTTGGACTACCTCAGAATGGCGAAAGGCTAATCATGGCAAATCTATTGCAAAGTTCCCAAACGCAAGCAACGCAAGCGCCCAGTTATTACACCGACTATCTGAGCAACATTGCGACCAAAGGTGCGGCTCAAATTGATCCCACGACGGGAGCGCAATACATTGGTGAGCAACCCCTTCAAACAACTGCGTTTACCAACGTTGAAGATGCGGCGGCAAATTACAAAGATACCCTGTTAGATGCAGGCACCACTCTGGGTAGTGCTGTTAGCGCAACTAGCCCACTGTCTTCTGCTCAAACATATTTAGCCGCTGGCGCAAAAGATCCAGCGTCTCAGGTTGCCAACTACATCAATCCATACACAACCAGTGTATTGAATCAAATTGGCAATCTTGGTCAGCGCAACATCATGCAGAACTTGGCACCTCAGGCTACCTCAGGTGCTGTTGGTGCTGGTCAGTTTGGATCTAAGCGTGGCGCCGAAGTTTTAGGCCAAACAATTCAGAATGCCAACCGTGACATTCTTGCTTCACAAACTTCATCCGCAGAAAAGGCATATCAGAATGCCTTGGATACAGCGATCAAGCAAAATCAGGTGAATGCCCAATTGGGTAGCACAGCAGGTACGTTGGCTTCTCAGGGTCAGCAGAACTTGACACAAGCTGGTGCTCAACAGGGTCAGTTGGCTTCTACAAACCAAGCGTTGAATTTGGCTGAGATCAATGCTTTGGCTACTTTGGGTGAGCAACAGCGCACTCTGAAGCAAAACAAAGAGTTGTTCCCATTGAGCAACTTGTCTACACTGTCTGGCATGCTCCGTGGCTACAACGTGCCTACAACGACTCAAACAACTGCAGAGATGTCTCCATTGTCTGCGTTGGCTGGTATTGGTTCAGGCGCGGC
>Ga0114975_10002473_pt1 | contig 12631 bp, 18 predicted proteins | sample S_130626_EF_Meta_FD_87031 | JGI IMG/M metagenome (GOLD analysis project Ga0114975, IMG submission 87031) | Freshwater microbial communities from Lake Simoncouche, Canada to study carbon cycling - S_130626_EF_MetaG | ecosystem: Environmental > Aquatic > Freshwater > Lake | place: Lake...
AGCCTTTAATGATTAAAGAACATAGAAGATTTTTAGACGAAATTATTAAACGTGGGTACGCTAAGAATATCAGCTTGCGATATAACAGCAACGGGCTGTTTGTCAACAAAGACATCATCGATGTCTGGAGTCAATTTAAGCAAGTTCGATACGCATTTAGTATCGATGCTGCTACAGAGCGTAACAATTACATACGATATCCTGCCGACTGGGATGCTATTGAACGTAGTTTATGGCTAATGGACAATGCACCTGAAAATGTTCACTGTGCCATTGCTTGTGCGGTGCAGGTATTCAATATAAAACATATTATTGATTTCGCCAAATGGAAATTAAATATGGGTTTTAAAAAAATTAATAAGTTTAGTTTGGACGAATATGAAACAGGCGGCGGAATAATTAATCTTCATCTGTTGTATATTCCAACTTTTTTAAGTGCTAGGATATTACCGCAAAAAGACAAAGAAGAGATTGCACACGCATTTGCTGATTTTAAACAATGGTTGTGGGACAATTATAGGCAAGATGATAATTTTTGGAAGGACAATCCGTATGGATGGAAACGTTGGGAAGGTATCCTTAAATTTGTTATGGCCAACGACCAATCGCATTTATTACCAGATTTTAAAGAATATGTTACACACTTAGATTCCATCCGTAATTTAAATGCTAAGTTGGTATTTCCTGAATTGTCGCATATTTTGTAAGTGGTATATCAGCGGCACAGGTACAGAAATTACGATCACACGTAATTGGCTCAGTTGGAACACTGAACGTGCTGTTGTATATATTGCCAAGACTTCCGCCCACACGGCAAGTGGCTCTGTGTACGTCACCGTCCCAATTTATCATCAGACTTTCTATTCCTGCATTACAGGTCCAGCCGTTATATTGATTTAGTTTTAGTTTAATTACATCATTGGCATGTCGTTGTTCTAACGGTTTGTCTTTGTAAAAAATAATAGTGTTAGGTTGCACAGTTGCTTCTTGACTCTTGAGCCATTCTAAATCAGAAAGATTATAACGCATGTCATCAAACAAATCGTGATCGCCTTGTGTCCATCTTATGCGTCTCAGTGTACTGGGTATCTGAGATTGTAACATCATAGCACGAACTTGTACTGCTTCATTCATGCGGTCATGATGGCACATGATCTGTGCTATGACTTTGATACTGCTCATATCTGCTATTTTCTGTACAGTGTTTACTGCACGTAACCACTCATACTCAAAGTGTATGCTAAACACATACTGATCCACAGGCAAGCTGGCATAAAATTCGTAGGGTCTGGTTCCGTTGGTTGTTACACTGATCCACTGTATATTTTTATGTCGTGCATATTTTACTAGTTCGTCAAACTTGGGATGCACACAGGGCTCGCCTCCTGTGAAACTAAGCCGTATGGGTTTGCCCAATGATGCAAGTTGATCCACAACAGCTTTGAGTATTTCTATATCAGTATGCGGGCTAGTATTATCGTGTATTTCACTTGGGCAATAACTACAGTCGTAGTTACAACGTTTGCCAAGATTCCATTCAATCTTAATAGCGTTAGCATGGTCCCAACGATTAGCTACTTTATACATAATCTTTAAACTCTGGAGTAACGTCAAAGAAACTTTGATTCCTTGTAACATCTAATCTGCGATTAAATTCTACACAATCATTCCACAAATGTGTCAAATCTTTTGCCAGTAAAAAGTTAATGATGCCGTCAATTTGTTTATAAGTTAGTTCTTTTAACATTGGGTGCTGTTTTACTAGATTAAACTCAGGTACACGTTCTCTTACAGCCTTTAATTTTGTAATTGCTTCTGCTTTAAGTTCACTGGGTAACACTTGTGCAGATAATACGTTTGGGTATTGTACCATATTAGTGTAAAATACAATACCTAACTTATCTAAGAAATGTTCAATCATCTTATCTAAGGTTAAAACATTACTAACTTGTACAGCAACCGCACCAACTATTCGATTGATATTGGGGATTGTTTGTATATCCCTAATGTTTTTTTCAACGACAGAAAAATCCCCGTTGCCGCGAATGTAATCGTAAACATTATAAATGCCGTCAATGCTGACGTTAACGGCAACTGATCTAAAATGAGGCCAATATTCATGTATAGTTCTTCCTTTACTAATTCCTAATGTAGTAGCATTAGTAGCATACTTAATTTCAATATTTTTGCCGTAGGGCTTTAACATATCTAATATTCGATAATGTTGTGGATCCATTAAAGGTTCGCCGCCTGCAAATTCTACACGCATGAAATGGGGCAAGTTCTTTTCTAAACTTGTCCACCAATTGGGATTATCTTCAAATTTGTCTAACAACGGTTTATGTTCTAAATTGTGTTTATCAACTAGATCAAAAATAATCTGACCCGATCCTTTATAAAAATCTTTAATCTCTCCCCAGTCGTTCCAACTAGTGCTATCACCGGGATGACACATACGGCATTTGAGATTGCACAAGTTATTAAGTTTTAATTCCATTGTAGGAATTTCAAACGGCATAGTAAAATTGCCATCCATTTTGTTTACAGCATCAGGGTATAATGTAATTCTGGCCTCGGGGATTTCACCAGCAATGTGTCGTTGTCTAAGACTTTCTACTCCTTGATCTTCTAATCCAAAACAAGGACTGCATTCAGAAGGCCGATCACCTGTAAGAACTTGTTTTCGGATACGCTTTATAGTTTCTCCGTTCCATATTTCTTCCAATGTATTCTGTTGTATATCCCCAATCGGATGGCTGCGACAACATACTTGTATAGCACCATCTTCTCTAGTTGCTAGGCCAGTAAACGGATGCATGCAAAATGTAGGAGAATTATTGTTCGGCAACATAACGGATTAGCGGACTTAGTCCCACTGGTTGATTGTTGCGTAACGCAAGGTAAATGCTGGCAGTTGGAGTCAAATTAAAGTCTTTGCATACCTGATTGTAGATATTGCCGTATTTTTTCCACAAATAATCAGGCGGTAATTGACGAATAAAATATAATCCTATCATAGTAGGTGCCCGCAAATTCATGTTAAAGTCATTCATTATTGTAACACTGTCAGCAGTAGGTTGTCTAGTCCAACGTAGTCCTATCCTATTCCAACCTAGACCTAAGCCTTTACTTAAACTTATCCCTACACTTTTTATAGAAGGATAACTAAAATTAAATGCAACATCTTTACAGCATGTGATCCATGCACCATCTATATGCACATCAATTTTTTTAATAGTTGCTTCATTTAATAATTCCAACATGTCAGCGTGTGGTGCACCAACTTGCGGAAAAGGCATTGCAATAATTAATGGCGTATTTGGAATTAATGAGCCCACATCCTTAATATAACTTAATTTTAACCGTTCGTGGTATCTATAATCTCCACGTATTGTTTGTACTGGACCTTGCATATACAAGTTATCAATAAATTGTGTGCAACCATTAATAATATCTATGCGATTAAAAACTTCAAATCCTGTCAAGTCGTTCAATTTACTCCTATGCAACCATGCTGTCATTTCAGATTTAAAATCAGTGTAGACCTTATTACTAATGTCTTTGTCTAATTTTCCAGAAAGCACTTCCTGCTGTAATTGTTCAATAAACAAATCTGATAAGGGTTGAGGTCTATCTGTTTCTAGCCACTCGGCACTGTAACTAGTTGCTCGTTTTATTCGTTCCATCTTCTATTTACACTATAAAAGTATCACATAAATATTTCATGTTAAATCCCACTAATTATACAGTTGATACAAGTTTATTTCAAGAAGCCTGTGATTACTTGCCAAAGCAGGATATGAAAACAACTATTAATCAACCAACTGGTGATTTCTTTTACGATCCATGGATTATAAAAAATGAATATAAAGGTACAGTTTGGGAGGTACTTTATAACTCGTTACCTGTCGTTAAAGGTGAAGCACGGATTATTATATTGGATCCGGGCCACTGCTATCAAGAGCACGCTGATATCGATGACAGATATCATCTAAACATTTTTGGTGACAGTAGTTATTTGATTAATCTGGTACAAGAGATAATGTATCCGGTATCTCAAGATGGTGTCTGGTATGATATGGATGCCAGTTTTATACATACGGCAACTAATTTTGGACGTAAGGCTAGAGTGCAACTAGTTGTTCGTAAACTATTAAAGAATAATAAGTTGTCAAATCCAGTAGCAGTATCACTAGTCACAAGAATGGACAATCCTAACCATACCAGGTTCCTATTTGATAATACGTTAAGTCCGTGGTTCAACGAAGCAAACAAGTTAGGTTTCATAAACAATTTTGCACAACACAATGTAGCAATAACATTTAACATAGAGCAGGATAAACTAGAATTTTTAAAAAGTATTTTACCAGAAGAATTCAAATTAATATGAAATATCTTTACAAGATAGATTACGTTGATAGAACACTTAATTCAACTAATTTAATATATGCTCCTTTGGTGAAAGATAATGTACTATGCATGGATTTTGCAGATGATGGTTATCACAAGAATCTACTCAGCACAAAAATTAGGGATTATTTTTTTGAACGCGAAATTTCTAATTTAGAAAAATTTAAAGACTATGTTTGGTGCCCTAAGGTATTAGACATAAAAGGAAAAAAAATATTTGTAGAGTTTGGAGAAGAAACTCTTAATAATATTGTTTTAGACAACACACGTGATATAGACCATGAATGTGTTAATTGGCAAGAACAAATTCGATCAATTGTAGACGATATTAACAAACAACAATACTATAAAGTAACGCTGTACCCACATTGCTTTTTTATACTGAACGGTACTGTTAAAACAATAGACTTTTATGGTTGTGTGGCATTTAAAGATAGAATGATGCCATTAGACATTATTAGAGAGATGATAGGTAAAGATTCTGTAGATAGGTTTAACGAAGCGATAGTGGGCAATACAATAGATTTTGAAATATTTTATAATAGATTATTAACACATCATCTGTTTAAATATTGGCCTAAGTTATTTTGAATACCAAACGTTAAACAAATACATGGGTTCAAATCCGCAATTAGCACCGCCATGCCAGGCTTTGCGATCACTCCACAAATATGTTTCTCCAGGCTTTTGATTATATAAACAAGTATCCTCTACTATAAGTGTATGCCCGACTATTTCAGGTAAAGCCTGTATGTGGCAATGATAACGTATAGCAGACTGTCCTAATAATGTCGCTTCATTATCTGTTACATCCCAATGCCAGGGTGCAACACATCCGGGATTTATTCTGCTGACCCATGCATTTGTGTATCCGTCGAGTCCTACAAAGTCTATAAATTTATGAACTATTTCTCTATCAAAGTTTACATCAGGAATAAACATATCCCAAGTTGCATTGCCACCTTTATCAATAGTTTTATAACCTGCAGATTCCCACACACCCGCAACTTCATTAACGCCGGGAGCCTTTTCATCATTTGCCCTGTGCCTTGGACCCACGTATGCTGGTTGCTGTGACTTGAGAGATTCTACCAATGCAGCCCAATCGACTCCTTGAAAGTTTCCATAATATTTTAACATATCAATAACTCTCTAAATGATCAATACCTAACTTTTTACGAAAATCTTCTGTAAACTTTCCATCAATACGTAGTCCGTAGCTTTGCTCCATAATACGTTCGCCACCGTGCCAGTCAACATCGTTCCACCATGCTGCTCGAGTATTTAAATATACCTTGTTTTGTTTCGCTGGATCCCAAACATAAAATGCTTTCTTTGTATTAGGACGTATGTGTATAAATTCGTTACGATGCGGTTTAACTACATCAATTCCGTTTTTAGCATCTAAATCACGGTGTTCGAATGGGATGCCATCTGCTTCGCAATGAAAGAATATAACACGGCCAATCTCTTCAAATATTGTGCCAATCATGTTTTCAACCCAGCAAACTACGTTGGGGAAATGCACAGCTTCAGGTGTTAGTTTACGCGATGCTGTTCTATCATCCCACGAGCCTTGCTCCCAAAGAAAATAGTATATGTAAGGATCATATGCACCCATTGCCATTTTAATGTAGCGTGTAAATTTATTACGAACACGGAAGTCATTAAAATCTCTGTACAAGTCTATGCCGCCTTTTTTAATAGGATCATGATCCGGCAATGCTAAAAATTCTTCTATTGCTTTATAGATAGGTTTCCAATGAGGTTGATAGCTGGCGTTTTTAAAAGTAAATCCAGGAGTCATCCATGTTCCTTCTTTGGCAAATTCTCTTGCCTCGGCGAATCCGCGAATAATTTCTGGTTGCATTTGAGCAAATGCTGCCATGTCTAAGTAAGGTTCCATATCATAATACGGATAGCCGTTTATGCCTTTGATCATATTTTCCTTTGATAATTAATACTATGAACTACGAATATTATTACAATAACGTTCCGGGTGATGGGCCGTCTCGTAACAATCTTATTTACACAAGTTTGATCAGTACTGATAAAAAAACATTTGTTCAGTGGTACCACAACGATGTGACTTATCACAAGAATCAAAATCAAGTTGTGGACGCAACCAAAATGGAAGAGAAATGGTTACGCGAAGTTAATTACCTTACACAAATGCGTAACAAGCATCCAGAATTAGTTCCAGTAATCAAAAACATTGACCTTGATAATAAGAAATTATTTTTAGAGATAGATGGGCCTGACTTTTGGGAAAGAGCTGGATGCAATACAGCAAACTATGATAGTGTGTTACCAGACTGGCAAGATCAGATGCTCGATATTATTCGGGCCCACAAATCATTAGGGTTATACAAATACAGTATGCACCCCAGCAGTTATTTCGTGGTAGACGGAAAACTCAAAAGTATTAATTATTTTTTTACATATAGCAAAAACGAACCGCATTTTAGTATTGCTGATGTTGAAAGTCACATTTACACAACTCGTCAACAAGAAATGAAAAAACACACTGCTGCATTGGGAATAGAATGGGATAAACCGCAGTCGTTTGCAGTAATGGAACAGTTATGCTGGGCAAGTTTTAGTACAAACTATCCTGCAGATTTTATAGAAAAAGTAAGATGTTTGAAGTAAAAAAATGGTCTCTAGATTTAGACCTTACAGAATTTTATGCTGTTGCTAATTCAAAAGGATTTGCAAACAACGCTAGCCAAAAAATGTTGGTTGATAGTCTAGCAAAAGAAAACGAATGGTGTGTGTGGATACTTTATCATGACAATAAAGCCATTGGTAGCGTTGGTGCTCACTCATTTCCTGAAATGGGAGATAATGCATATCGTATTGCTGCACGTACTTGTGTGTTTACAGACATGATTCCTGGTGCCTATGGTACGGGATTACGGACTATAAGTGTTATAACTCAGCATCAAAATCCAACAGCACAATTTTTAATCCCTGCCTGTATTGACTGGGCACCTACTGGATCAAATTTATATATCACAAGTAATGAAAACAGCGTAGGAACTCAACGCAGAGTACATCGTACATTTGGCCCAACTTTAGAAAAACTGGGCCAAATGAAGCGTATAAAAGAAATTGATTATCGGGGAACAACTCAAACTGTTTGGCAATTGTTTCCTGAAGAGTTTTTAAAAGAACTTAATAAGTATGATAGATGGTGTTAGCCGATGTACCAACTAGTGCCGTTGGAGTAAACTGGAACTTTAATTGATCCCCCGCTAAGGTATGCTGCGCCAAATGTTCCCACAGTTGCATCGGTTACAAATGCTCTTGCACCAGCACCCGAAGTTGCTGCACTGGGAATTGCTGTGCCAGCTGCTGAATACACAGTTGTGTTTAATAGTGGAGCATTGAAAATCTTAGTTATACCATCAAATGTTGCAGATGATATATTTCCTGCATTATTGCCAGCCGATAGCGTAATTACTGATCCTGGCAAACTAGTACCAAATGTAGCTGAAGGACTCCAAGCACTAGATATAATAGATGATATTAAATAATTTCCATTATTATAGCCGCGAGACAGCCATGCCGTAAGTACTTCACCAGCCACAGTGTTAGTAGGAGCATCAACTGTTCCCTTAGATGCCCATACTTCAATTCTTGATGGAATATTGGTTCCGTTGGTGACTCCAATGCCCTGCACTGCTGGGCTAATATTACTATACACACTTAAAGGACTTCCAGCGGCATTGGGTCTAATCTTGGTTACATTGATATTGGAACCTATAGGAATGGTAATATTACCAGTAATATTAATATTACCAGTACCTGTAATATCTCTGTTATTTAAATTTAAATTGCCGCCCAAACTTGGAGCAGCATCTGCAGAAACTTGCAAGGCTGCACCAGTAGCAATGATAGTAGTACAGTTTACATCGGCCCATGCAAGACCTGTGCCTAATCGAATAATAGGGTCGCCGCCGGCACTTATACCGTTACCAACGTATAGCTGTTTAGTATCCGTAGTGAATACAAGTTCACCCAGATCCAATGGGGTTGTTGCTCTTTGAGCATTTGTGCCGCGTCTAATTCGTAATGACATGTACTATCTCCGGTATTCGTTTGTCAACTTTGCTGACCATTATAGTGTATTTATTCAATTTGAGAAATAGGAGATAGCTTGTTCAAGTCAAAAAAATAGGGCCCTGAGGCCCTATTAAAGTGCTACTATATTACATAGTGGGACCGTTACCGTTCTTAAATCCCACTGATCCACCTTCTGCTTCGATGTTCTTTATGACATCTTCAAATAAGATAGGAGCAAAGTCCGGAGTCTGTTCCACGCAAACACAATGATAACGTACATCGTTCTCATTGCTGTATAAAACTTCTCCTGTTCTAGCATCAACTCCACGGGCTTTTTTCACACGATTTGCGTGAGTGTGTCCGTGAATGTTAGTACCAAAACGACCCATTGAATCCGAATGTAACGGAATATGGCTAAGGATCATTCCGTTCATAACGTGATAAGCTCTAAGCTCTCTAAAGTACATACGATACTCGTCGTCTCTAAAGATATCGTGGTTACCACGAATTAAAACTTTGTCACCGTTTAATCTCGACATGATTTTTAACGCTTTACGGTTAATGACAACATCGCCTAAATGGTAGACCTTGTCAGTGGGCTTTACCCGCTCGTTCCAAGCCTTGACCATAGCTTCGTCCATTTCATCTGGATCTGTCCAAGGGCGTAATTTGGTTACTCCGTCGTTCCGGGTAAACTTACATACGCCAGTGTGACCAAAGTGCGTATCGCTAACTAAAAATACACTAGGCATAATGCCCTCCTTTCTTGTTTAAGTATATATTATACTGCCAAAAGGAGAACTTGTCAACCTGCGTTCCAAATCTCCGTGAAACCTTCTTCCTCAGTTGGTTCTTCCCAACTGGCAATCATGCTGGCAACAACATGTTCAGGTATAATCTTTCCAAACTCCCAGCGGCTAGTTAATCGACGAACTAGTTCCTTATGCTCGGGTGTACGAAACACCACAGCAATATGCTCATAGTCTGGCAGCATATTGAACTTACGAGCACGACTTTTAATTGTGGTACTGGTTTGATCCCAAATAATATCATGACCGTGTTCACGTGCAAACACAACCTGTTCGATCATTAGGTCAATTGCTCGGGGCATGTATTCTACAAACACTTCCGAATAGGTCTTACCCTGTGCTCTAGCATAGTCTTCCACAAATGCATCTGTGCTAACTACAGTCAGACCCAATGCCCAAATTTGGTCTTTAATCCAGGTGCTTTTACCCGATGCTGGCACACCAATCAGTTGATAACATTTTGGCATTAGTGTACCGCTTCCTTCGCATCACATTCGCACTCGACCACCCAGTTGTCAAACTGAGTAAACTTGTTGACTTCTACGCCAAGTCCAACTGCTTCGTTCACAAAGTGTTGCAACAGTGCATTATATAATGCATCGGGCATTGTGTTTTTATCAAATTTAATTTTCATTACCAATTCTCAATTCCAGAAATTTCAATTGCGAATTTGCCTTCATAGCCGTTTATCTCTGTGAAGACCGTTAGCGTAGTTATGGACCCGATTCCGGAATCACTGTCTTGTGTTAGTTCAAAACATCCTGCTTCCGGAAACTTTTCCATAACTTCTAAAATTCTCAATACTTCTTCTTTGCTCAAATGCATTAGATATCTCCATCTTGTCGCATAAACTCGTCACCTGCAAGCGGCACTGGCTTTTCATCTGGATCATATGTCCAACCTAACGCCTTCATCATACGATGCTTGACCAACAAGTTTGGTGCACGAAAACGCTCAGTGTCATCGAATCCCATTGCCACGCCAACTTCGCAAACTGCACCACTACGGCATATGCCAGCAAAACAGTGTACTACAACATTCATACGATTGTCAAGAGCATGTTGCAACAAACGGACAAGTTCAGCCGCTTGCTCATGACTGCAACGCATTGCTTCTTCCAGCACATGGTCCTTTTCTTCCACATCCAGGAACTCAAAGTCATGACGCTCTTTGAATTGGTGTTGGGCAATTGGACGCCAGCTGGCAGGATCTGTAATGCTGATCAACATACTATTCTCCCCAGCCGCGTGATGAAACCCCGTTGGGATATCAGCGGCCGCTACATTTTCAATCCATGGCATTTTAATCACCACCTTTTAATAAAAATTTATTACTGATAGCCTTGAACGAACATTGCATATTCTTGCTCTTAAACACAACACCTTCCCGTTCACAGCCAATCATTCCCATAACCGATTTGCCTTCTGCAAATTTAAGAATCCCGTTAATGCTGTTGATACCCAGTGTATCTCCCAATTCAGCACCAAATGCTAGCACAGGCACATGTTTGATATCATGCTCATTAACAAATGCTTTGCGTTCAGCAGGAGTTAGATATTTGCTTGTATCGATATCGTAGATATCAAACAAGAAAAATTCCTGTCCTTTTTGCTTGTACGGATTGCCTTGGATACCTTCTCCAATCAACTCACCTTGCAGTGCAAGATTACGATTGGCACAACGAAGCTTCAACTCCAAATCATTCCTTACTGCAACCTTCCATAAGCTGTTGGTTTCGCTGGGTTTGAGTTCAAGATTACGGCTACACACCCCAAACTCGCCATCACGCAGGTACACAGTCATTGAGCTGCCATCCAGCTTTTCAGTAACTTCCCAAACATGTTGTTCTCTAAGCCAGTAGTCCAATTCTTCTTTCAAGTTTTGCACCCGTTCTTGGTCAGTCTTTTGTATCCAACCTGGGAACATGCCTTTGACTTCTCCTGCCAACTGTGCAGGCACAGGTGCTTCGTATTTCACAATGCCTAGCAGGTCAGATACATCCATGCCCTCATAGATTTCGTAAACCTTGTCTAGTACAGTATACCGAGGCAACAATAGCCCTTGGCTCAGCTGTCCGCGAAGCTTCATGGTCCGCAGTCGCTCACCCGCAATGCCATCAAACACTCTGGGCTCCTTGCCCTTGCTTAAGAATGGTGCCATTGTGTGAGGAATCCAAGAATCAATTTCACAGTACACAGCCAGATCGCCCGCGGCAAATTCTCCCTTTTTAACTACAGCAGTCCATCCACCGATAACTGCACATTCGATAGCATCCGCATCCGGGATAGGACGCAGTGCATCAATCTTCCTAATGGTTGCTAACTTTCTCATGTTATGTTCTCTCTCTTTTAACGCGGCCAATTCGGCCTGCTTTGTTCCAAGTGTATGCAACACCGTCTGGGCATTTGCCGTCCTTAACAGTATCAACACCAAAGATGCCGCATACTTCAAAATCTTTTCCAACAATAGTTACAAATTCGTTCATGCTCTTGGCAACGTTCATTGCTTCGGCAAGTGTAAGAACTTTAAGTGTTTCTTCTTTTCCTATTATTTTATACATTCATTCTTTCTTTTTCTATACGTTTCATTATTACAATAAGGCCAAATCACCGGAATTATAGCCTCTTCAATCCTACTAATTTGTTCAGCACCCAAGTGGTCCAAATTCCAAACCAGCACAGTCAATGTATCAACGTCAACTTTGTGTTTAACTGGAAAGTCCAGCACACCAGGTGCTACACGCTTCTTTCCAATCTTAACATAGTGGCTAGGAATACTATCCACTCCTTCGATGATATACTTGCATACACCTTCTTTCCATCCTTCTGGAAACTGCCATTTAGGTTCCACTTTTTCAACTGGTGTACTGTACAGTTCGCTCAAATTAACGTCCAATTTAGGACGATGTGTTTGGTGACGATTAATAACTGTATTAGTAGCAGCCTTACCAAAGTAAAAGTTTTCTTCCGGATAAATGTAATACAAACCTCTGTGGTTGCCCACTTCTTGTCTGTTAATTGCACCTTCTGTAGTTTGATAAGGTTCAACCCAATCAAAACCCAGCTGTTCAAAAACGTCTTTAATGGCTTGTATGTTTTGTTTCATGTGTTAATTATACACTCAAAAAGAAACCCAGTCAACCTAGGCTGACTGGGCGAGTGTTGTAATAAAACAACAAATTAGTGTTACTCTTTTTTGTGTCAGGAAGAGTAACAGACCCCGGATACACAGCCCATCCCGCATTTCGTGTACCGTGGACGCTGGGTTCTCAGCATGAAGCTAAGGCGGGCCAGCGGATCTTACAGAGCGTAACGATCACTCATTACAGTCTTAAGCATGATGCC
>Ga0114975_10002474_pt1 | contig 12629 bp, 10 predicted proteins | sample S_130626_EF_Meta_FD_87031 | JGI IMG/M metagenome (GOLD analysis project Ga0114975, IMG submission 87031) | Freshwater microbial communities from Lake Simoncouche, Canada to study carbon cycling - S_130626_EF_MetaG | ecosystem: Environmental > Aquatic > Freshwater > Lake | place: Lake...
ATTAATCGTAACGAGATGTTTAATAATGGTGTTCGTGTTTTTAAAACAGATTATCCAAATGTCATCAATATAATAAATAATGATACAAATGGTAATGATATAAAATTCAATTTAAAATCATACATTATACACAGTTCTCGTAATTCAAATGACGCAATTAAAAGCGGTCATTATTATTTTTGCTCAATTAATGGTAATGAAACACATTTATATGATGACAATTCTTCAGTTAGAATAGAAGAACTCTATCATGAAAAAGAATATGGCACAATTTTTCACTATGTTCGTGAATAATATAAATGTACATTATCTCCGTTTATATTTCATACAAATATCATTTTTGTATGAAATACATAATATTCAAATAAAGATAAAAGTATGCATATAATTACGATTTATAAAGAAGATATAAAGAACATGCAAAAAAAACAATGCATTTCATCCATTTATAATTATAAAATTTCACCCATTAATTATACAAACGACGATGAGTATCGCCGTTGCTTCCAAAACGTTTTTTTTTCCAATATTAACAACAATGACATTTATGAAAAAGACAATGACATTTATGAAAAAGACAAGGTTGATTATGCAATGGAATATTTATTTGATTTAACAAAAGACGATCCATTGTTTTGCAATCTATATGAACTTGCCGCAGCAAAGATGATTTCCACCGAAAAAGAAATTGGGCAATGTATTTTATTTTCATATGATTATTTTGATTTGTTTCATTCATGTTTGTCTTGTTTTATTCAAGAAAAAGAAGAGATACCTAACCTAGAAAAAATAGCCATATGGAATGGTGAGAACCCTTCATATAAAACCCTTTTATATAAAGTCTTCCCTTTATCGCAAAAATGAAACAATTCACCCCATTTCAGAAAGCACCCCATTCCATAAAGAGGTTTTTGTAGGGATAAACAATATAGAATAATAAATTCAATTCATGTAAAATATTTTATATGGAAAATATAAATGGCTTCAACCATCAATAAAAATACATTGGGTAATTATGAATTAGAACAAATCGCATTAAAAAAACAGAATGATTATTATTTATTTTCCAATGCGGCGAATGGGTGTTCGTATCAAACCCATTATCCAGGAAATGGTTTATTGCCCGCCCGTATCGCCCCCCAAGCCAACACTCAATATTCATGTGATATAGAATCCATGTTATATGGAATAGCATCAAGCAATTTAGTTTCATGTAGACCATCCGTATATGGTTCTTTAGATGTTTCTTTAGAAAAGAGCAAATATCAAAATGTAAAAACGCTTAATATAGTAGATCGTCCTATTTTATATGTTCCGTCGCCTATGATTCCCGAATGCAATGATCCCCGTCCATTGATCCGTTAATGTCTATTCTCCCATGTTTTTTCATACAAAATATTATTATATTGTATGAAACCATAAATGGGGCCAAATATACACGTGTTATTCTTCCACCCCCCTTTCCGTAAGGGGGTTGGAAAATAGACATTAAAACGCATTTCATATAAAAAATAAATTTATATGAAATATAATTTGTTCTCATTTATGCTAAAAACGGGTGTTTGCTCACAATATTGTCTTCGATATACAAAATCATACAGTTTCGTCATCTTCAATTAATTCCGCTATCACACAAATATAGGGATCATTCAATTCATATCTCACACCAATGACTTTTACAGTTATCCCAGTGTTCTCTTTAACAGAATTAAAATATCGATTTAAATTGTGATGATCTCGTGCAACAAATACGGTGATTGGAACAATATTTTCTTCTGTGATGACTTCTGCGTGAATTCCAGCTTTTGTAATTGTTTTTACCATGCAATTACGAATCGTCATTCCTTCAACTGGATTGCACAACATACATTCAAACACGGCTTGAAAATGCAATTTATCTTGTTGAATTGTACCTGCCGAGTAAGTGATGACTTTGATTGAATCCGGTTTAATAAATCCTTCTGCAATACATCTATTTTCGTACAACGCATGTAATTTTTCTTCTAAAATTTGTTTGATATTATTTCCAAGTTCTGTGATTAAAAGAACAACCTTTTTAGTGAGCATCGATTTAGCATAAACCCCCACCACCGTTGTATTTCGTTGTTGGTCCATAAATAAATTATATTTAAATTATCTTTTATATAAGAGTCAAAGAAATATTATTATATTGTTTCTATATTGTTTTTTGAAATAGAATCAATTTTATTACGTTTGTCTTTGTTTATTGTTTGTTTCCCAAGAAAATAAAATCAACGTGTAAAATTAACAATATCAAACAAGAGTGATTCTTCTGGTGGAATAAAATACACATTGTTTGGAATAACAGTAATATATTCATTATCTGGGTTTGTCGCCGCAATATCGGTCATATATCGCATAACAATCTCGAGAACAACACATAAAGATTGATGTGAAATAATGCTTTTCGCATTATACCGTGGTTCTGTTTCTTGTAAAAGATCATTTAGTATTTTTACAACATCTGCTTTTGTAGAACTATCACCGCATCGAACACCGATTGTGTTGCGTTTTGTGTTGACATATTTTGTTTTAAAGACCATCGAATCATTTTTAAACAATGTTATAAATCCAACTAAATCATTTATATTTCCGTCTTCCATATAAAAACGATCCAGTTCTTTTTTAAAAAATGGTTCATCTTCTGGTTCTCCCGGAATAAATTGAGAAGTAGTGTCATCCCAAATATAAATTGTATATTTTCGTTTATTATTGAGAACAACACCAACCCGCCCTTCTTTTTGTATCAATCTTTTTTGTAAATATTGTTCGATTAAATTATAGACAATTGTATTTGTATCATTTTTGTTTACTCGATTATTTATAGTGGAATAGACAAAACTATATATGGACAATTTTTCATCCGGCATTAACATGTCTAAAAAATGAAAAACAATGTATTCTTGTAATTTGGCTAGAGAAATACCGTATCCGTTCATTAAATGTTCAACGACAATATTTGCGTTTTTATACCAATTACGTTCTCTTTTATCTATTTTAACCTTTTGAGATTGGAATACAATCGTGAAAGATTCTATGCATTCTTGCAATAATTCCAGTTGTGTGTCTTCATCCACCACAGTTTGTGTAATGGCTTCATATGAATTGTCTTTATTTGCGGTTTGTATTTTATCTTGTTTGCCTTGTGTGTCTTGTTTGCCTTGTGTCTCTTGTTTGCCTTGTGTCTCTTGTTTGCCTTGTGTCTCTTGTTTGCCTTGTGTATCATTGGAACCATTCAAAAAGGATTCCTTTTCTTTTTCTTTTTCACTCATTGGTTCTGGCAATTCTTTTTTCAACAGGAGTTTCATATCAAACCGTTTAAAATCAACTGGTCGAGAACGTTCAAAAGTCGATATTTTAGTATCTGTAATTTCACCCGGTTGAAAAGCATAAATATTGCTGTAATTAATAATATTTCCCATGCGCCCATATTTATCATATAAATATTCATTTTTGTTTTTCAACAATGTATCCAATGCAAACATAATTTCTTCAATGGGAACCATTTTAACTGCGTTTATTTGATTGATTAAACTGTCTCGTTTAAAAAAGCTATGTTCTCGAAACAGCTGTCGAATTCGTTCTATGATGCGTATTTGACTGGTTTTTGCAAAGTCTGTATTATATCCAGTTGAATTGGATGCATTTTCATCCAATGTTTTTATTTTCTTTGCGCCACACGTGTATAAACAATTCTCCATATAATCACATGCATCTGTAAAAGGTTGATCCCCTATTTTTAAAGGGATATTTTTGCCGGATGATGTTGAAACGATAATTTTTTGATTTTCCGCTAAACCCATCAATTTATCCGCCGTAAAATTCGTTTGAGAAATATTCAAAATACAGTCGACGGAATTTTCTTTTAGAACTCTAGAAACACGACCAATTTGAATCGCCTTTTTTTCTGCTAAACGATAGACATACAAATCGGCGGCTTCTTCTTCAATGTCGCTCATAACGGTTGAATGCATGTATATTTCAACATTTCGTTCTTTGAAAGGGAGAGAACAATGACTTAAACTGCGAACACCTCTTCCAATAATTTGTTCAATGCGATTCATATTGTACCATGGTTCTAAAATATGTATTTGACGAATATTTTTGAAATCGATTCCTTCAGAACCCGCTTTTGAAATCAAAATGACTTTGACTTGTTCACCGTTTTTATTGTTTGAATGAGTGGTATACTTCACATCGTCCGCATTGGAAGGAGAAATTGATTTTTCGCCGGAAATAATAATGTATTTCGCAGGGTGAAACGTATCTTCGCGGTTTTGATTAGCGTGTTCTTCTTTTGTGAGTCCAGATATTGCATCAATTTGTGGGTGTGGTGGGCGTTGGAATAAATTATGATTGTAATCTTTATTCGTGGAAAATTTGGAGAACCCCATTTCTTCTAAAGCCAGACAAATCGGAATAATTCCGCCGTCAATATATTGAGAATAAATGAGAACAATGCCGGTAGAATTGCGTATTTTATTACATATATTTGCAATTTTGACGCTATATCTTGAAATTAAATTGGGTGAAAAAATAGGTCCATAATTATCTTTCACGCTTTTTTTATAAGCAAAATTACCGCGACTTCCGGTAGATGAATTGATTTTATCTGTCATTACCTCAGCAAGACCTCCTTTCCCAATTATTTTGGCGATTTCTTCATCATCTAAATTGACTTGATCTTCATCTGGTTCTGATGTAATTAATTTTGATTTTTTTGTTGCTTTTTTTTTCGTCGTTTGTTTTTCATTTTTGCTAAATGTATACTTTTGCATTATTTTAGACAATTTGGGAGATGGATATACAATATTGAGTGCTTCCAATGGTTTTAATAATTGTGTATAACCAAACCGGTCTAAATTTTCAAAGGTGGGCATAATTCGTTCTTCCCCGTAGGCATTGTAATAATTGCGCGATTTTGTTCTCATATTTTTCATTAAAAGGGAATATGCTTGTTGTTGTTCTGTGTTTTCCATGCGATTCAAATAAACGTCAATATATTGCAATTTTGAATCCACCGGTTTTCCATTCATTTGAACAGTAGGATAAATGTGTTTTATGGATGTTTCTTCTGTATTGTCTGTGGGTTGAAACGAATGTTCTGGAGCAAAGGATCGTGGATAAACTCTGTATGGAAATAAATAGGGGTTTTCGCCACGTATATAAGAAACATATCCAGTTAATTTTCGATTCAAGAGATCACGACCATTTTCTTGGTTGGGTTGAGTGGAATCTTTATTTTCTTTTGCAATCACAAATTCGCCGGTTGAATCAAAGACTTGATTTGTTTCAATAATAGAACGGTTGTCATTTATATTCATGAGATTGGTAAGCCAAATGATTTCTTTATATGAATTATACATTGGTGTTGCAGATAGTAATAACATGCGCATATTTTCGCTGTATTTGGCCACTTTTGTAAGTAATACCGCCGTTTTTTTATTGTTGTTCTCTTCTGTAAGGCGAATATTATGAACTTCATCAATAATCATTAGTCGATTGTTGAAATGATGACGAATTTGTTTTATTTCCATTTCCAGTCGTTTTTCTTCTGTTAAAGATTCAATGTTCTCAATGGTTGTTTTTTCGGTGATAAAATTGGTCAATTGTCCATAGCCCATAAAAAGATAATTGGATTGAATAATTGTATTGATTTGTTGTATAATCTTATCTCTCGATAGTCCTTTTAATTGGGTTGGATTTATTTCTCTCAATAGACTATTTCCAATACAGGATTCTATATTCCAAACAGAATCTTCGTCGTTTTCATTTTCACCGGTGGCATTTTGCATTTTGTTGGATGTAGTTGAAATTTTAGACAATTTGTTTTGATCAAATAATTGCAATCGAAAATTGGATTGAACATTGGGAGATGCAACTACTATAATTTTTTGTTTTAGCCCAATTTGATTCATATAAGAACGCATTTCTTCCGCAACACCAATTGCACTGCATGTTTTACCACTACCTAATCCATGATATAATAACAAGCTGTTATATGGGGTATGAAAAGAAAGGAAATTTTTGACGAATTTTTGATGAGGCATCAATTCAAATTTGAGATTACATAAAATATTTGCTTGTTTTTCAATGTCTTGTATATCCCCCTCGTATTTTGAATGAAAAAATTCTTTGCGTTTTGCTATTTTTAAACTAAAAAATGGATCATTTAGGGTTGGATACATCCATGAATCTTCTTCTCGTTCCAATCGTTTTTTTTCCTGCAATTCCATGGTTGATTGTTTTTCATTTTTTTGGAATGTTCTCTTTTTATGAATTGAAAAATCATATTCTAATGGTTTTTTTATATGTTCTAAATCTTTTGCTTCTTCGTTTGCTTCTTCGTTTGCTTCTTCGTTTGGTTGTATAAAAGAGGTTTGGGTGGGGTCTCGTTCCGGTTCATCGTTTTCAAATAGTCTAGAATTAAAAGAGTCGTTAGTTGCTTCTGGTTGTTCCTCTTCTTGTTCCTCTTGGGGAGGTTGCTCGCGCGGTATTTCAGAAGAACCCAATGGCAACGGTTCAATACGATTTATTGGTTCTAAAGTTTGTTTTCGTTTCCGTTTGATTGTTATTTTGGTTGACTTTGAAACACATTTATTAATTGATTTTTTAAAGGTGTATGTTTTTGGACAATTCTTGCGTTTTCCTTTTTCATCGAACGTAGGATCTAAAAATCGAATGCCATCATTTTCAGTTGGAATTCGTTCTATTTCTTGTTTATCTTCTCTTGTTGAATACATAAAAATAAAATGAATATATGTTATAATATATATATATAATACCATATCTATCTATTTTACACACGACATTACTCTCTATTCTTTCGCTTTTTCATACAAAATAATATTGTCTTGTATGAAATCATATGTGGTGTCAAATCAAAAATAGTTTGTCATACATTTGTTGTTTTACCGGTCAATGTAAAGAGAATCCCGTAAATCCCATTAAAAGTTGGTCTCAACCTAAATATATATGTTGTATTTGGTTGCAATGAATTAATAGTGAAAGAATGATTTGATATGTGATCTAAAGTTGTTTTGTTATCGGGGTATTTTTCATCATAATATTCGACGTTTACATCACAACCAACTCCTACCCAAACGATTGTTATACTATTGTTAGAAATGTCTGTAAAAGATGCGTCGATTTTAAAATTGGTAATGACAATAGGCAACACATTTGTAGGAGTCGTTAGATAGGCATCCTCTTGAGGTGTAGTTGCTCTTGAATAACTGTTCACCGGAATTAATGTTCTCGAGGTAGAACATGATCGATAAGTAGATACACTTTGTGATTTATCATATATTTGACTTATATTACGAACCATCTGTGAATAAAGCATTGCCTTTGATATTGTGTTTTTATTAAAACTAGAAACAGTCTTGGTACTTGGTGTGGTTTTTTGTGGTTTTGATAAACAATTTGCATTGTTCTTTTTGTAGGTATAGCCCAAATTACATAGTTGTTGTTTTGATGTTTTCACTGTCATTGTATGTATATGTATATATATATTATCAATACAAACAATTTTATGAAATTACTAGAGCCTTATTTTTGGAACAAACAAACCAAAAACATTGTGATGATACTCGCTTGTAAAATCAATTGTTTATATAAAAAATTGATTGGGAACCAACTTAAAGATTTATAGAGAACATATATTATAAAAGATATTAATTTGCATTTTATATTTTTACAAATGTCATCTTCCACTGTTGCCGCCGAATTGTCTCAGAAGTATCAACGTAAAACAGACAAACAACACATATTAGATAATCCAGACACCTATATTGGTTCAATTGAGAACATGGATAATGAAATGTGGGTTTATAACAATGAAACAGATCGCATTGAACTAAAAACAATACACTGTAATCCCGGTTTGTATAAATTATTTGATGAAGGAATTGTCAATTGTCGTGATCATATTATTCGTATGTTGCAATCTACCAGTGAAAATAAAAAAACAGTGAGTTTTATTAAAATCAATATTATTGCAGAAAACGAAGAAACAAACAAATATCCGCAAGGAACAATCATCATGGAAAACGACGGAAACGGAATAGATGTAGCAAAACATCCCGAATATGACGTTTGGATTCCCGAAATGATATTTGCCAATTTAAGAACATCTACCAATTACAACAAAGAAGAAAAACGCATTGTTGGTGGTAAAAACGGGTTTGGTTTTAAATTGGTATTAATATGGTCATCTTATGGTTCTATTGAAACGGTCGATCATATTCGTGGTTTAAAATATACACAATCCTTTTCCGCGAATTTGGATAATATAGAACCGCCTAAAATAACCAAAGTTGCAAAAACCGTCAAACCATACACCCGTGTTGTCTTTACACCCGATTATCAACGTTTAAAAATCAACGGTTTATCAACAGACATGATTTCCCTTTTTAAAAAACGCATATATGACATTGCGGCATTGTCTGATATGAGCAATGAATGTGCGGTTAGTTCTGTCACAGCCGGTGGTGATGCATTAAATACAAAGAAAATAAAGGTTTATTATAACGACAATATTATTCCTATCAAAAGTTTTCACCATTATATTGATTATTATATTGGAACAAAAGACAATGCTAAAAGAGTATATGAATGCGGAAATGAACGATGGGAATATGCGGTGGCATTATCACCAACACATGAATTCATTCAAATTAGTTTTGTAAATGGGATTGCCACATTCAAAGGTGGAAAACATGTCGATTATTTGATCAGTCAAATTACCCGTAAATTAGCGGAATTTATCGAGAAAAAGAAAAAGGTAAAAGTAAATGCAACTTCGATTAAAGAACAATTGATGTTATTTGTGCGATGTGATATAGAGAACCCCGCATTCGATAGTCAAACCAAAGATTATATGAATACCCCGATTCAAAAATTTGGATCTTCTTGCACAGTAAGTGATGCATTTATTGAAAAGGTGGCAAAAATGGGTGTCATGGAGGTGGCGTGTTCTCTCACTGAAGCAAAAGAAAATCGTCTTTCAAAAAAGACAGATGGAACAAAAACAAAAACCATTCGCGGAATTGCGAATTTGATTGATGCTAATTATAGCGGAACATCCCAATCAAAACATTGTATTTTAATATTATGCGAGGGGTTGAGTGCAATGTCGGGTATTATTTCTGGTTTATCAAGTGTTGACAGAAACACCATTGGTATTTATCCTTTAAAAGGAAAATTGCTAAATGTGCGCGGCGAACAAACCAAAAAAATCAATGAAAATAAAGAAATAGCGGACATAAAAAAAATATTGGGTTTAGAAAGTGGTCGTGAATATAAAACGATTGAAGATGTCAATGCACATTTAAGATATGGTAAAATAATGTACATGACGGACTCAGACCACGATGGATCTCATATTAAAGGTCTCTGTATTAATTTATTTCACAGTGAATGGGCGTCTCTTATTCGAATCCCGGGGTTTTTATCATTTATGAATACACCTATATTAAGAGCAAAAAAAGGGTCTCAAACATTGCTCTTTTATAACGAAGGCGAATACCAACAATGGAAACTCACAATGAATGAACAATCTTTAAAACAATGGACAATTAAATATTATAAAGGGTTGGGAACCAGCACTTCAACCGAATTCAAAGAATATTTTCTTCATAAAAAGATTGTTGATTTCGTGTATACAGACAATACAAGTGATGAAAGTATCGACATGGTTTTTAATAAAAAACGTCCGGATGATCGTAAAATATGGTTGGAAAATTTCGATAAATCCGCCTTTTTAGATACCACCAACAAATATGTAAAATATGAGGATTTTATTAATAAAGAACTCATTCATTTTAGCACATATGATTGTGCAAGATCAATACCCAATATGGTGGATGGTCTCAAAATTTCTCTTCGTAAAATATTATATTGTGCGTTTAAACGTAATTTGACGACGGAATTAAAAGTCGCGCAATTTTCTGGGTATGTAAGCGAACATTCGATGTATCATCACGGCGAAGCATCTCTCAATGGTGCTATTATAAATATGGCACAGACGTTTGTAGGAAGTAATAATGTTCATTTATTAGAACCTTTAGGACAATTTGGAAGTCGTAATTTTGGTGGTAGTGATTCAGCGTCGGAAAGATACATTTATACTCATTTAAGCCCCATAGCACGTTCTCTTTTCTGTGCAACCGATGATTCTATCTTGAAATATCTGGATGATGACGGTGTATTGGTTGAACCCGAATATTATTGTCCCATCATTCCATTTGTTTTATTAAATGGAATTTCCGGAATTGGTACTGGGTTCTCTTGCAATATACCCCCCTTTAATCCTATTCAAATCATCCATTATATAAAAACGGGATTAGAACAAGACCGTTTTAAAAGTATCCCCCCGGCTCACTCACAAACCGAACATATGACAGAATCGTCCTTTTTACCTTATTATGAAGGCTTTAAAGGAACAGTCGAACGAGTGTCTTCTCAAAAGTTCTTAATACGAGGTGTCTATCAAAAAATAAATGAAGATACCATTCATATCACCGAATTACCGGTGGGAACATGGACAATGCCTTATATCACTTATTTAGAAGAACTTACGGATGGGGTTGTTGATAAAAACGGAAAACGTTTAGCACCTATTATCAAAGATTTCACCAACCTTTCTACGGAACTTTCTGTCAATATCACCATACAATTTCCTAAAGATAAATTGGCAGAATATTCGTTGCCCGAACTAGAAAAAATATTAAAACTCACCACCACCGAATCAATTACGAACATGTATTTATTTGATGCCGATTCGAAATTACATAAATATCATTCTATTGAAGAAATTATTCATGACTTTTATACTGTTCGCATTGCATTTTATGGAAAAAGAAAACATCATTTGATTCAAGATTTGCAATATCTATTAATTAAGTTGACAAATCGTGCAAAATATATTCAATCTATATTAAATGAAGAAATCGATCTTCGACGAAAAACAAATGATCAAGTAGAACAAATGTTGGAAACATCCCAGTTTGAAAGATGGGGGGCAGAAATGGATTTTGGTTATTTAACTAAAATGCCAATGAATTCTGTTACAAATGAAAATGTTTCTAAAATATTACAAGAATGTAAAAAATACCAAGATGAATTGCACCAAATTCAAAATACAACAGTTGATCAAATGTGGATGACAGATTTATTGAAATTAGAACAGGAATATATATCTTATAAATTAAAAAGAGAACGTATACAACAAGCCGATGTAAAAAGTCAAAGCGGAACAAATGTCGCGGTAAAACAACGCAAAACCAAATCAAATACTTGATTTATAGGTTTGCCTGCACCACACCCCCCCCCACGTTCCCGCACACTTTTATAATGTATGTTGGGGTAAAATCACATGAATGAGTTCATACAAAAGAATTGAATTTTGTATGAAAAAAACAAGTCAACGTATGTATCACACATTATTTGCAGTTTGCTCGTATAATAAAATATTATATCATTTTATTATATAATGAAGAAATTTACTTTTATAATAATTATTTTATGTATTATCTTTTTTTTACTAATTGTTGGTAATTCACTTGGCAATACTAATTCATATAAAATGCGTGATAAACATCATGAAGAAAAACACGAATCATTTGACAGTAAAAAAAAGGCGGATGCTAAAACAAACCCAACGAAAAAACCAACCGAAAAACCAACCGAAAAACCAACCGAAAAACCAAAAAAAAATGTAAAGAAAGAACCAATGGAAGGTATGTATGATGAAGATAAAGAAAGAAAAGAAAGAGAAGAAAAGAGAGAAAAAGAAAGAGAGGATAGAGAAACAAAGAGAGAAAAGGAAAGAGAGGATAGAGAAAAAAAAAGAGATGAGAGAGATAACAATATTTATTTATGTTCTATTATGTAAAATCCAAAATATCCAATCCAAAATATCCAATCCAAAATATCTAATCCAACATATCCAATCCAACATATAAACCAATCTAATTTATATGAACTTATAAATTCATATAAAATAATAAAATCACGCTATATCTAAAATTCAAAAACAAATAAAGTTTGAACAAATTGTTTGTATTTAGCATTTTTCCATAAATCAAACAATTTGTTATACATGCATTCAATATAAAAACATTCCACATAAAGAACATCATAATCGACAATATCAAAACAAAAACCCTTTTTCTTCCATTGTTTTATGTACTTGCACAATTCTTCTAAAAACATACAATACTGTGTAAAATCCATTTCAAAATGCCCCCGTACTTTTTTCAAATAAAAATAAAATTCGGGTGATAAATCAAATTCTAAATATCGTTGTAAAAAATGATTTGCTATGTAAAGTGTGTCTTGATATTGAATTTCATATTTAGAACTTTTAAATTTCACGTTCTCAATAGAATCATTTGTTTCATGTAATAATATTTCATCAGTAAAAAAAAAGAGGGTTTTTACAATCATCGCCAAATTTTTACTATTTTTATAAAACATATCTTTACAAATAACTTCTTCTAAAAGATCTTTGGGTTCGAATGATGTCATCTCATTTAAAAATAAAAAAGAATCACAAGAAGAAATAGATGCTTCTTCAACCATTTTTTTATAAAGAAAAAAAATAA
>Ga0114975_10002477_pt1 | contig 12626 bp, 7 predicted proteins | sample S_130626_EF_Meta_FD_87031 | JGI IMG/M metagenome (GOLD analysis project Ga0114975, IMG submission 87031) | Freshwater microbial communities from Lake Simoncouche, Canada to study carbon cycling - S_130626_EF_MetaG | ecosystem: Environmental > Aquatic > Freshwater > Lake | place: Lake...
AGCCTTGGATAACTGCTTGTCTCCCTCAGAATCAAAGACTGACTCTAGTTCATATTGGTCGAGATTGTTGATGGGATCGGTTGAATAGGGGCATGAATTGGTACCCTTTGAAGTATCCAATACAACTTTATCTTCATATCCCTCTTTTATCATTGGAATAGGTGCCGCTGCCGATGCTGGTATCTTAGGTTGAGCCTTTGTCGTTAAATGATAGGCAGAACCGCAAACTCCTATGAGCATAAGAATAAGAGCGAGAATAACTACATAAACCCATGTGGGTATATTAACCGCCATACTACATTCAGTAGATAAATCTTATACATAATTAGATGGTATCTAGAAAGGTAAATAGGCGTCTAACCAGAGGAGGGCAGACACATAGGAACAGCCGTAAGCCAGTTAAATCAAAGGTATTAGATGTCCGGTCTAAGAATTCTTTAAGACTCTTTGAGAATTTGATTCTGAGTGGGCCCTTGACTCTGGTCTTTGCGAGACTGGAGGGTTGTGGGCCTTGTGAGAGATTCAAGGAGGAAGTATGGTCTCCCTTGACCAAGATGAAGAACAAGGGGATGAACATGGCCATGATTGAATCCGAGATGATACCCAAGACAAGTTTGGCCAATGTACCCAGGAAGTTCTATCCCACTCTCATGCTGGTTGGCCCCGATAAGAAGGCGGCAACCTTTTTGGATGAGAATGGAGAGCCCACGAATTCCATGCCGAGGAAGAATACGTTGGAGGAGGATAAGGAGACACTTTCTGCCTTGTTACAGAGTCCCAATACTCACCCTACTGTAAAGAATAGCGTGAATCCTGAGAGTGATATAATGGTAAATACGGAGTCATTAAAGACTAGTGGTAGTCCTGTAACAGCTGCTACAGCCGTTAAACCCGGTACAGCCGGTACAGCTGCTAAAGATCACGGCTCTATGGTGCCTGTTAGTTCTGAGGATCAGGATCAGGATGAGCAAGAGCCAGAGATGATGCCTAATACTCCTGGATCTGAACAGGAGGAAGAAGAGGAAGAAGAGGAAGTTAGACGTACTATTATAAATAAACCACTTCGTAATGAACTTAATCGTAAGATAATGAATTCCAAACCCCCTTCCCCCTATGATATGGACTTACATCCCACCATGGAGCCCGAGGTACCATCTGTAGTAAGAACTGCCAGTAAGAAAAGAAGCAACACTGCCAAGAGGGTTCCTAATGTGGCATCTGATCTCCTTGCCTCACAGTCTTCCCTGGCAACTGGCTCAGCCGAAGTTCTATCCAAGGAGGCGCAGCGTGGTGGCAAATTACTGAAGGCCATTCGCGAGCACACAAAGTCCCTTGACGGTGTTCTTAGAACACGCAATGTTCCTAAGACTAGAAAGAATCATAAGTAATAAGTAAAATAAAAGCAGCCGTAAAAATTGCCCCTTGGCTTTACTGAAACTAAATTACAAACCATGAAAACGACCTTTCACATCTTAGACGCTATCTCGCGTGACCAGATTTGTACTGTCACACGAGAGACCGAGGATGAGCAAGAGGTAGAACTAGAATTTGAGGAAGAGGAGCAGGTCGGTCGTTCTGAGTCTAATAACACTGGAAAGTCTGAGCGCGGCATCGTCATTCATCTCTTTGGTATGACGGCTGAGGGTGAGTCTCTCCGGTGCGACGTAGAAGGCTTCCGACCCTACTTCTACGTCAAGGTCCCCCCGACAATAAAGCCAGAGGCCTTCGCATTTGATATCCGCTGCCAGACCAAAAAGACCATACATGTTTATAACAAGGAGTTGAGGGAGACTGAATCCGTGGAAGTGGATACTATTGGATCTCTCCAGGCCGAGTTAATAAAGCGAAAGGAACTCTTCGGATTCACTGCAGGTGAGGAGTCCAACTTCCTGAAGCTCTCAGTCGGAAGTCTCGCAGAGTTCCGTGCCCTCAAAAATGTCTTCCTCAATAGCTATCAAGAACCGATTTACAAAATCAATTCCAAGACTCCAGCCCTACAGGTATATGAATCAGGTCTTGACCCTATTCTCCGTTTCTTCCATCTCCGTGATGTGAAACCCTGTGGTTGGGTGAGCGTGAAGGGTACTCAGTCGGAGGATAAGGAATCCGGAATCCGTGTGATTACTTGTAGCTGGGCGGATGTGTCACCGGAGCATTCACCTCCCAAGCCCACTGCGCCATTCAAGACCTTGTTTTGGGATATTGAGTGTTACAGCTTGACCGGAGCCTTTCCTGTGGCCAATCCTAAGACGGGTAAGGGAGATCCCATTATCCAAATTGGCTGTATCATAAAGGACTCTGAGGGGGCCATTGACCGGACCATCTTTGTATTCGGTGATTGTAAGGATAAGAAGAATGTGTGTGACAAGATTGACGGGATTACTGTCTTCAGTTACACGAGCGAGGCTGCCATGTTGGATGGTTGGCTGAATTGGCTCGTAGAAACCAATCCGGATGTGTGGGTCGGCTACAACATCTTTGGTTTTGATGAGCGGTATGTCTGGGACCGTTTGACTGCCCTGAAGCTCCTATATAGTGCCTGCCCGACCTACGACAGGGTTCAGAGACTCAGTCGTCTCTTCAAGCACGGTGGGGAGGTCAAGTTGAACGAGAAGCGCCTTGCCTCCTCGGCGATGGGTGACAACTTCCTCTATACACTCAGTCTCCAGGGTCGCCTACAGATTGACTTATTCCATGTGGTAAAGCGTGGGTATGCCTTGGCCTCGTACTCCCTGGATAATGTGATCAAACACTTCATGTCCGGCAAACTCAAGAAGATTACAAAGGAGGAGGATGGGACTTGGAAGGTTCAGACAAGCGCAACAGGGAATGCGAAAGTTGGGAGAGCGATTGTCTTGATGGATGAGACCGGGGATGAATTAACCGATAAGTTGCCAATCTTGGAAGTTGGCCAGGGCTTTCTCCGGGTTCAGCCTTCGGAGGTGGATGTGGAATTGGATACGGACTTGGCGGTGAAGTGGGTGATAGTGAAGGACGATGTCAGCCCTGCGGATATATTCAGGCTTCACCAGGGCTCCTCGGCCGATAGGGCCATCATTGCCTCGTACTGTATTCAGGATTGTGAATTGACGATGGAGTTGTACAATAAGTTGGAGACTTTCAATAATGCCATGTCCATGGCGAATGTTTGTTCGGTTCCTGTGACCATGATCTTTACGAGAGGCCAGGGTGTCAAGATTGAATCGCTTATCTTCAAGGCCTGCCACTACGCCGGGCTGAATATCTTGACTCTCACTTCTCCGCCCTTCAATGCGCCCGACTCCCCTCGTGTGGATATGAATGGGAATGAAGTCGTAGAGGAGGCGCAGGATTCGTACGAGGGTGCCATTGTGCTTGACCCTACTCCTGGGTTTTACACACGGTCTCCGGTGGGTGTTTGTGACTTTGCTTCTCTGTACCCTTCAACGATTGAGTCGGAAAATATCAGTTACGACTCACTTCTCTGGGTGAAGGACTACTCGTTGGATGGGAAGGAGATTAAGACGGCCTGGACATTTGACGAGGCCAAGATTGACTATTACCAGCGGAAGGGAGAGGCCATGGGATGCCGGTGGATTGACATATCGTTCGACATTTGGAAACCCGATCCGGAGGATACCCGGAAACAGCCCAAGAAAATCAAGACTGGGATTCGGGTTTGCCGTTACGCCCAATATGCGGATGGTACCAAGTCGGCCTTGCCGAATATTGTCCATAACTTGTTGGCTGCGAGGGCGGCAAAGAGGGCGGAGATCAAGAAGGAGACGGACCCTTTTAGGAAGGCGTTGCTGGATGCCGAGCAGTTGGCCTATAAGCTGACGGCGAACTCCTTGTATGGGCAACTGGGTTCTGGAGTGTTCAAGGTGCGACTCCAACACCTAGCTGCGTCCGTGACGGCATATGGCCGGAAGCAGATTCTCTTTGCCAAGGCGGCCATTGAACACTTCTATGGGCCGGAGGCGAAGGACCCTAGGTGCTCGGCACATGTCGTGTATGGTGATACGGATTCTCTGTTTGTTGAGATAAACCCCAGGAACCCGGAGACGGGGGAGCGCTTAGAGGGCCGGGAGGCCATTCAGGCCACGATTGACATTACGACGGAGGCAGGTCACTTCATCACACAGGCCTTGAAGAAGCCACATGACTTTGAGTTTGATAAGGCGTTCTATCCCTTCATTATCTTCAGCAAGAAGCGGTACGTGGGCAACATGTACGAGGAAAATGCGGATGACTACGTACAGAAGTCAATGGGTATCGCGACGAAGCGGCGGGACTACGCGCCCATTGTAAAGACCATTTACGGTGGTGCCATCAAGATTCTCCTGACTAACCGTGATGTGCCTGCGGCAGCGGCATTTGTGAAGAAGTGGGTGACAGATATGATGGATAATAAGGTGAGTCTGAATCAACTCACTATTACGAAGTCGCTGAGGTCGGAATACAAGACCCCGACACCACCGGCTCACAAGGCGTTGGCTATGCGAATTACGGAGAGAGATCCGGGGAATGCGCCGGCGAGTGGGGATCGCCTCTCGTTTGTGTATTTCAAGCAGGCCGCAGGATTCAAGGGGAATCAGGGCGATAGGGTGGAGACACCCTCGTTCATGAAGGCAAATAACTTGAAACCGGACCCTGAGTTCTATATTGACCACCAAATCAAGAACCCTGTATGCCAACTCTTCAGTATCTTGATTGACAAGTTGCCGGATGCGAGACCGCCTCCTCAGGGGTGGGCGGCCGACCCGGATATGCAGGTGGCGGAGAGGGAACTGTATGCGCAGGACTACTTGTTCAAGTCGGCCACCATGAAGAAGACGGGTACCCTCACATCTATGTGGGGTATAAAGATGGATATGAGCAAGGCACCGGTGGCCCAGTCTATTGCCGTAAGGAGGTCACCTAGGACAGCCGCTTCGGGAGCAAATAGCGGTCAGTCTAGGATGGACGCCTTTATGGAGGACAGGATGATGGTTGAGCAGATAAAAAAGGATAAATCAAAGAGAACTAAGAAGTAGGTTTATGGAAGTCAAGATTAATTGTATTCCTTATTCGGAAGCTACTAAAGTTATAAATGATTGGGAAGAGGAGGACGAATATTATGGTAGCATTAAGTCATCTCTTGCGACAAAGGTCAATAAACTCGCCCGCAGATATCCGTACATGGCCTCTAAGGAATGTACGAGTAGTACCATGGTTGTTAAGACACAGGTGCCAGTGGAAGGCCCCTTGAACTTGGTCTATCTCGATGGACAATCTGATGCGGGTCTCCCTCATACGAGAGGTAAGAAGGGAATCGCATTACCAGTCTTTTTATTGTGGAATCCTCGGCCGAGTACCTTGGACCATGAGATAGTACATTTATCCCAGAAACAGTTCAAGGATAAGTGGTGGGCATTTTACAAGAAGGAGTGGAGTTTCAGAGAGGCTAGGGGTGAGGAATTCATGGGGATTCCTGAAAAGTGGAGAGAGAGGCGGCGAATTAATCCGGACACTCTTGGTAATCCCTATGTTATTTGGAAGGACCGCTATCTACCGTTAACAGTCTTTGTGAATGAGTTGTCTCCTAAATTGATGGCATGTAAGAGGGGCTTTTGGGACTTGATTCTCACACAATGGACTTGGGAACCTCCCTCCGGATGGGAAGAAATGTTTGGTAGTGGCTTTAATGATGAGCACCCGAATGAAATAGCGGCTCATTGGCTGGATGGCTCTGCCGGTGAGGATAAGATGATGAGATTTTCGTCTATATTCTAGATAGATGAGCCTGGCCGTTCAGAGAAATAGAACGCGAAATAAGCGTTTGAAGAAGCAATCTGGTGGTTTGATTTTGCTTGAAAATATGGACGGGTTTATGAATGAGATTATTTTGTATGCGCCAGAATCGTTACGTAATCAAATGTATGACATGTCCAAGCCGGGTTCTCCAGAAAAGTTGGAATTTCCTAGTGCCTCCGGAAATAAGCCTTGGGTATTTGATAAGAGAAATGTAGCGGTTTTTTCCAGAAAACTGGGTGATTCTAAGAGTCTAGATATAGATTTACATACGACTGTGGTAAATACAGAAGAACTGTATAAGAGTTTGAAGGAACATCGTATTTTAAAGTTGGATGGGAAAAACTTGACTGAAAAGGTTAAGAAAATCTTAAGTAATTGGATGCCCAGTGTGCCAATTTATAATAAGAACTTTATAACTTCGGTCAAGTATATCTTAAAAGAATACAACCGCTTTGGCAAGATTCATTCTAAGGGTACAGCGTGGGCTAAATTCATTGAGAGGTTGGGGCAAATTAACGGGTTTTATGATAACTATATGAAGACCCCAGTGCGTCCTAAGGGTAGTGGTGATAGGTTTGAATGGATTCCTAAGGAGGATGATGTACGCAGGGCTGGTATGGTTGAACCAGCAGCACCTGCGCTAACAACCGCAGCAACGGCAGCAGTATTACCAGTAGCGGCATTACCAGCAGCGACCACAGCAGCGACCACAGCAGCCACCGCAGCAGTATCCGAAGTGTCACCAGCCACTCCTGAATCTGTAGTTCAAAATGCCAGGCCAACGCTGAGTTTTGTTGCTCCATTTTCACCAGGGCCTTCAGAGATTAGCTCAATTGCGGCACCAGCACAAGGACCTGTGGCTAAATCAGCGGCAGGTGTTGGTCTTGTTCAATATAAAGTTGCCGCACCAGGGGCACCACCAGCATCAGTGCTATCTCCAGAAACAGTATCTCCAGGAACCCCCGAATCTCAAGTACCATCCGCATCAGCAGCTCCAGCATCAGCAGCTCCAGCATCAGCAGCTCCAGCATCAACCGCATCAACAGCAGCATCAGCAGCTCCAGCATCAGCAGCTCCAGCATCAACCGCATCAACAGCAGCATCAGCAGCTCCAGCAGCTCCAGCATCAGCAGCTCCAGCAGCTCCAGCATCAGCAGATCCAGCAGTAGCATCAGCAGCTCCAGCATCAGCAGCTCCAGCATCAACCGCATCAACAGCAGCAGCTCCAGCAACTTCAGCAGAAACAGGATCAACAGCAGCAGCAATAACAGCAACTCCAGAATCAACAGCATCAACCGCATCAGTAACCCCAGAAGTATCTCCAGCAACCCCCGAATCAGCTATACATACAAGTGTAACTGATTCCATCAAGGCAAACTACGAAAAGAACATCAAACAAATATTGAATAAGCGAGATGAACTTGGCTCTGAATATTTGAACTCGGTTGAAGTACATCGTGAGTATTTCGCCAAGGCCATGTGCCTGGCAAAGTTCCTTCCAGATAATGAGGTATCTGAATACATGTCCATTACGGATATAAATAAGTTTAACGATAAAACCAAGAGCTTATACAAGACACATATAAAGGATAAAGGAGTAAAGGAATTCTACTCTTTAGTCAAGGAGCATGAGTTACTGAAAACCTTGGAGGAATTAGCATTAAGTGATATCACAAATAAGTATGTAGTGGAGGCAGATTTGACTAGTTCTAACTTGAGTCATGTGAAGACTCTCAGAGATATTTCTGCGACTCTAAGCACACCACTAAGCACATACTTGACTAATTATCACTATTCAGTCTATATGAATTACTTAATGTGTTTCACAGTGGATCTTGATTTACTTTCGGCTTAGACTCCCGGTATAATCAGGCCTTTTATATGGTGACTATATTAGATGATTAAGGGTCGGCTGAATAAAAACGTTGATAATCAGGAAAGTGATCTTCTGGGAAGGGTTATCAAAATATATAAGGAGAACATTTCGCAGATAGATACATCAAAGGAAGAAGTTCAAAATACTGAGTACGATATTTATCGTGAATATTTTGCGAGAGTCTGCTCTATGCTTTTGAATGTAACTCCGATGCCAGTTATAAATGCCGAAACATTGGATAAGTTAAATACGGAGATAAGTCCCCTGTATAAGCAGTATCTTGGAGATACAGTTGAAGGTCACTATAAGCCAATAAGAGAACATAAATTATTAGAAATTTTGGAGGAGTTTGCAGAGTTTGAGATTGAGCAGGAATACATTAATAAGAATAACTTATCGGAAAAGTTATCTCATGTTAGGACTTTGAAGGAAGTATCAGGTACTGTGAAGGGATATCCTTTATCGGGTTATGTGAATTACTTACTATGCTTTACGAATGAGTTAGACTTATTTAAGCTTTTGCCTAAACTTAAGAAGCCTTTACCAGAAACCCCAGTCGCTCCAGCCTTACCACCTCCACCCCCTCCATCTGTAGAGTCTCCTGCTTCCCCACCACCTCCACCCCCTCCTTCCGTAGAGGAACCACCATCCCCACCACCTCCACCCCCTCCCTCAGTAGAGGAACCACCATCGCCACCTCCTCCCCCTCCTCCATCAGTACAGGAACCACCATCCCCACCTCCTCCCCCTCCTCCTTCCGTAGAGACACCAAAGTCCCCACCACCACCTCCCCCTACCAGTCCAGTAATATCTTGCCCACCCAATCAAGAATACAGGGAAACAAAAGCTGGTAAGGGTGATTTCGCATGCCGCCCTAAGTTAAAGGGGCTTATTACAAGGAGTGAGGGTGTTTTACACAGAGGACTGGCGACGGCAGGAATATCAGGTAGCTCTACAGGCGTTGGTTCCAGTTCAAGGACACTTTCAATGGGACACCAAGGTAAGATTTTAGAGAAAAAGAGAGGCGGGACGAAGCGAAAGAGTCGCAAGTGAAACCTATAATCCCATCCATACATAGATTGGCCTCATACGAAAAAATGTATGACGCCAGTGAAATTGGATTAGATTGGAGAGGCACCCTTGATATGATGTCAAGTGTGCCGAACTCCAAATGCTCCTTAGTTAAACCCAATAATCATCTGGAAGACTATACCGGCAGATTACGAGCAGTCTTGAAGATGGAAGAAACGGTTGTAGATTCAACCATGGGGAAACTAGTATGGGCCAAACGTTTGACGTCACAGGATAATCATTACAGGGATTGCCTAGTGAAGAAAACGACATCCCAGGCACATTCTAAACAGGAAGCAGTAATCCAATGGCTCTGTTACAAGACTCTTTCTGCTTTAAACTGGTCTGAACACTGTCCTCCAGTCTTCGATGTATTCATATATTCTAAATCAATATGGTTCTCTATGGCACCTATTTACAAGGCTCCAGTCCTTGATATATATCTTAAGACTCTGACCACCTGGCGTATAAAACATCCAGCCAATGGCCAGTATCTCATGCGTATTCTTTGCCAGGTTGCCTGCTGTTGCCTAGTTCTACAGAAGACCATTGGCTTCAATCATCGTGACTTGAAACCCGATAATGTATTAGTAAAGACAGAAAGTGTCAAGCCCCACGTTCTTAGGTTTGACGATTCTGTAATCACCGTACAGTCTGCCCCCACCGCAGTCCTTGTGGATTTCGGCTTTTCTTGTCTTGGACCAGGTAAGACTCCCTGGATTCAGGCAGGTGATGATGTACTTCCAGCCTTTGATGCGTGCCCGAGGGTTGGCCGCGACCTTTTTATGTTGCTAACCTTCCTCCTATGGAGAAAGGATATACAAGAAAGCCTTACTGACGATTATATTGACTTTATAAAATCATCTCTTCGTCTAACAACGGAGAGATGGTCGCAGATTCAAGGAATGAGTGTCAATCCCAAGGACTGGATTTATAGTATGGTGACCGATTTTGGGTTTCAATGCCCCGCCTTGGACCCTATGACCTGGTTGGAATCTTGTGCGGCGACATTTCCAGGGGTAGTTTCAATCCGAATCCAGTCAGGCTCATAAACCGATTCGTATTCGGGAGGACTAGATGGGTCTGGACCAAACCACTTATCGGGACAACAGATTATACGATCCTTATACTCATTAGGATTTAACCAAGAAGCCCACCAACCAAACGACGAGTTTGACAGTATCATATCTTTGAATTGCGTGAGAGCAGTGAAATCAATGTAGGGATTCTCATTTGATAGTACTATATCACCTTGACTACCATCTAATAAATTGTTCTTTACCCATTCTACGTCATCAGTTATCCAGCACACAGGTTTGCGACCAGTTCTTGCTGTTGCCCTCGCCCTCGCCCTGTTATAATAATCTACGCCGCATACTAAAAACAACTGTGAATCTTTAACGGTCACATAATCACCTCGGCGCACATGAGCCCCAATCCACTCTTCAGGCATTATTATACCATTTTCTTGAAGATAGGAGTGCGATTTAACAAATAAACTATAGGATGGCTTGAACATGCTTCGTATTTCTTCCTTATCGTCAAAATACTGACTACTCTGGAAATAACCAATTAGAATATATGGCTTTATAATCTTTAATAGAGGGAAGGGGGTATAGGACCATTTTGGCTCTGGTAAAACAGTCCATGGGATATTATAATATTCTTTATTTGGAATTATATCCCAGCATTTTGAACTTGTATTGGTCTTAGGGTTAGGGTCTAGATAATTATTCCATACAGGCAACCTATCAGCAGCATGTTGTATAGTCTCACTAAAGGTCAGCCTGTATCCATTTCTTTTTGCGAGAGAATAGGCGGCAGCAATCTGAAACAGTTGATTTCCTAGTCCTCCCATAAGTTGACACGCTAATAATTTAGTATTGCCGTCCATTCAATTAATAATCACTAACCTGAAAGACTTTATACTGCCAGCCATTGACGTACGCGATCCTTGAGTCCAATCTTGAACTTTGCCCAACCAGTCAAGATATTCCTACGATACCCCTCCATCTGCTCAGGATTCTGCTGGAAATGTTGTAATAATCCAGTGGCGTGCCCCCAACTCTGGATTTTTAAGAAAGGTAATTCATTATTGAAAAGCCTCAGCCATGGCTCTAATTCAGGGGATTCTAAGAAGAGTGGGATACACCCACAGTCAAGGGCTTCGTAGAAACGGTAGGTCTCAATATTCTGACCTTTAGGACAGGCAATAAATTTAGAGTTCAACATGAGGCAAATGTACTCCTCGTCCTTCAATTGTTTTGGGTCCTTCCAGTTATCAAACCATCTGACGTAATGAGGCTCAATGGATTGTAAGACCATCATTTCATTTGCCCGATTCTTCCAATTAGTACCTGCGAATGACCACATATTCTCGCGGAAGGGGAGTTCGGGTGTTGATAAATGGGGAACATCACGATTACCCCTGAATTGCCGATGATATCCGAGGGGTACTACAATTACTTTGGGGTCCTGAATCAGATCTGGCCTAGGATAGAATCTGAGGACACCGGTTATCTCTGGCCAACTGTAAAAGTCAATAGGGTCTGATGCGAATTCGTCAGATAAGTGGATTATCTTGAAAGTGCGACCTGTCTTTCTTATAGATGACATCCAGGCTAGTTGTTCGGACCATGCGTGCTTTATCACTAGTAAAACTATGTGTTCACAGCCATCTAAATTGGCATCTTGTGCTACTTGCTCAACGATAAATTCCCTTTGAAGTATATCCTCCAACCATTTAGATTCATAGAGTGATGAAGTTGTTACCTTACATACATCTAGACTGAGAAATCTGACACCCTTCTTGGCTGGTACTACCACGGTGGTAGTGGTTGTACTTACTTCATCTGCTTTTACCTGTGGCTTTACCTGTGGCTTTACCTCTGCCTTTTCATGAAGGGCCTTATCTAATTCAATAATTGGCGCGCTAATACGAAGTGGGAGATCCTTCAGCATGTTCTCTTTGACTTCTTCTGGTGAAAACCGGTCATCATTATTCCAGAGATCACTGTCAAAGGAGTCAATCCTTGAGAAATTATTGAACTGGGCGGTTTTATAGACTGGGTCATCATCTTGAGACGCACCAGCCACCATGGGGTCTAGCACAAAGATATTCATTTTGTCAACGCGATTACAAATCATGTGGTCGGCACTGGTCCAATAGCCATCATTTTCAGTTATACTCTTAAGGATCTTTTCAGCCCCACGCTTTGACAGTACGTAGGCATAGGCGCAGAAGTGGAAGTAGGTTGTAGGCCGCTTTTGTCCGAAGATTTGGTTAGGGGCAACACGGGCGAGACCAGGGCCCACGCGTTTTAGTGTAGATGAGAATGTATCTCGGTTGGGTGGTAATACCCCCCCTAGATAGACACAATCCCATTCTTCAGGGAGGCTCTTGTAGGCAGTTTCCCAGGCGGTTTGCCATCCAGGTACCAGACGGGCGTCGTCCTCCATAATCAGATAATTTTGCATTTCAGGGGGCTCATTTATTAAGAGATTCCAGAGTTTGAAGTGACTGAGCGCACATCCCATGACAGACTTTTTCCAGAAGAAATCATTTGTCTTAAAGAGTCTAGTAAGAGAGGGTGTGAGCTCTAGTTTGCGACCATCGTAGGCAGGAAGACAACGTACCTTGCCTTTCATATAGGTATGCTCCTTAAGGAATGATTCCTTTCTATCGGCACGTCTTTCCAGATTAATAATGAAGGCATCATCGATACCAGTTAAGTTTAAGAAGGTATTATGACTCTTATATTGGCCGCGATGTACATAGATGCACTGGCCACTATGAAAGGTGGTGCGCGCAGATTCTTGGCCATAGACTTTTTCTAGTGGAAAGGTGGGTACATTTTCTCTTAGCCCTATGATACTCATAATGCTCTGGTCATGACGGTGACCA
>Ga0114975_10002478_pt1 | contig 12613 bp, 9 predicted proteins | sample S_130626_EF_Meta_FD_87031 | JGI IMG/M metagenome (GOLD analysis project Ga0114975, IMG submission 87031) | Freshwater microbial communities from Lake Simoncouche, Canada to study carbon cycling - S_130626_EF_MetaG | ecosystem: Environmental > Aquatic > Freshwater > Lake | place: Lake...
ACCAGGGGAATATGCCGGAGTAATTGTGTTAGGTGGATCTCGGGGGGTTCACGATGAAGATCAATGGCCTTGGTTAAAACAAGAAAAAGAATTGTTAAGAAACGTGATTAAATCTCAAACTCCAACACTTGGTGTTTGTTTAGGTGGACAACTTTTAGCTGATGCAAATGGTGGAAAAGTTAGCAAAACTCAAAAACCTGAAATTGGTGTTGGTTTTGTAGAATTCTTACCGGAAGCAAAAAATGATTCTCTGCTATCTGCTGTAGTTGATTCACCCGTTGCAATTCCAGTGCCTCAATATCACCAAGATGCAATATTGGAATTGCCAGAAAATGCCAAATTACTTGTCACAAGTGATGATTGTGCCGTGCAAGCTTTTGTTTTAGGAAAAAGTGCTTGGGGTTTGCAATTTCATCCTGAAACCGACTGGAACATCATGAGTGATTGGTTACTCAGTGAAGACGAAGTTAGAAAAACACTGGGTATAACAGATGATTCAGTCGAGAACCAATTTAAAGAACTGGGCGAAGGAATGAAAAATACTTGGAGAGCATTAGGTATTGCATTTGCTGACACCGTGGTTGATCACGCCGGTAAACAACAGAAATGACAGAACGCCCGGTCACTGAAACCGGAATATTTTCTCGCTCAGGATTTAGTGATCCGAGTAAATCTGCTGAGTTGATAAAAACACTTAAGTCAGAAATCAATCATGAATCATTAATTGAGGATTTAAGCAAAGTCGCAGATCCTGATAACGCTTTACTGCTTTTAGTAAGAATTGCTGACCAACAGGATGTAAATCTAAATAAAGTCTTAAAAGACGATGATGCTCGACTTAGGCTTTTGCAAGTTTTGGGCTCATCTAATGGATTAGGTGAGCATCTTGTAACTCACCCAGAAGATGTTTTGGTCTTCTTTGAAGAAAATTCTATTAACAAAGCAAGTGTTAAAGATGAAATGATTAAAGTTTTTACTAAAGCAACTAAAACAAGTAGAGCAAATTTAGTTCGAGAATATAGAAAAGTTCTTCTTGGTTTAGCCTCTCGCGATATTTGTTACAAATGGCCTCTTCGTGATGTGGCAGCAGAATTAGCAGATGCTGCAGATGCAATCTTGCAAAGTGCCTTAAATGCTGCAACTGAAAAGAATCCAGATCTAGTAAAACAATTTAAATTGGCAATTATTGCCATGGGAAAAGCTGGGGGACAAGAACTTAACTATGTCTCTGATGTTGACGTGATTTTTACCGCAGAACCACTAGCTGGAGTTGAAGAACAAGAAGCCATAAGTGCAGCCACCAAAATTGCTACCGAAGTAATGCAATACATATCTGTGGCCAATGACGGTGGAGAAATTTGGGAAGTCGATGCAGCTTTAAGACCTGAAGGAAAAGCAGGACCTTTAGTAAGAACCGTGGAACAACATGTTGCCTACTACCAACGCTGGGCTAGCACTTGGGAATTTCAAGCATTATTAAAAGCACGCTTTAGTGCCGGAGATTTAGAGCTGGGAAATAAATATCTCGATGAAATAACACCATTTGTGTGGCAAGCAGCCAGTAAAGAAAACTTTGTTGATGATGTACAAAAAATGCGTAAAAAAGTAGAAGAAAATATTGATAACCGTATTGGGGAAAGAGAATTAAAACTTGCTCCAGGTGGACTTCGAGACGTTGAATTTGCGGTGCAATTACTTCAACTTGTTCACGGTCGAAGTGATGTGATGGTGAGAAGTCCTAACACTTTGGAAGCACTTGATCAACTTGCAACCTGGGGATATATCGGTCGAGAAGATGCAGCAACGTTTTCAACTGCTTACACATTCTTAAGAACTCTGGAGCATCGCATTCAATTACAAAAACTTTCTAGAACTCACGTTTTACCGGAAGAAGAAAGTGAATTAAGAAAACTTGGTAGATCTCTTGGATATATGTCTGAATCAAGTGTTGATCTAGAAAAACAATGGCGAAAACATCAATTAGAAGTAAGAAGAATTCATGAGAAGCTTTTCTATCGACCTCTACTTAATGCTGTTGCAAGACTTGATGCAGGCAGTGCTCGATTAACAATTTCTGAAGCAACTTCACGACTAAACGCTCTAGGTTACAAAGACCCAGAATCAGCATTAAGACACATTGAATCTTTAACTACAGGAGTTTCTAGACGAGCAGTCATTCAAAAGACTTTGTTGCCAGTTTTACTTTCCTGGTTTGCAGAAGGTCCTGAACCAGATATTGCTTTACTTTCTTTTAGAAGATTAAGTGATGCTCTTGGTAGTACTCCTTGGTTTTTAAGATTATTAAGAGATGAATCAGCTGCTGCTGAATTAATGGCCAAACTTCTTTCTTCTAGTAGGTATGCCACAGATTTATTAATGAGTGCTCCAGAAGCAGTTTCTATGTTAGGAAACTTAGAAGAACTAGAACCAAGAAGTCTTGAGCAATACGAAGCTGAAATGAATTCTGTTATTGCTCGACATGAAACTGCCGAAAACATAGTTTCAGCAGCTAGGTCTTTTAGAAGAAGAGAATTACTAAGAACAGCAACTGCTGATTTAAGTGGGAAATTAACAACAGAACAAGTAGGAATTGCTCTAAGTAATGTTTATGCCACCGTTATTGAAACTGCTTTAAAGGGTGCAACTTTAGCTGTTGAACAAGAAAGAGGAAAAGAAGTTTCCACCAACATGTGTGTGATTGCCATGGGTCGATTTGGCGGATTTGAACTGGGTTACGGCAGTGATGCTGATGTGATGTTTGTGCATGAACCTAAAAAAGGTGCCGATCCACAAGATGCAGAAAAATGTGCACTAGATATTGCAAATCGTTTAAGAACATTGTTAATGCAGCCTTCAATTGATCCTCCCTTAGAAATTGATGCTGATTTAAGACCTGAAGGAAAAAATGGTCCATTAGTTAGAACACTTGATTCCTATCTTGCTTATTACCAAAAATGGTCTGCTCCCTGGGAAGCACAAGCACTACTTCGAGCATTGCCAGTTGCAGGAGATTTAACAGTTGGTGAAAAATTTATTCAAGAAATAAATAAGACTCGTTATCCCGAAAATGGAGTAAGTGAAGAAAACTTACGTGAAATGCGCAGAATTAAAGCTCGCATGGAATCAGAAAGATTGCCTCGCGGAGCAGATGTAAATCTCAATACCAAACTTGGTCGTGGTGGATTAAGTGATGTGGAATGGGTTGTCCAACTGCTACAAATGCAACATGGAGCAAAATATGAATCCTTAAGAATTACAGCCACATTGCCTGCTTTAAGAGCATGTGTAAAAGCTGGACTAATCAGCGAAACAGATGCTAAATCACTGAGTGAATCTTGGACACTTGCTACTTGGATTCGAAATGCACAAATGCTTTCCAGAGGCAAAGCAAATGATCAAATACCAACAGATATTAATGAATTATCAGCGATTGCTTTTACTTTAAATCAGAAATCTCATGCTCAATTAATTGAGGATTATCGAAGAATTACAAGACGCGCCAGATTAGTTATGGAAAAGATTTTCTACGGCGAATAGCGTTATTTATTTAAGGACTTTAAATAGTCGTTGTAATCATCTATTTCTTTATCGGTAACTCGTTTAGCAAGTCTTTCATCTCGGGATGCCCATTGATAAACCAAAATAGCTAACACCAAAATGGTTGGTAGTTCCCCAAAACCCCAAGCAATGCCGCCACCTAGTTGTTGATCAGCTATTTGATTAGGCAGCCAACTTGGTTTAATTTCACCAAACCAACCGCCCCCTAGTTGAGTATCGGAACTAAAGGTAACAAATCCAAAAATTCCATGAAATACTGCTGCGGCAAAAACAAGTCCAAGTCTTAACACATCAGGAATTTTTCGAGGAGAAGGATCAATTCCCAAAATATTCCAGAAGAACAAATAGCCTGCTAAGACAAAATGAGCATCCATAAATAAGTGCCCCAAGTGGCTTCTCATTAGAACGGTCAGCAGAGGAGAGAAATACAAAACCCAAGTTCCACCTGCAAATAAGAAGAAGGAAATTATGGGATGAGACAAAGTATGTAAATATCGAGAGTTCATTAACGCCACAATCCAGTCGCGAAGATTTCGAACTTCTGAATCTTTATTTTTAACTGTTTCATTTGGAGTTAAGACTCTTAAAATTAATGTGAGAGGAGCTCCTAGTGGAAGTAATATTGGAACCAGCATCGCCAAAACCATATGAACTGTCATGTGGGCTGAGAACATCAAGATTGCATAGCGTCCAAGCATTGAGTTAGTGACATACATTCCTAAAAACACTGCCACGATCCAAGCAATGCTTCTTCCTAATGGCCAAGAATCTCCTCGTTTTTCTAAAGCAAATACTCCATATATATACAGAGAAAGAGCAATAACTCCCACAGTGAAACTAAATGGTTCTATTGCAAATGTAGTTAGGGCATAACTCCAATCAAAAGCAATAGGTTCTGCAAAGCCAGTTACCGATTCAATCAAAGTAAATGCTGCAGATCCGGTTTTAGGATAAGCAGTTGAGGCAAGTACAACTGAAACACCGAGTGTAAATAACAGCAATCCCACTTCAAGACCGACAAGTTTTTTGATATCGGTTTGTAATCTCTTTCTGATATTTAAGGCCAGGATTAAGGCAGAAGCAAGAAGTATTACTTTAAAAATAATTAGCTGACCATAAGTAGTAGTAAATAGCTCTGAGAAAGCATTAAACCTGGTGTAGGCATTAATTTCTCCACTAATAAGCAGTGAAACAACTGCAGCTCCTGCAAGATACCCAAATTTATGAAGAGCTAAAGACTTTTGATCTTGAGTAAATTGGCTAGTAGAAACAATTAAGAAAATTGCCGCTACTCCTGAAATCCACAATGCAATGGCTATGCCATGAATTAAACCTGAGACAACGGCCCATTGATGAGTTGAAACTCCACCGCCATGAGATAGAAGTCCTGGCAGAGATAAACCAATCACATTAAAAGCTGCAATTAATCCAACTCGATCAACATTAGGTTTTAGTAATACCAAAGCAGAAATCAAGGAAATTAAAGATATGAGAAGTAAAGCCCTAGCACTTGCCACATCCCAGCCATAAGTTGCAATGACATCAAGCCTTGCAACTAATGAGATGGGTTGAGAAAGAGCTTGAGTAAGTGTAAAAACTGCTGCTGCAAATGAAATACCAGAAAGAGCTAAAGAAAATCTAGCTGCAATTTTGGCATTTTTGTTGTGAAACGGAACAAATATGCCATCACTAATTAATAAGGCAATAACTGTAATTCCTAGCACGTAAACAAGTGATACGAGAATTGGTTTTAGTAAGTAAACAATTGGGCCACTATCAGGAATTAGCGGAGCAGGAGCATTCCAAAGGGAAGAGGTTATAAACAGTGAGAATAAAACACTGATTGGAGTTATGATAAAAAAGAATAAGTTCTTGGTTTTCATGATTTGGTCTTAACTTACCTCAAGAAGAAGCAAAGACTATTTCTTTGTTATTTTTCCCACAATTTTTAGCCAAGTTGCTACTGAATATCCAATAAGGACACCAAAGAGCACAGTTCCTAAACCAACTTGTCCACCGAGTAACCATCCAATTGTTAATACAGCTATTTCAATAAACATTCTTACTCGACCAACTGGCAATCCTGTAATTAAATGAATTCTGGTCATCAAACCATCTCTAGGACCTGGTCCCATGTGACAAGTTAGGTAGAAACCACTTCCTAATCCAACTATTGCAATACCAACAAGAATTTGTATAACTTGTAATGCACTAGAAGTTGGAGTAGGTAAAATTTCTGACATTACTTCAAGAGCTAGCGAAATAATGATGATGTTTAAAACTGTTCCTAAACCTGGTTTTTGTTTCAAAGGAATCCATAACGCTAAAACTCCTACACCGGAAACAAAAGTTGCCCAACCAATACTTAATCCTGTTTGAATAGCTATACCTTGAGCAAAAACAGTCCAAGGAGAAACTCCAGCATTAGCTGCAATTAAGAAAGCTTCACCGGTTCCAAAAAGCCACAAACCAATTACCAAAATTAGAATTGTTGAAGGTTTTGATTTCCAATAGTGATTAGATCTCCATTGAGTTACAGGAATAGTTTTTGAAGGAAATAACCATTTAGGAATATATTTTTTCAATTCAGTCCCTTAATCATTAATTCAGCTAACGGTTTTCTAACCCTAGGTGCCAATTCTCTTTCTAGTAAAGATTCAGGTAAATGACTTGGATCAGTTACTTTCCCAACTGAAATTAAAACAATTGGTTCAACATTATCGGGAAGTGAGAAGACTTCCTTAACTTTTGATTTACTAAAACCACCCATTTGATGTGTATGTAAACCCATGCTTTGAGCTTGCGTGGTTAACGCATTTACTGCTAAGCCTGCATCAAATGCCTCGATCATAGAAACATTTTCAGCGGTTGCTGCAACCAAAATTATGGCACTCGATTTCGGCGCCCACAATAAGTTATTTTCTTTCAAAGATGAAACTAATCCTGCAAAATTACTATCTCCGCGAAGTCCAACTAAAAATCTCCAAGGTTGCGCATTCATCCAGGAAGGAGACCAACGTGCAGCTTCTAATAGAGCATGAACCTCAGAATCATTTAAATCATGAGCAGAATCAAAAGATCTAGGACTCCACCTGTTGGCAATTAGTTCATGTAATTGAGCTTCGGTGGCGGCTGGTTTATGGGGAATGGACATAAATAGAATTATTGTCTAATGCTTGAGAATGCGCGACTTAGGGTTGAGCCCGGAGTAATCCGTACATTTCATGCCCGTAGAGGTCGAGTTACTAAAAATCAAATATTTGCACTAGAAAACTATTTTTCTGAATTTGAATTACCAGAAGGTCCTTGGGATTTTCAAGAATTATTTGGTGACAAAAATGTGGTTTTTGAAATTGGATGCGGCAGTGGTGAATCAACTGTTGGATTTGCTAAAGCAAATCCTGAAACAATTATTATTGCTATCGAAGTACATCGCCCAAGTATTAGTCATTTAGTTGAAAGTGCACATAAAGAAGGTTTAACAAATATTAGAGTTGCTTACTCTGATGGAGTGCAAGTTTTAAGAGATTGGGTTCAAGATAAATCTTTAACTGCCATATTTGCTTTTTTTCCAGATCCTTGGCCAAAAAAACGTCATAACAAGAGAAGACTTTTTAGAACCGAGCTTGTGGAATTGATGCTGAAGAAATTAAAGCCAGGAGGCGAAATTATTGCGGCCACTGATTGGGCTGAATACGGGCAACAAATGTTGGAAGTATTGCCTAATTCGAAGCTTTCAATTCGTCCAAGTTGGCGACCAATTACGAAATACGAGCGAAAAGGCTTAGCTGCTAATCGCGAAATAATGGAAGTCTTTGCCAAGTATTAGCCAATACTCAGACTTCTTTAAGGTTTGTTTGGTTATCTAGGAAATGCCCAGAAAACGGCAAAGTGTTAGTTTGGAAATAGACAAAATAGAACCAGAATGAGGAATTGATGCGTAAGCGCAATATTGCGATTGTGGCCATCGTGGCTTTAGTAATTGGTGGAGGAATTTATAACTTCACAAATTCAAATAAAGATGCAGTTGATACTTATTTAACAGTTGCTGCAAAAGCCGAAACTATCGAAAGTAGTGTCTCAACAACTGGATCAATTGTTGATGAATACACATTTAATATCAATGCAGATTCACCAGCGGTTTTAACCAAAATTGCAGGGGTGGCAACTACAAGCGCAGGAACTCCAGTTTCTTTGAGTGATACATGGACTGTTAGCAAAATTAATAAAAATGAAGGTTCACTTGTTGCCAAGGGTCAATCAATTATCACTCTGAAGAATTACGAAGGAAATACTCAATTAATTAAATCTCCTGTAGCTGGTCGGGTAAATGCCATAAACGGGATTCAAGGTTTTGCCATTAATGGCACAGTTGCCACTGTTGGTGCCGGAAAAATTCTAATAAGTATTGATGTCACAGAAACCCAAGCGACAAAGTTAAGTGTGGGCTTACCTATTGCATTAGCGATTAACTCATCAGACACTTTAACTTCTGGCTATATTTCCTCAATTAAGCCAACTTCTACAGCTGGTTCTGATACCAGCCCAACTTACAAAGTTTTAATTACTCCGACACCAAAAACCTTGCCAGCAACTGCTCGTGCTGGCATGACAGCAACCGTTGATGTCACACCTGCTGGAAGTGATCGAATCAGATACACCGATGCGATTTTGATTGATGAATTTTCATACGACATAGATGTAAATAACAAGGCAACATTGATATCTAGAAATGGTATTGATTTACAAAAAGAAGTAACCACCCCACCAATTGCTGGAACAAAGCAATGGATGGTTACTGAAATCAAAGTTCAACCAGGAAGTGTTGTTAAACAAAACGAAGTAATAGCAACTTTAAAGAATTTTGATGGTTCAACTAAATCAGTTAAATCTCCATTTGCTGGAACTATAAGAGAAATTCTTACTGCACCAGGTGCTGTGGTTTCAAACGTTGTGGCAACAATTGGAACTGGTCCCATGATTGCATCCATCAAGGTAAGTGAATATGACATTTCAAATGTGGCAATTGATCAAAAAGTTGAATTAAAGCTTGGTAACAGTAGTGAGGTAAGTGCCGGAAAAGTTACCCAAATTGGTCAAGTAGCAACAACAGATTCAAATGGTGTTTCTCAATTTACAGTTTTCACAGTACCTGATTCTGCAGTTTCTTCATGGAGAATCGGAATGAGTGCTACAGCAAAGATTATTTTACAAAGTAAAAAAGCATCCATTGCAGTTCCTTTACAAGCTTTACTTAAAAAGGGCACAGGAACTTTCGTACAAGTTCTTGATGCAAACAAGACCCCTGTAGATAAAGAAGTAAAAGTTGGGGTGACTGGTTCTCAATTCGCTGAAATTTTAAGTGGCATAAACCCAGGCGATGAAGTTGTTTTAGGAAAACAATCAGCAGATGGAAATCTACCAACTTCTGAAGATCCTTTTGCTGATCAAAGAGCCAGCAGAAATAGCAACAGGTCAGATAAGTAAAAATGTCAACTGTAGTTGAAATGCTGAATGTTACAAAAACATTCGGCGAAGGTTCCTCAATTGTCAAAGCTCTGGATGGCGTTGATATTCGCATTGAAAAAGGCGAATTTGTTGCCATAGTTGGAGCATCTGGTTCAGGTAAATCAACCATGATGAATTTGATTGGTTGTTTGGATAGACCAACTTCTGGTTTAGTTAAAGTCGCTGGGGAAGATTTATCTGAGTTAAACGATAAGAAATTAACATCTTTAAGAAATTATGCTATTGGTTTTGTGTTTCAATCCTTTTTTCTCTTGCCTAAAACAGACGCCTTAGACAATGTTGCCACCCCTCTTTTGTATCGAGGAGTTCCTGCTCGAGAAGCAAGAAAAAAAGCCATGGAGATGTTAAACAAACTTGGAATGGGTGATCGCCACACTCATCAATCAACTCAACTTTCTGGAGGACAACAACAAAGAGTTGCTATTGCTAGGGCGTTAGTAACTGAGCCTTCTTTGATTTTGGCTGATGAACCTACAGGTGCTCTTGATTCCACAACTGGTAAACAAGTTATGGATTTGTTTGAAAGTTTAAATAGAGAAGGCATCACAATTGTTCTCATTACTCACGATCTTGATATTGCGCAAAGAGCAAAACGAAGAATAACTCTAAAAGATGGCAAAGTTATTAATGATGAAAGAGATGTGGCATGAACATATTAATTGCTGCTCGTTTAGCTTTCTCTCGAATTCTTGCCACTAAAACTCGTTCAGGTTTGACAATGCTTGGAATCATTATTGGTGTCATGTCTTTAATTGCATTAGTTTCCGTTGCGCAAGGTGCAACATCTGGTATTCAAGATCAGTTCAAAGGCTTAGGAGCAAGAAACCTAAACATATCGGGCACTAATAATCAATCAATCACAATTGAAGATGCAGCAGAGATTGCTAAAGAACCAGGAATAGAAATAGTCTCAGAAACCGTCTCTGGTCGAGCAATACTTTCCTCCAATCAAGCATCCACAAAAGCACAAATTGTTGGAGTTGATCCTGACTATAAAACTGTCGTTGATCCAGATATTTTTGTAGGCTCATTTTTACCTGATGTTACAAATGCGAAAGATTCACGTTTAATTGTTTTAAGTAGTTCTCTTGCCACAGATTTAAAATTAGATGCATACTCCATTAATTCCACAATTGCTGTTGGTTCAACAGAATTTACAATCGTGGGGATTCTGGATGATGCAGATGGTTTTGGCACACAAGGAACTGCTTATATTCCAATGGATACAGCTTTTAAATATATTGCTGTGCCACCATATTTAAGCTCAATCACAGTTCAAACAATTAACGAAGAAATTGTTCCTGTGGTCACATCAAATTTGACAGCACTTTTAAAAGCTCGTCATAACATCTCAGGAGATCGAGAAGCAGATTTTGTAATTACTGATGCCAGTCAATTACTTGATGCTATTGGCACAGTTCAACAATTCTTATCATTGTTACTTGGTGGTATTGCTTCAATTAGTTTGGTTGTAGGTGGCATTGGAATTATGAACATCATGCTGGTTTCGGTTAGGGAAAGAACTAGAGAAATTGGGATAAGACGAGCAATTGGCGCGCAACAATCACAAATCCTGACTCAGTTTTTGATTGAAGCAATAGTTCTATCGTTAGTGGGTGGAATTATTGGTGTGATTATTGGTGAAGTTGTGGCGTACTTCTTAGCTCAACTTGGGCAATGGAATTTTGCACTAAGCCCAACAATGATCCTTGCTTCATTGGGTTTCTCTATGTTTGTTGGTGTGGTTTTTGGTGTTTGGCCTGCCAGAACTGCTTCTAAGTTAAAACCAGTTGAGGCATTGCGCTTTGAGTAATTCTTGTCATCTGACAAGATTGCCGTTATGGCTGAATTAGTTTTCTTTTCTGGAACCATGGACAGTGGTAAATCCACCCTGGCTTTGCAAACTCACCATAACCATTCAACAGCTGGTCGTCGCGGTTTAGTTTTCACTAGAAAAGATAGAGCAGGAGAAGCTACTTTAAGTTCTCGACTGGGATTAAAAGCAAGTGCTATTGAAGTAACAATTGAAACTAATTTTTTAAGACTAATGACTCAAGCACTTTCAAAGGGTGAAACTGTTGACTATTTGATTTGTGATGAAGCCCAATTTTATGAAGTTGAACAAATTGATCAATTAGCCCGGGTAGTGGATGATTTCGGCATTGACGTCTTTACTTTTGGAATTACCACAGATTTTCGAACCGCTCTTTTTCCTGGTGCGCAAAGATTACTTGAAATTGCAGATCGGGTAAATATTTTACAAGTAGAAGCTCTGTGCTGGTGCGGGAAGAAAGCAACACATCAAGCTCGAATTGTTAATGGAGTAATGGTTACCGAAGGTGAACAAGTAGTAGTGGGAGATGCCGGCACTAGTGCCAAACCAGATGAAGTTGTTTATGAAGTTTTGTGTAGGAAGCATCATATGAGAAAAGTAACTTCAAAGAAAGCTAAACAAGAACACATGTCAAAATCAGCGTTACCATTTGAAGACTCAATTGGTTAATCAGCCTTTATCTATTTTTGATCAATTCAAAGATGTATTTGTTGAAAAGAATTTTCGCATTCTTTTTTCTGCAAGATTTATCTCAAATATTGGTAATGGCATAGGTCCAATCGCCCTTGCTTTTGGAGTATTAGATCTTCCAGGCGGGAATGCCACTTCATTGAGTTTGGTTATGTTTGCTCGTACTTTGCCCTTAATACTTTTAGTTTTATTTGGGGGAGTAATTGCTGATAGATATGGCAGAGCTCGTTTAGTTGGATCAACTGACATCATTTTAAGTTTTATTGTCTTATTTGAAGCTTTCTTATTTATCTCAGGTCAAGCAACAGTTTCACTCTTGGTTGGTTTAGGAATTGTTACAGGAATTTTGCATGCGCTGTGGTGGCCAGCTTTTCCTGGCATCATGCCTCAAGTTTTACCGGAATCTAAACTGCAAAGCGCTAACTCAGTAAATGGCTTTGGGGTAAACGGAGCAAACGTTTTAGGTTATTCACTTGGTGGAATTCTGGTGGTACTGCTTGGTCCAGGTTTAGCAATTGCTATTGATGGCTTGAGTTTCTTGGTGGCAGGAATATTAATCTGGCAATTAAGAAAATTTGATAAACCTGGAGATATTGATAAACAACAACCTGTGTTTAAAGAAATGAAAGATGGGTGGAAAGAAGTAAGAATTAGACCTTGGATTCTTGCTTGCGTTTCTGCTTATTCATTAGTGATCATGTGTTATGAACCACTATTGGCTGTGGTTGGACCATTTCATGCCAAAGTTGAATTAGCGGGCGCACCATCTTGGGCAATAATTGCTGGAGCACATTCCTTTGGAATGTTATGTGGCGTAATTTTGGCGATGAGACTTAGACCAAAGCATCCTTTGTTCATTGGAATGTTAGGAACTTTAGTTTTTGCATTTTGGCCATTAGCAACAGCCTTAAACTTGCCAATATTTGTTATTGCACTAACTGCTTTTGCCACAGGTGTTGGTTTTGACTTGTTTTTTGTATTTTGGATAACTTCACTTCAAAC
>Ga0114975_10002479_pt1 | contig 12612 bp, 16 predicted proteins | sample S_130626_EF_Meta_FD_87031 | JGI IMG/M metagenome (GOLD analysis project Ga0114975, IMG submission 87031) | Freshwater microbial communities from Lake Simoncouche, Canada to study carbon cycling - S_130626_EF_MetaG | ecosystem: Environmental > Aquatic > Freshwater > Lake | place: Lake...
GGTTGGCACAAATACAGTATGCACCCTAGCAGTTATTTTATTGTAGATGGTAAACTTAAAAGTATCAACTACTTTTTCACCTATCACAGAGACGAAACGCCTATTTCGATTAAAGATGTCGAAAGCCATATCTATACTACTAGACAAGATGAAATCCGCAAGCATTTAGGCACACTAGGAATTGAATGGGATAAACCGCAACCGTGGTCGATTATGGATCAACTTTGCTGGGAAAGTTTTAGTACAAACTATCCAGTAGAATTCATAGAGCGTGTTAAATGTATAGTTTAGTTCCTTGGTCTGAAGACTTAGACCTTACTGCTTTTTACGCCGAAGCCACTCGTAGAGGATTTACAAATAACTCTAGCCAACGGGCTATGGTTGATTGTTTTCGAAATGAAATTAAATGGGCTGTATGGATATTGTATTACAAAGATACAGCAGTAGGATCAGTTGCCGCACACACATTAGATGACTTAGGTTATAGAATCTGCGCTAGAACTTGTGCTTTTACAGACATGATGCCTATAGATCATTTGCGTACTAGAGAAGGTATTACAAATCATCAAAATATAACAGCACAATTTTTTATTCCAAAATGTATCGAGTGGGCAGGAGACAATGATATGTACATAACAACACATCCTAGCGAAGTCGGTACACAGCGTCTAGTTCATACTGTTTGGGGACCTTTGCTATCTGCAACAGGTTGCTTAGAACAGGCATTTAATAAAGAGTACAGGGGACATGTACAAACATTTTGGAAACTAAACAAAGATGTATTTCTAGATCAATTAAGCAAGGTTAAAAAATGGTAATGAAATTCCGAACAGAAAAAAGACAATCAATAGTCTTTTGCATACTAGATATTACTGATAATTGTAAAAGCGGATACGCTAAAGAAATCTGTATCAATCTAACTGATTTCCTAATTCACAGGATCGATTTGCACGATTATGATATCTTTATCAGTAAAGATGAAGATGCTTTGTTAACAGAAGCAACTAAAGATTACACATACGCTGTGATGATTTCGGCAGGAACCAGTTTAGGCTTGTCGGATAGATTGTTTGATGCAGTAAAAGATCAATGCAAAGAAGACTTTTTTATTGCAGGACATATATTAGATAGATCAGGTAACCCTTACTTTAAAAATTCTTGTTTTGAATTGCATCAGCAGTTTTACATAATTAATCTTGATCAATATAGAGAATTAGGTTGTCCCATTGTTGGCAAGGAAGAATCTGTAGAATACCAACAACTTGCTCCGTTGCGTAGTAAAGAGTGTTTGTATGACGATCCAGAAATTCCTGCATGGATAACTAGAGGCACAGAACTTACTACTTACTCTATGAAATTACATGGTTGGAATATATTAAATGTTGCCCTAGATAATAACAAAAAATTATTAACATTGAATCAACACATACGCAGTAATAAAAAATACCTGTACTATGAATATGATCATGTTTTTCTAAGACAGTTAGCAAGTATAAAATACTATCAATTTTTTGCTATGAACTTATTTGCGGGTTGGAATTCGGATCGCCTAAAAGAACACATACCGTTCGATGGTCCAGTCGAGCAATACGCTACAGTTGGAATAGGATTTAACTGGGTTAAAAATTTAGAACTCATTGGCTTTACTGATGATACAAAAGTTATCTTCACAGATATCAATTATAACTGCTTGATGTTTATGAAGAAATTAGTCGAGGAGTGGGATGGTAAAGACTATGAGGAATTTTATTGGAAGCATAGACCTATGTTACCCAATAACCCTCCTTATATTCCAGAAAACTATAAAGACTTAATAAAAGAGCAATGGCACAAGTTTCTAACAACAATACACGATTGGGATGCCTTATGGACTAGAATTAAGAACTTAAAATACGATTATGTTCTTATTGACTATACTGCGGCATTTAATTTTGATTGGTTAGAACCTAGTAAGAAAACATTGTTGAATTTAAGCAATCTCTATAATCATTCTCCGTTCGTAACTACATCTAGTTTGAAATATCGTATTAGTTGTGAAAACAGTTTGTTCCAAAAACTTAAAAATAAAGACCCAGATGCAAAAATTATGCTAACTGCTAGAGCCGCTGACGGATTTTGGAAACTTAAAGAAGATATACAGTACTTTAGCAAGGCTGGAGATTTTAGATACACTAACTTAAAAGATTTAAAAATAACTAACTGGCATATTAAAGATTGGGAGCACCATAGTAATAGACCGTTAGGTGTAGTAGAATAAATGAAAGAATATTTTCAATCAGATGGGCGTTATTTAAAATTAGATATATCGCTTCCTTATAGAGAAATGTGCGAAGAAGCATTTGCATTAATTGATAAATTTACGTCGCATAGAGGCGATGAGTACGGAACTGAAGGTTGGGGAAGTTTAACGATACACGGTCTTGGTTGGAACAAACATGAAAGTCATAAAGCATACGGATATGCTAAAGGTAAAGATGCCAGCAAAGACATGCACTGGACGGAGATAGCAGATTCCTGTCCTATAACAACTAAATGGTTAAAGGAAGTATTTCCTTGTAACAAGTATGGCAGAGTTCGATTTATGTTACTTAAAGCAGGTGGTAAAATTGCCTTGCACAGCGATTCGAGTATAAAAATAATAGAAAATATTAATGTTGCTCTTAACAATCCCGTAGGTTGTAAATGGGTATGGGGCAACGGTGAAGAGCTTATTATGGAGCCGGGAGGAGTGTATGCTATGAATTTACACTATCAACATTCTGTAATCAATGATAGCAATGAAGATCGCATGCACATGATCATTGCTAGACACGATGCACTTGATAAATGGAAATCATTAATAGAAAGTGCCGCTACTAAACAAGGTATTACTGGCGACTATATTTCTATAGACGATCTGCCTTAACGATAATCTTGATCTGGAAAATCGAACGCGGCACGGTGTAGTAGTCGTTTTTCTATACTCTTAAACGGCCAGCGTTTGTGTATTCCTAACCATTGTTCTGCAATAACTATATCGCCATCTTCCCAGTCGTGGTGATAGCAAAATTTATCCTGCACAGTATATTCAGAAAGCCATTTAAATATTTCTTTACTTTCTTCTTTGCTCATTCCAACAAATCCCGAGTACTGAAGGAACGGAAAGTAAAATCCTTTCTTACCTGCTATGTTTTCTATTACTAGGCTAGGAATGTAATCGTTGTTTTGACTTGTATCAGGATCGTCTAGATCGTTTGCTATATACACTCGTTCGATTAGTTTTAGATTTTCTAAAGGTTTACGTCTTTCTTCATCTAATTCATTATATGAAAGAATATTGTTGTTCCAGGTTGTCCTAGAACCTTTGCTTCCTCTCACACTATATAACCATATTAATGATCTTCTATTCGGGTTTGAGTGATCGTTGCAATGCCATTGCATTTCTTCTTCCCAGCCTGCTATACCCGTTAGACCTTCTTCGTTTTTTTCGCCCGTTACGCGAAGTAGATATCTATCAGATTCTGGGATCTCAGCTCCTTTAAAATACGAGTGATAATGATTAACATCATCATGATAAAACTGTTCAGGATTCTTAAACATTCTTGCAATCTTAACTTCGTCGTCGACGCTAAGGTTTTGACCACGTGCCACTACAACAGTATTTGTTGCTAATAGTTTTGCTATCTGATTGATGTCGTCTTGTGTAGCCTGCTTGAGATCAAAGTCTTCAAGCATCACAGTCCATCCGTTTTCGTGTAATCTGTAATTCATTTTTATACCTTTATACCAATTTTTGTTCTAAATTCTTCAGTGAATCTACCATTAATTCGCAACGTATATGTAGGACGATTAATAGGCTCTCCACCGTGCCAGTTTCTTTCATTCCAGTAAGCAACTCTAGTATTCATATATGTTTTATCCTGTGTTTCGGAGTTGATAATATAAAAGGGTCTATCTATATCAGTTTTTATATGAATGAATTCGTGTATGAGATCTGGCTTATCGGCTTCTACATACTCTAGATCGGCATGCTCCCAGGGAATTCCGCCCGCTTCGAGAACTAATAGATTTGATGAGGATAAACTTTCAAATATACCTGATGTTTTAAAAGTTATAACCCAATCTATTAGTTTAGAAAAATATGTATAGAATTCGCCCATGCCCTGGGGATGCCATCCTTCTTGGAGTATTCTATATATGGAGTATAGATCGTATGCGCCAAACGCAAATTTAAGATACTCAGTAAGTTGGTTATAGTTTAGATCCTTACCAGCTATCTTTAAAGGATCTGTGTCTGGCAACGAGTTCCATAATTTATATGCATCCCATACCGGTTTGACTTTCAACCCTTGTGCATGGGGTCGAATAGTACCTTCAGGGATTTCATGTAATCCATCTATAGCAAGATGTTTAGCAGTAGCTATCCCTCTACAAATTTCTGGATGTAGACGATCAAATTCAGTCAAATCTATATAGTTTTCTAAATCTATAAAACTTTGATTATGTATCATTTGTTACGATTGTTATTTTATGATATGTGTTGTATCTATCTTGCAGGACGTTTTGATATTGTAAAACTTTGTCTTCTACAAAATCAACATAGTCTTCTTGTGTATTAAACAAAAATGTTTTAGTTTGTGTTGAATAGTCTTCGCTGACCTTGCTAGAAATACTAACGAGTTTGTTAGTATCCTCAAATTTTTGTTTGATGTACTCTAAGATGCCCTCATCAACTTTATAAAATTGACGTATGATACCATCTACTGGCCTTACACTAATTATTTCTAATTTTGTCATGTATAGTCCTTTACAAAGTTAACATCAAGTTTTGGACAAGATACAAATGCATCAGCTCTTGTCCAGTCCCAGTTGTGAGGACTATCCGGTATTAATTTATTACCTATGCAAATAAATGTTTTTAATAAAAATTCATCATCTGTTTTATTTTTTACTAACAAGTCGTAATCAACATGTAGATATTCTGCTATTTCTTCTAGACGGGGATCGTGGCAATCAAAGCTGTTACAAAATGCTAGAGCATAACCTCTCTTTAACGCTTCCATGCCTAACTTAGAATAAAATCTTCCTAGGTTGATCAAAGATTTTCCATCTAATAGACTAGGAGGAAGTACAATTAACAATGGCGCCCATAATTGGGGAATTTTAAAATCGCTGTTGAACTCTCCGCTCCTATTCCAGTGCCCGATATAGTAAATCTTTTTAATGATTTCTTTATCCTGAATTACGCTTTTCTTAGCAATTGGATTACTGTCTAAAAAATCATCTATCATCTTTGATAGATATTCCACAGTTTCTGCATCTACAGGAGTATCGATATCGAAAGATCGATTAGCGTGTGATAGTGTATGATTTAGTGTGAGATTATACATCTACTAATACCTCAAAGTATTTAGGTGAATTAGATTCATCTATCCTGTATGGAATATTGTTGTTTTGAAAAAAACATTCTAGCGAACCAATAGCCATTCCTGTATGATGATGACTTTCGTAAAAAGTAAAAGACGATGGCATCGTCGCTTCTAGGTCTGTTCTGTCGTCTATATCAAAATACGTAGTGGTCGGTATAAATTTCAATCTAAGAGTTTCGTCTTCTTTTGTTATTATACATTCAAAATAAACTCGCCCGCATCTTGCAGGTGAGTTATTAATCACGTTTTTGATCGATTCTAATAGGCCGGGATATTTCATTATAACACTACTTATCTATCAATAAATATTGACACATATTTTATGAAGGGTACTTGAAATGAATGGCATAATGAGTGAAAATTGGGAACTCAAGCAAGAGGATATATACTTTCTGTTCCAAAGTAAAGACAACAATTATCTATGTTTAAGCTATGCTGTTAGAAATAACTATCCTATGCATCTAATGCGAAGTCTATTTGTGCGTGATATGAATATGATTGAAGGGGACATTAAAAAGTACAAATGGTGTCCGGTATTTGCTGACGAAAGTAGAGATAACTTTAAATTATTTCTTCATTTTGGCGGAATCTTGTGCCAAGACATTATAGATCGTGGCGAAAGTTTAGATACGTATTGTCCAAATTGGAAAAACCAGTTAGAACAAATTTATTTAGATCTCAGGACTGAAAGAATTTACAAAACTACTATGAATCCTAAGTATTTTTTTATTGATAAAAACAAAGTCTTAAAGATGTTTGGGTTCTTTAGGGCTTATACATACGGAGAGCAACCTGTTTCCACAGATCTTATAATGCCTACTTTTAGCAAAGAAGAGTTGCACTTAATACGCGGTCAAGGTATGATCGACTTTAAAATCTTTGAAGAACTTACGTTTAAGAATAGCAAATGGCCAGACGATGCACTTATGGAAATTTGCAATAAACATAGCACAGATGCTGAGCAAACTCACAACCCGCGGATTTGAATAAATAAAGTTATGCTAGATATTCTAAAACAAAAATTACTCAGTTGGACTCCTACAAAAGCTAACGAATTCTTCAATAATATATCAAGATCTGCTCCAGGTACGAGCAGAATTTGGGAGTTAGCTCCTACTGGGTATTTTTTATACGATTCCATGTACTCTGCATACTTTGATTACAATGGAAAATCCTATACTCTATCGATGACTGACACAACCGAAGACTACGCTAGAAAACAGTTATTAAGTAATGCGGCTATTGACAATGGGGTTATTGCTATTGAAAAACCTCTATCATTTGAATCTCTGGATGTTTTGAATGTTACTTATACCTATGCTGAAGAGGTTAGGCCTTACGGTTCCCTAGGGATTGGTTTGCCAAATCTAGTACTAACCGACAATCAAGAAGATGTACTTCAAGGGTGTATTAATGATTTTTTTAAGATAAGACAACAACTTATAGAGTTCAGAGACCTGATAGTAGTACACGCGGCTGACAGTTACTATAATGTTTTTGATCCGTTTAAGCACTTGTATTATGATCCTGCTTCAAAAAATTATTTTCTTGTAGGCGATTTTTGTAATGTTCTTAGTGAACCACCAGAAGAATGGACCGACGAAGTATTCATTCAAAAATTAAGTAATCTTTACCCAAATAGAAAACTCGTTATACCAACAATATAAACATTATGTACAACACATCAACATCATTAATTGAATGCAAGATCTATGAAAATGCCCAGGAAATTTATACCTGTAAAATTCCTTATGATTTATTATACGTTGTAAGAAATTTAACTGAAGACGGAACTAAATCAAGATACTCAGAAGTTAATATAGACGGTAACTGGTTTAGGTTAGAAAGCATAGGGTATGATGTACCACAGGATTATTCTTCAGATGTATACGAATCTCTAATTACTAACCGAATAATACTTGAAGAAACTGCAAAGCATGAAGCTTTTATGAAGTTAGCAGAAGACCAACTTAATACTGACACACAGATACATGCTACTGCCGAATTACAAAGACTGGCAGTTGAAGCGTTTAACAACTACGAGAAAATGTTAATTGAACAGAAGCAACTAACTGAAGAACAAGCTCAATTAAACGAGGCAGAAAAGTTAAGACAGGATGAAAATAGAATTGCACTTGTTAGAGGTATTGCGTTAGATCCTACAACTGCCGCCGCGGCATTGGCAAGCGAGTTTGGAGAAAGCGGTGATATTCGACGACAAGTTGCGGCTGTGATGGAAAGAGATATTTCTATATCTAAACAAATAGTTCAACTTCCTAGATCTGTTTGGATGTCTAGTTATGAAATTATGGAAGTGATTGGAGCGCAATCTAGTGAAGATCACGAATTTGCACAGTTAGTTTCAGACAACCTACCAGATGATAGTAGCTTAAAGATACTATTAAAGTCGTTTGGTTGGGCTAACTAAAAATCTTAACTCCGTAAGTTTTTTCCCACTCACTACAATCCTTGTGGTCATTAACCATTGGCTTGCCTTTAATATTCAAGCTGGTGTTTAACAGCATCGGACATCCTGTAGCTTTATACCACATTACTAATAATTCGTAGAACTCGGGATTATCTCGCTTTGATACAGTCTGTACACGACTACTGCCGTCAGCGTGAACGATAGCAGGAAATAACTCAGGATCCCTGCAAGTAGCGACCATTTGCATATAAGGACTACTCCCGTCGCCAGGGATATCAAAGTAATAATGAGCCAACTCTTCCAAAATTGCTGGCGCAAACGGCCTGAATTGTTGTCGTTGTTTAATATCATTTACACGTTCCTTTACTGTAATACTTCTAGGATCTGCTAAGAGACTTCTATTGCCCAATGCTCTAGGACCAAACTCAGCAGGACCCCTAGCTACCCCACATATTCCATTAGTTTGTAATTCGTTCAATATGTTATAGTTGTTGTGCCTAGTACCCATATCATGTCCGAGGTAAGGACCTTTCCACTCTATGTGTTTACCTAACTTTGCCAGTACGGCACCAATTGCGCTTCCACTATCCCCGGGCGCAGGCATGATCCATACATTATTAAAGTATTTGTATACTATGGGATTTGCTGAACAGTTTAATGCACACCCACCCATGAACACTAGATTACGGCTAGGTACAAGTTGTAAGGCATGTTGTAGGATACGTTCGAATACAGTTTCGTATACAGCTTGTGTTGCGGCCGCAATGTCAAACAAGTCTTGTTCAGTAGTCAGCTCAGGAGCCCAATCTCTACAACCACGATGTACATTTTGTTTTAAACGAAATATATGATTGTAATCATCATTTGGAAATTGAAAGAAGTCTAACAGTATTCTATTAAAATGTTTTTTAGGATCACCGTAAGCGGCCATGCCCATTAGTATATATTCTTCTTCATTTGGTCTTAGACCGCAACGTTGGGTCATTGCACTATACCAAAGCCCTAGACTATTAGGATAATCTAAATTGTATACTTTAGTTAGATTATCTCCTTCGCCCTGCCAGATCGTGAGTGTTTCGTATTCGCCTATGGCGTCAATAACCAGTACACACGCATCATTGAACTTTGATGTATAATATCCAGCGGCCGCATGGGCATGATGATGGCTAACATATTCTACTGGTAACGAAAACAAATGTTTTTTTATGTATCGTCTAATATTGTTTTCTTTTAGATTTAACCCTTGTCCGGCTTCTAGCTGTCTAAGTGTTTTTAGTAAAGGCTTCTCGTACCAAATAATTTTACTAGGTGTTAGTGATTTAGTATGTAGGTAATAGTGCAAGTCGGAAGTTAAATGCGGGTCATTTTTAACTCCGGACCAACGTTCTGTTTCTGTAGCAAATATCAGCCGATCACTATCAAATACAGCAACTGCCGCATTGTGACTATTGGCTGATATTCCCCAAGTAATCATTTGTAAATGAATGGGTCTCGCTGGCGTAATTCTTTAATACGCTGACGATCTTTATACCACTGCCAGGGAGTCATTAATATTCTTAAAAGTCGTTTCATACTGTTCCTTTAACCATTCGTAATCGTTAATTTTACTTATTTCGCTAAGATGCTCAAGGCCAAATTTCTTTCCAGCTATTGCACCCATGTAGCCTTCTGCTCCAAACGAAACAGCGGCGTCTAATCGGCACCATGTATCCAATCTAGCCTCGCTTTCTGCACTTACTTGGCCGTTAATAGTCTTACTGGATAATTTAGCACACTCTCTAAAAGCACTACGCCATGTACTAAATGCATCTGTGTTAAAGGCTGTAATATTACTGACTTCTTCCATAGCCTTAAATTTATTACTGATGCTGGTAGTCATATCCGGCTTGGTAAGATCCATTCCTAATGTGAGCTTCTTAGGGAGCAACTTAACCCCGCCGTATCCGTATTCTAAATTATTAAGCGGGTTGCGACTGCGCCACACATGCACACATTCTAAATCCCATTCAGGAACCTTGTAATCAAAGTTAAATGAGTCTAGTATATGTGCATCGCCGTCGACGACCCAAAACATTTCAGTAAAGCTCATGCGGGCGGCCTTAACGTGTGCCTGATGTATACCTTTAACATCTTTAACACGTTTAGTTAAAGGATATCGTGCTTTAACACGCTGATAATTTTCTTCAGCGTTTGATTCTCCGTAACTGATAAAAATTATATCGTACATTATTTTAACCAGGCCGGAATAATATTAAAATTTGCATCAAGTATAGAGTTGATCTTTGGCATAATAACTTTTTCACCATATAGTTGATAAGATCTATGAGTGGGATGCAACGAGCCTGCCATTGGTAGATGGTGTGCCTCGCACCATTCAACAATAGTATCTTCTATGTATTCAATATCATTTAATGATAATAACTTTTTAAATTTTTGTATATATTGAGAAGGTAATACTTGACCCCAACCAAAAACAACTAATAGATTTTCGGTAAACTTTTTAGCAATGATTAAATTAAACAATAAATCTTCTATTAGTTGTTCCTCGTCTGTTGGATTTTCTATATAATCTGTGGTACATAGGAAATCAATACGTGCCTTATTATCGAATATATTCTTATTTTTTTGCGTAATTGTGTGATGAAATTTTGGTTGTCGTTTAATAATGTCAGGAGCGTACAATTCTTTAGCTAATTTTGCTCTCCACTTATTAGTTAATTTTATTCTGTCATGCTTTCTGTATGTTGATGTAATTTGCCAAATGATTAGATCGTCTTTTGAAATCTTATCTGTTAATAGATATTCTTTAAATCTATGTTGCTGTATTTGATTGCTTCCGGCTGATTGCGCCAAATTGATCAGCGGTAATTTTGTACATTCTGCAATATAATCGGCCCAACCTGCTTGATGTGTAAGACTGCAACCTAGTGTTATCAACTTCATACTCGGTTAAGCCTATAAAATTCGTCAAAGGTGTTAACTACATAGGCGCTTGTATCTGCATTGAGTACAGGCACACTGATAAAATCTTTTGTTTTTATTTGATACATTTGAATTAGTTCTAACGGATCTATGCCGGCTATTCTATTGAACATTTCATTTAGTATTTCAAAGTCTCGGACATCGGTAATATCCCAATCAGTACACATAGTAAGGTAAACTCCTTGCCATGCACCGACTATTGCCCACGCACCTTGATCAGCATGTATGCCCAATGTGAGCCACTGCTTTAGTCTGTGTAGGTTCTCCCACCATATTATTTCCTTGGCGTTCTTGCCTTGTTCTAATCGTAAGCCACGATCTAAACACATCTTTACACCTTCACGGAAGCCTGCTCGCCATGCTTGTAATGGTGTTGTGTTTATAATTGTATCTGAGTAGCTGACAGTAAGCGGATAGTATCCTGCTTCCCAACAAAAGTCTACTTGGCCTTTATCTTCTTCTGCGGCTTCGTGTGTTTTCATATTAAGCACAAAATCTTTGCGCCATACCTTAAGACTACCGTTGCCGTAGCGCAAGCCGTTGATGTTATTTCGACCCGGCCAATTAAATGCTTGTGCGTTTGGATACTGACCTAGATCAATTTCTATATCCCAGAACTTGGGATTAACGATGTTGTCTGCATCTACTGTAACAAACCATTCTGTTTCGCTTAGGTTAGCCGCGGCTTTATGACAAGCATCACTGCCCTTAACACCATGCACACGCTTTGCCCAAGGCGCCTCTTGTAGCAACCTAGCATAATTTAATTCTGCATTCGGTTCATCATACGAGATGAATATGCAATCTAATTCATTAATTTTTAGCGATGACATAAACTGATATTGGACGTGGTCCTTCGTAATATAATTCTATAGGTATTCCATTGATAAAATCAGTTACTTGTATTTCTTTAGTATCATATAGATTATAGGGATTACCTTTTTCCGTAATATGTATATTATATGCTTTTTCTTGGACTAAAGTCAATCTTTCAATGTTTTCTTGGTTGGATAAACTATCAAAATGATGTCGATCGTAATGAAGTTTGAGAGTGTTATCATTTAGTTGTGCAATTATGGCACAGTCTGCTATAAAATTCTCGTAAGGTCGAAGAGATTTAACAGTTTCGAGGTCGTCATTTCTTACTACTGAGCTATTGAACATGCGCTTGCGTCTAAACCCTGTTATTAAATTTTTTTCAAATAACGGGTAATATTCATTTATATTTTTAAAATCAGTAAAAAATGGTTCTATTAATTTCCAAGGAACTTCTACTATAGAGAATTCTAGTTCCTCTATATAATGTGCTCCTACAGATTGTATATCAAGTGTAGAGGAATTAAATTTTACATAATGTCTTTGTACTTGCTCCATACCTTCTCCTCTAACATATTGACTAGATTTTCACTAATTAAATCTTTCTGTGTGTAATGTAAAATGTCCTGTTGATGATACGGTCCAATTTTTACATTAAAATCTTTATTATAATGAAACGCGATATAGTCTGTCCAATTACCTGCAGAATCTCCAAACCCTTGCGATCTAGATTTCATATGAGTAAATCTAGGGAATGGCATTTTCGGATCGCTCATATCTTCTACTATGTCTAACATTTTAGCTGTTAACGCACACGCTTCATCAGTAGGTATACTTTCAAAATTGCAATTAGTTAATTGTGTTTTCCATGTTTCTGGGTAATCAGTTAATGCCCGCATTATATCCCAAAACTTGGATGTTTCTCTACTTTGTTTGAAATACAACCAACCAGAATAAAAATCTGGTAAATTGTTTTCA
>Ga0114975_10002481_pt1 | contig 12610 bp, 11 predicted proteins | sample S_130626_EF_Meta_FD_87031 | JGI IMG/M metagenome (GOLD analysis project Ga0114975, IMG submission 87031) | Freshwater microbial communities from Lake Simoncouche, Canada to study carbon cycling - S_130626_EF_MetaG | ecosystem: Environmental > Aquatic > Freshwater > Lake | place: Lake...
TTGTCTTCCAAACTTAACTCAATTGCTTGCGCTAAAAAATTCAATTTAATAATAGCCATTTCAACATGCAATCTTTTATTGCGTGCCATTTTGAATTGAATTTCAGCTTCATTCAATATATTTAATGCACTTACTAAATAAGGTGTGCTTATTGCTTTTGCAGTAGCTATATATTGTTCTCTCCAACCTTCAATTGATTCTAATAATTTTGCACTTGCTTGGTCCTTACATACTAATATATTTCGGATGAAGCTAGCTAAGCCATTTAAAACGGTATCACCCTCAAAGCCTTTTTGATTGATTTCATCAAAAAGCAAAATGGCATTGGTTAAATCTTGTTTAGTGAGGTATTCAAGTAATTTAAAAAAGTATTCCTCGTCTAAAATATTTAAATGTTCAAGGGTATTTTTGTAGGTCAACGCACCATTTGAAAAGCTTACAATTTTATCTAAAATACTTAAAGCGTCACGCATGCAACCCTCACTTTTTTGAGCAATCAATTGTAATGCGTTTCTTTCTGCTTGAATATTTTCTTTTTCAATGATTTCTTCCAAATGAACAACGGTGTCATTGGAAGTGATTCGTTTGAAATCAAAAATTTGACATCTACTTAATATGGTAGGTAATATTTTATGCTTTTCGGTTGTTGCTAAAATAAAAATTGCATAGGGCGGAGGTTCTTCCAAGGTTTTCAAAAATGCATTAAATGCATTGGCACTTAACATATGGACCTCATCCACAATATATACTTTGTATTTACCAGCTTGTGGAGCAAAACGCACTTGTTCTACTAATGCCCTAATATCATCCACCGAATTGTTGCTAGCCGCATCTAATTCATGTATATTCAAACTGGCTCCTTTCTCAAATGAGGTACAGCTATCACATTCGTTACATGCTTCACCTTGCTTCGTGATATTGGTACAGTTTATGGTTTTTGCTAAGATTCTTGCACAGGTTGTTTTACCCACACCTCTGGGTCCACAAAACAAAAAGGCATGCGCCAAATGATTGTTTAAAATGGCATTTTTTAGTGTAGTCGTGATATGCGACTGACCCACCACTGTATTAAAGTTTTGGGGTCTATATTTTCGGGCAGAAACAACAAAATTATCCATAGTAGACGCGCAATATACACATTATCCCTATAAATTTTAAGTCCCTTTTATGCACATTGTAAGGGGGCACAATAACGTGTAATTGCAGAGCGTTTAGGGCCTATCCACCTGTGTGGTATTCCATAACTGGGTGACGCTCAAATGGGTGTGCTTGTGTATCAAAAATATATCTAAAGGTAACCATGTGACGACTTGGTTTTGCCCCTAGGCTTTTGTAAATATTAAGCATTTTGGGATTCCAATTGGCAGCCCAACCCATTTCATATTCCTTGTATTTTTTTATTTTTAATAATAATAGTGAACAGGAATAAATTAAGAAACTATCAATTCCCAATGCTTGATATTTAGGGACTACTCCAAAAGCTAAACCAGTTAATTGATTGTTTTTTCCCGTCCATTTCATCCACATTAAATGTATTTTTTGTAACAGGTCCAATTTGCCATTAAAGTGTTTGAAATACTGGTTCACATCTGGGATATTAATAAACATTGCAATGGGTTCCTCTTTATAATATGCGAACCAAATTACCCTTGGATCCATAATAGGTTCCAATGTTTTAAAAAGCTTCATTATTTGATCGAAAGTAATTGCCTTTGCTTCCCCATGTTGTGCCCAAGCTGAATTATAAATAGTTACAAAGTCTTGCGCATATTTTGCTAATTGAGATTTATTTAAATGCATTGCTTGATAGTCAGGCTTGGATTTAAATTTTTCATAACGCTCTTTAAAACGAGGGGGTAATTCATTGAAAATATTTGCTCTGTAATAATATTGATCATAATAATTCTGAAAACCATAGTTGACAATAAGGTCATGATAGTAACTTGGATTAAACGACATGCCATACATAGGTTGTCTGTCAAATCCATCAATCATAAGTCCCCACCATTTGTCTCTATCGCCAAAATTGATAGGTCCATCCATGGCTGCCATCCCATTTTCAGCCAACCACGACTTTGCAGTGTCAAATAATAAATTAGCGGTTGCTTGGTCATTTATACAATCAAAAAAACCAACACAGCCAACAGGGTAGTCGGTTCCTTTATTTTTATAATTAGCGTAATAAAAAGCAGCGACGCGTCCAATATATTCTCCATTGTCATTTTTTACAATCCATCTTTTAGCATCCCCTTGTTTAAATAACTTATTTTTTTCCTTATCAAATATCGATTCCACCTCGTTATCCAAGGGTCTAATATAATTGGGATTGGCTTGATTTAAACTTGCATTTAAATTAAGAAAAGCCTTAACATGATGTGGACTATTGACAGATATTACTTGCATGAAGGCAATTTAAAATTTTTTCAACACACTGAGTGTAAAAATACCTGCTGTCTCTGTTCTTAATCTAGTTGGTCCTAAATGAATAGCTTCATAATCATACTCAGTGGCATTTGTTATTTCATTTGGACTAAAATCACCTTCGGGTCCTATAAGTAATATAATATCATCGCTTGGTAATATGCCTTTAATATTTTTTTTGTCCGCAGGCTCACAATGTGCAATTAATTTTTGTGCTGCATTTTGGTGTTTGATAAAATTTGTAAAATCAGTCGGCATGGATAGTGTAGGTAACCATGTTTGTTGACTTTGAATCATGGCTGATTGCAAAATATTTTGCATTCTGTCCATTTTTAAACGTTCATGAATAGTCCTTTCACAAATTAAGGGGATAATAGTATGTATCCCCATTTCTGCAGCTTTTTCAAAAAGCCATTCTAAACGAGTTGCATTTTTCAATAATGAAATGCCGAGTGTAATTTTTTGTTGTGAACGTTCAATGAATTTTTGAGATTGAATTTGAACCGTTGAATTTTTTTTGTGCGCCACTGTTATTGTAGCCTCGAAAACATTACCTATTCCATTTGTTAAATCTATACGATCACCCTCTTTCATTCTTAATACTTGAATGCAATGCTTACTTGTTTCCTCCGATAAAATATGGGTTGAAGTTATTGCAACAAGCGATGGCTCATAAAAGTAGGGTACATTCATACGACTCATTTCAATTAATAACTAACTGCTAATGATTATTAAAATGGAGTTTCTTCATTGATGCCTTCATCAAATTCGCCTCCATTCATGCGACTTCCTTGAATAAAGAATCTGCCTCCATCCCCTTCAGCTGCAGGATTGTTAAAGCTTGAAGTTGGTTTGTAATTATTTGGTAAGCCAGGAAGACCGCCACTGTCTCCGTCCCATTCTTCGAATCTTTGTATATCCAATCTTGCTCTAAGTTTAATTAAATCCAAAGATCCATTTCTGTGTTTAGCAATTCTAATATGCGTTTCACCTTGCGTGCTTTCGCCCATTTCATTGCTCATTACTTCATAGTATTCTGGACGATAAATAAACATAACCATATCGGCATCTTGTTCAATGGCTCCAGATTCACGTAAGTCACTCAATTGAGGCATTTTACTTTCTTTTCTGGTTTCAACCGCACGACTCAATTGAGATAATGCAATGATCGGTATTTCAAGTTCCTTGGCCAATGCTTTTAAGCTTCGTGAAATGTTACTAATTTCTTGTTCTCTGTTTGAATTTCTATCACCTGAACCACTCATTAATTGCAAATAGTCAATAATGATAATTTTAACCTGGTGTTTATGTACCAACCTTCTTGCCTTTGCTCTAAATTCGAAAATATTTAAAGCAGCGGTATCATCGATATAAATAGGTGCGGTCTCTAATTTTTTGATACCCTTGCTTTGTAATTGTTGGTATTCGTAGTCTTCTAATTTACCTCTTGAAATTTTTTCCATTTTAATTTCACTCTCGGCACTTAAAATTCTTTGCACCAATTGTGATGCACTCATTTCCAAACTAAAAAATCCAACTGCCTGAGGTTTGGTAGGGTGTAAAGCAGCGTTACGTGCTAAATTCAATGCAAATGCGGTTTTACCTACCGAAGGTCTTGCTGCTAAAATAATTAAATCGGTTGGCTGCCACCCATAAGTAATTCTATCCAATGCTGTAAAGCCACTAGGCACACCTGAAATTTCATCTTTCTTAGTTCTTAATTCATCAATTCTATTAACTGCATCAGCTAATGCGTTTTGAATATCTACGAAATTCTTTTTTAAATAATTATTCGTGATATTAAACATTTTTGTTTCACTATCATCCAATAAATCAAAAACGTCTGTGCTGTCTTCATATGCATTAGCAATGACTTCGCCGCTAATTCTAATTAACTCTCTTTGAATAAATTTTTGTAAAACAATTCTTGCGTGGGCTTCAATGTTGGCAGTTGACACGACCACATTTGTCAATTTGGAAATATAATAAGCGCCACCAACAATGTCTAGTTGTTCTCTTTTTTTTAATGCTTCAACCACCGTTAACATGTCAATAGGTTGGTTGTCATTTTGCAAACCCTGCATCACTAGGAAAATCATTTGATGCGTATCGGTATAAAAACATTCGGGCTTTAAAATTTCACTCACTGTATCAAATGCACTTTTCTCCAACAAAATACCTCCCAGTACTGCTTCTTCTAATTCTTTTGCTTGTGGTGGTATTTTCCCATACATCATTGAACTAATATCTATGCTCGAGGTTTTTTTTCGGTTTTTAGTATTGGTATTGATATTTGGAATCGACATATAAAATCTGTTTTCTTAATGCGAAAATCCATTCTAAAAAGGATATCATGAAATTTATTTTGATTTTAGGATATCCACAAAATCCTTGGTACGCAATGCACATGATTTTGAGCTTATTCACCTTTTTTGCACTCAATTTTATAGGTTATTCACTTTTGGGTAAACTAGGGGTCAAAAAATTGCTTATTTTTGAAGCCATACTTTAAAGTGCTTATATGACCATTAGTTACCATTGGCTGAGTGAATATTTACCGACTACGATTAGTCCCGAAAAATTATCAACTATTTTGACTTCTATTGGATTAGAGGTGGAATCACTTGAAAAAATAGAGAATTTTAAAGGCGGTTTAGCTGGTTTAGTCGTGGGCGAAGTGGTAGCATTAAGCCAACATCCAAATGCGGACAAATTAAAATTAGCAAAGGTGAATACGGGTGGGGATCGTCCGTTAAATATAGTTTGTGGCGCGAGCAATATTGCATTGGGTCAAAAAGTGGTCGTAGCAGTAGTAGGAACTACTATTTATCCAAAAAATGTGGAGGCCGGCATCACCATGAAATTAGCCAAAATAAGAGGGGAGGAAAGTGAGGGTATGATTTGTGCTGAAGATGAAATTGGGATAAGTGATGATCATGGAGGTATTATTGTTTTAGATGCGAATATTAAAGTAGGTACCCCTGTAAGTGAATTATATGATTATTATCAAGACTGGGTTTATGAAATTGGGCTAACTCCTAATCGAATGGATGCAATGAGTCATTATGGAGTAGCGAAAGATGTTTGTGCTTATTTATCTTATCATGAAGGGCCAACAACTGCAGTGAGTCCATTTACCAAATTGTCAATAAAAGATTCTGCTGTAAACCCTTTTAATGTAATTATTGAGGATAATCATGCATGTGCGCGTTATAGTGGTTTGGTGATTGAAGGGGTTGAAGTGAAAGCATCCCCTACTTGGTTGAAAAATAGATTACAAGCAATTGGCGTAAGAAGCATTAACAATATTGTAGATATTACGAATTACATTTTGCATGAAACAGGACAACCTTTGCATGCCTTTGATGCAAATCAAATAAAGGATGCGACTGTTGTTGTAAAAAAATATCCTGTTGACACTTTATTTGTGACTTTAGATGGCACAGAAAGAAAATTATCCGCGCATGATTTAATGATTAGTGATACCGAAAAACCGTTGTGTATTGCCGGTGTTTTTGGCGGATTGAAAAGTGGTGTGAATACAACTACTACCAATATATTTTTAGAAAGTGCTTGGTTTGAAAACATAAATGTGCGTAAAACCTCATTACATCATGGACTTAGAACTGACGCTGCTACTCGATTTGAGAAAGGAGTGGATATAGCTGGTACGGTAAATGTATTAGAACGTGCTGCGCAGCTGATTCAAACATTAGCAGGTGGAAAGTGTAGTGAAGTGACTGATATTTATCCTAGCCCAGCAGTCAAAAAGAAAGTGGTTTTAACGTATGCTTACTTAAAAAAATTAAGCGGGAAGTTATATCCAAATGAAAAAGTAAAAACCATACTAACAAGTTTAGGTTTTGAAATGTTAAACGAAACGCCTGACAGTATTGAAGTTGCTGTTCCACATCATAAACCAGATATCAGTTTACCTGCTGATTTAGTGGAAGAGGTGTTGAGAATTGATGGCTTAGATAATATTGAAATTCCAAGTTCTATTACCATGAGCCCTTCTATTGATCCTTTGGAACAAAAAGAAAAGTTCAAAGAGAAAATGGCGAATTTCTTAGTGGGTCGTGGGTTCACTGAAATATTGACGAACTCTATTACCAATAGTGCCTATTTTGATGAAGCGACTTTAGCCAGTTCCGTAAAGATGTTAAATAATTTAAGTGCGGAATTAGATGTAATGCGTCCAAGTATGTTAGAGACAGGATTGGAGACCATTGCATATAATTTAAATAGACAAAACAGTGCTATTTCATTTTTTGAAATGGGTAAGGTATATGGCAAATCCAATGCTGGTAAATATTATGAGTCTGAGCAATTGGCTATTTATGTTTCGGGTAAACAGCAAGCGGATGGTTGGAGAACTAAAGGAACAGATCAGGATTATTTTGTGGTGAAAGGTATAGCTAAATCATTGTTGGATTTATTGGGTATACAAGGTGTGCAAGAAAAAACAGCTACTAATGGATTAACGGAATTAGTTTGGAATAAAAAAACAATTGGTCATTTTGAAATAATGGGCGCTAAAAAGCTCCAGGCCTTTGGTATTAAGCAAGCTGTTTTTTATATCAATTTTGATATTGCTTCTTTAATGAATGCTTATCAAAGTAAAAAAGTGATATACAAAGAAGTTTCAAAATACCCATCCATTGAAAGAGATTTAGCACTAGTGATTGATAAGGCAACAACTTATGCTGCAATTGAATCCAGTATTCAAGAAGCGAACTTAGTTGCTTTAAAAGAGACACGCGTTTTTGATATTTTTGAAAGTGATAAATTAGGCGCTGGAAAAAAATCAGTGGCCATTAATTTTGTTTTTAACGCGCCCGATAAAACCTTAACGGATGTAGAAATTGATGCGATGATGAAGAAATTAATTCAGTTATTTGAAAAAAATATACAAGCTGAAATTAGAAAATAACTATATTACAAATATCATTGTAAATAAAGCCGGAGCATGATTAATTTAAAAAGTTCAATTGGTCAACTTCAAGAAAAGTTAACAGCTTTATTGAAACAGTATGCCCATTTAGAAAAAGAAAATCAACAGTTAAAGGCGAATCTTTTGCAACAAACTAATTTGAATCAAGAATTGTCTCAAAAAGTAGTGGAGGGGCAATCACAATTAACAGCTGCATTGATGAATCAGGGCGCAAGCATGGATCCTACAGAAAAGGCTAAATTGGTTAAGAAAATTGATCAATACATTAAAGAAATTGACCATAGTCTTCATAATTTGAACCCATAATAACTCAACTTTCCTAATCCCAATATCAAGCATGTCTGAAACTCCCAACACTGAAAACGAAATGATGCCTGTAAATATTACGATTGCAGATCGTAATTATAGGGTGAGAATTGCGCCTAAGGACGAGGAAGCGGTTCGAAAAACGGCTGCTTTGATTAACCAAAAAATGGTCGAATTCAAAAACCTTTATGCGGGTAAGGATATGCAGGATTATATTTCCATGGTTTTATTATGGTATACTACTGAACAACAGTCTAATGGCCAGAACCTATATGAAGTCGAAAGCCTTCAGAATCAAATCGATGCACTCACTGCAAGTATTGAAAAAGTGGTTTCAGGAACATAATTAATAGGTAGCGGTCCTTTTTCAACAATTCATTCCATTAATTCTTTATCTTCGTAGCTGAACCTTTGACGCATTATATTAATTCGTAATAGGTAATCTTGCTGTGTTTTATGAAAATGAAGCTGCTTAGATGACTATCAACGTTTTGTCAATTATAATTCCAACTCAAAAGGGGCTGTATGATTTTTTTTAAACAACAAGAATTTAACAATGGACCAATCAATATTATTGATCATCATAGGAGCGTCATCATTAGTAGGCGGACTCCTGGTAGGCAAATTGGTATTTGCCCGTAACACCAAAAAACAAGTTGAAGATGCGGAAGCGCAAGCAGCTAGTATTTTAAAGGAAGCTGAATTAAGAGCAGAAACGGTAAAGAAAGAAAAGCAATTAGAAGCTAAAGAGCGTTTCGTTCAATTAAAAGCCGATCACGATCGTGAAATTTTAGAGCGCAACAAAAAAATTGGTGAAGCTGAAAATAGAATCAAGCAAAATGAATTGAATATCAATTCAAAAGTGGCAGCTTTAGATAAGCAAATCAAAGACAACGATGTGATTAAAGAAAAATTAAATCGTGAGATTGATTTAGTGAATGTAAAGCGCACTGAATTAGAAAAGCACCAGGAAGAACATATTCGTCGTTTGGAAAAAATAGCGAATTTAAGTGCTGAGGATGCAAAGCAACAATTAATTGAAAGCCTTAAGAATGAAGCGCAAACACAAGCTTTGTCATTGCAACAAGATATCATTGAGGATGCAAAACAAAAGGCTAATAAAGAAGCGCGTAAAATAATTATTCAATCTATTCAACGTACTGCTGCAGAAGTAGCAATCGAAAATACCGTGACTGTATTTAATTTGGAATCAGATGAAATGAAGGGTCAAATTATTGGTCGTGAAGGACGTAACATTCGTGCCATTGAAGCTGCGACAGGTGTTGACTTAATTGTGGATGATACACCAGAAGCGATTTTACTTTCTTCATTCGATCCATTGCGTCGTGAAATTGCACGTTTATCATTACAACGTTTAGTAGCAGACGGTCGTATTCACCCAGCTCGTATCGAGGAAGTGGTCGAAAAAACACGTCGTCAATTAGAAGAGCAAATTATAGAAATAGGAGAGCGTACCGTTATTGAATTAGGTATTCATGGTTTACATAAAGAGTTAATTCGTATTGTAGGTAAAATGCGTTTCCGTAGTTCTTATGGCCAAAACTTATTAATGCACTCTCGCGAAACAGCTAACTTATGTGGTATTATGGCTGCAGAGTTAGGAATGAATCCAAAATTAGCTAAGAGAGCAGGTTTATTGCACGATATTGGTAAAGTACCAGACGAGGAGACAGAATTGAGCCACGCCTTATTAGGGGCTAAATTAGCCGAGAAATACGGTGAAAACCCAGCGGTGGTAAATGCAATTGGTGCCCACCACGATGAAATGGAAATGCAATATGTGATTTCTCCAATTATCCAGGCTTGTGATGCAATTAGCGGTGCTAGACCTGGTGCGAGAAGAGAAATTATGCAGCAATATATTCAGAGAATCAAGGACTTAGAGAACTTGGCGATGAACTACCAAGGGGTAGAGAAAGCCTATGCTATCCAAGCTGGTCGTGAATTGAGGGTAATTGTAGAAGCTGAAAAGGTAACGGATCAATCATCTGACCAATTGAGCTTTGAAATTGCACAGAAAATTCAGACTGAAATGACTTATCCGGGTCAAATTAAGGTGACAGTGATCCGTGAAAAGAGAGCAGTAAACATCGCTAGATAGGCTTTGAAGGCCTAAATTGGCAGGAATTTAATATTTGGTTGAAATAATTTGGATAATAGCATGGGTACCCCTACCTTTGCCGTCCGCAAAAAACAAGAATTATGAGCGAAGCAGTAAAGTTCGTACACGAGCAATTGACAGCAAAAAAAGACTACCCAGCATTTAAAGCTGGTGATAATATTACCGTAAACTACAAGATTGTAGAGGGTGGTAAAGAGCGTATCCAAAGTTTCCGTGGTGATGTAATCAAAACACAAGGAAATGGTGCTACAGCTTCTTTCACTGTTCGTAAAATCTCTGATGGTGTAGGTGTAGAGCGTTTATTCCCTTTCTTATCTCCAAACATCGATGGTATCGTGTTAAATAAGTCAGGTAAAGTACGTCGTGCTAAATTATACTACTTACGTGATCGTAGTGGTAAGAGTGCTCGTATCAAGGAAAAAAGATTCTAGTATTCGAAAGGGCAACCTTTCTTATTCAAAATATAAAAACGGATTCCGATATATCGGGGTCCGTTTTTTGTTATTACCCACCTATTATCTCATTTGACCTATTATATCCAAGGAATAGATAATGCGTATATTTTCTTTAATTCATATAAAATTGAACTTTCTGTTTTAGAATTACCTTACCTTTAATCTTCTAAATTTAACGTTATGGGCAACTTAGGATTTCAAGAATTATTAATTATTGGCGTAGTAGTTTTAGTTATGTTTGGCGGTAGAAAAATACCTGAATTTATGAAAGGTTTAGGAAAAGGTATCCGCGAATTCAATGATGCTAAAAACAATGTGAAAAAAGAATTGGAAGATGGCATTAATGAGAAGGATGAAAAAGCTGCTAATTAATTTTTATTAGTAGTTCATTATTATTTCTATTTCTTTATCTTTTAACACATAGCCTTTGTTTCGTTTTAATACAATCAAAGACTACCATGCTTCCTTATTAGCTGGTGAGACGTCTTGTATACAAGCAGTTGATCATTACTTATCACAAATCAACCAACATCAAGATTTAAATTCTTTTTTGGAAGTTTTTTCATCAGCTGCAAAACTACGTGCAGCCGAATTAGATGCGCATTTGTCCGCTGGTAAACCATTTGGGAAATTGCATGGGGTAGTGGTAGGTATCAAAGATGTGTTATGTTACAATGGGCACAAAGTAAGTGCAGCATCAAAAATATTAGAAAATTACACTGCCATATATTCTGCAACGGCGGTTCAAAAGTTATTAGACGAAGGTGCAATCATTATTGGTCGCCAAAACTGTGATGAATTTGCTATGGGAAGCAGTAATGAAAATTCTGCTTATGGACCTGTGAAAAATGCTTTAGATAAAGCGTATGTTCCAGGTGGTTCTTCAGGTGGTTCGGCTGTAGCAATACAAGCTAATTTATGTATGGTTAGTTTAGGCTCTGACACAGGTGGATCTGTTCGTCAGCCCGCGGATTTTTGTGGTGTTATTGGATTAAAACCAAGTTATGGTCGTATCTCAAGATATGGACTTATTGCCTATGCTTCCTCCTTTGATCAAATAGGTATATTTTCAAAAACTGTTGACGATGCGGCATTGGTTTTAGAAGTAATAGCTGGTGCGGACAATTTCGATAGTACAGTATCTACAAAACAGGTCCCTCCTTATGCTGAAGCGCTTTCAAATGAAAACGCAGAAAAATCAAGTTCAAAAAAAATTGCCTATTTTAAAGAGACGTTATCGCATCCAGGGTTGGATCCTGAAATTAAAAATCAAACCCTTGCTTATTTAGCCTCATTAAGGGAAAAGGGTTATACTGTTGAAGCCATTGACTTTAATTTGCTGTCTTATTTAGTACCTACCTATTATGTGCTAACTACCGCTGAGGCATCTAGTAACTTATCCAGATTTGATGGAATTAAATTTGGTCATAGAACAAAGGATACGATCCAAGATTTAACGGAGTTATATAAAAAATCTAGAACTGAAGGATTTGGAGCCGAAGTGCAAAGGAGAATTTTATTAGGCACATTTGTATTGAGTGCTGGTTATTTTGATGCCTATTTCACAAAAGCGCAACAGGTAAGAAGAAAACTGGTTGACTTAACCAACGATTTATTCACTAAGTACGACTTTATTGTTTCACCTACCGTACCTACTACTGCATTTAAACTTGGCTCACATCATCATTCTGCAACCGAAATGTTTTTAGCAGATATTTATACGGTGTATGCTAATTTAGTGGGCATACCAGCTATTTCAATTCCATTATTTAAGCACGCAAACGGTATGCCATTTGGTTTGCAAATTATGAATGCTTCATTTAATGAAGTAGGCTTACTCCAATTTTCAAAAAAGTTGATGGAATCAAAATAATCAATTCACATGAAGTGGTTTTTTCAATTCAATCATCAAGTTTACAAAACAACACTAATCCTAATTTGTGGGGTAACAACTTTTTCATTTGCTATAGGGCAGTCAGCCAATAAAAAATTGGATAGTTTAAGGCAGGAGAGAATCGGTTTTACTACCTTATTCAATATCACTTCAACGGGTAATAAAGAAAAGCCATTCCAGTTTCAATTAAATACAAAGGCAGTCAGTTTTATCCAATCCTATATGGAAAAACAAGGCCCCGCTTTAATAAAAATGAAAACTTGGGCTAAACCCTATTTTAATTTATACGATGAAATATTAATTGCTAATGGTATACCTGTACAATTAAAATACTTAAGTGTTATTGAAAGTCATTTAAGTTCAAACTTAACATCCTGGGCTGGTGCGGTTGGACCATGGCAATTGATGCCAGCTGAAGCAACTAGATTAGGTTTAAA
>Ga0114975_10002486_pt1 | contig 12600 bp, 9 predicted proteins | sample S_130626_EF_Meta_FD_87031 | JGI IMG/M metagenome (GOLD analysis project Ga0114975, IMG submission 87031) | Freshwater microbial communities from Lake Simoncouche, Canada to study carbon cycling - S_130626_EF_MetaG | ecosystem: Environmental > Aquatic > Freshwater > Lake | place: Lake...
ACGGTCAACATGCCAGCACCAATACTCACAGAAGCACATGCAAAAAAAGCATTGGCCGCCGCTTCTATGGTGTAGGGCAATTGCATGCCGCCAATGTCATAGTCTTGGGCCGCACTCAACATGCCACTAGCAGCATAGGCATCGTGAGCATCTTGCGTGCATTGAGGCAAGATCACTTTATCGCCATCAAAGGCAGGCTCTTCCACATCCACGGTGCGGTTGAATGGCGCAAATTTATCGCGCGCAATGCGCTCGCAAGCGTCTAGGACTGCATCAAAAGTTTCGCGGGAATGGTCAGAGAAACGCTCACGTTGGTTGAGTTCGCTGACCTGAAGCCAATCGTGCAATAAAAAATCAACCGTAGTGCGAAGCGACATACCTTAATGCAGAGCAGTGGGTTGATGAATCAGCAGAATCTGTAGGTGTCTTAAAGTTTTTTTAGAGAACTTCAAAGATACCCGCAGCACCCATGCCACCACCAATACACATGGTCACCGCCACACGTTTGGCGCCGCGACGCTTGCCCTCGATCAACGCATGCCCAGTGAGGCGCTGTCCGCTAACGCCGTAAGGGTGGCCCACAGCAATAGCGCCACCATTCACATTCAAACGATCGGCAGGAATGCCTAGGGTGTCACGGCAATACAAAACTTGAACAGCAAAAGCTTCATTTAGTTCCCACAAATCAATGTCATTGACTGTGAGTCCTAAGCGCTTTAAAACTTTAGGGACCGCAAATACAGGACCGATACCCATTTCGTCGGGTTCACAACCTGCAACTGCAAAACCTAAGAAACGACCAAGTGGTTTCAAACCACGTTTACTAGCGAGTTCTTCGCTCATCACTACACAGGCACCAGCACCATCAGAAAATTGGCTAGCGTTACCAGCAGCAATCACGCCACCTGGCATGGCGGGCTTGATGCCAGATACGCTTTCTACAGTCGTGCCTTCGCGCAATCCTTCGTCTGCACTCACAGTTACTTGTTTAGTCATCATGCCCATGACTTTGTCGATCACACCAGCTTGTACGGTGATAGGGGCAATTTCATCATTGAACTTGCCGGCAGCTTGTGCGGCGCAGGCTTTTTGTTGGCTCTCGGCGCCGTAAGCATCCATACGTTCACGCGATATGTTGTAACGCTTAGCTACTTGCTCAGCAGTTTGCAGCATATTCCAATAGATTTCGGGCTTCTTTTTCATGAGGTTCATGTCCGCCAACATGTGTTGGTTCATTTCTTGTTGTACGCAAGAAATGCTCTCCACGCCACCTGCAACATAAATGTCACCCTCACCAGCAATCACGCGTTGTGCCGCTAATGCAATCGTTTGTAGACCGGATGAGCAAAAACGGTTCACTGTCAAGCCACTCACCGTGATCGGACAGTCCGCCATCAAAGCAATTTGACGCGCGATATTGGCACCCGTTGCACCCTCTGGATTGGCACAACCCATGATCACATCTTCCACTTCAGCGGCGTCAATGCCAGCTCTGGCAATCGCATGCTTAACGGCATGGCCACCCAAGGTAGCACCATGGGTCATGTTGAAAGCACCCTTCCAACTCTTAGCGAGGGGTGTACGTGCAGTTGAGACAATTACAGCATTGGTCATCGGAATTCCTTAATTGAAAGTTTTGCCTTCGGCAGCCAATTTCGCTAACAACGGTGCAGGCTTCCAGAATTCGGCATCGTCGTGTGGGTTAGCGGCAAAGCGGTGCATGGCTTGCACCACGTTGAAGAGGCCCACTTGGTCTGCATACAACATGGGGCCTCCGCGATAAATCGGGAATCCATAGCCGGTGATGTAAACCATATCGATGTCGCTGGCCTTGGATGCGATACCGTCTTCCAAGATATGCGCAGCTTCGTTCACCAATGAAAACACCAAGCGTTGGACGATTTCTTCATCACTGATTTTTCTAGGTGTGATGCCCATCGCTGCGCGATGCTTGACGACCATGTCTTCCACTTCTTTGTTTGGAATGGCATCGCGTTTACCAGCCTGGTAGTCATACCAGCCTTTGCCAACCTTTTGTCCAAAGCGACCCATTTCGCATAGCAAGTCAGCTGTCTTGCTGTATTTCATTTGTGGCTTCTCAACATACCGGCGCTTGCGAATAGCCCAACCAATGTCGTTGCCTGCTAAATCGCCCATACGGAAAGGCCCCATGGCAAAACCAAATTTCTCGATGGCTTTGTCGACTTGTTGCGGTGTGCATCCCTCTTCTAACAAGAAACCGCCTTGGCGACCGTATTGCTCGATCATGCGGTTGCCAATAAATCCGTCACAAACGCCGGATACAACAGCAGTCTTTTTAATCGTCTTGGCAAGGGCCATCACGGTTGCCAAAACATCTTTGGCTGTTTTGGCTCCACGCACTACTTCCAACAACTTCATGACATTGGCTGGACTGAAGAAATGCATGCCGATGACATCTTGAGGACGCTTGGTGAAATTGGCGATCGCATTGACGTCTAAGGTCGAGGTGTTGGAGGCCAAAATCGCTCCGGGTTTCATCACAGCATCTAACTGTTTGAAAACGGTTTCTTTGACGCCCATTTCTTCAAACACAGCTTCAATCACCAAGTCTGCCTCTTTGATATCGTCATAACTCAGCGTGCTGGTGAGTAATGCCATGCGTTGGGCATATTTGTCTTCTTTGAGTTTGCCCTTTTTAACTTGGGCTTCGTAGTTTTTCTTGATAGTGGCGATGCCACGGTCCAGCGCTTCTTGCTTGGTTTCCAATATTTTGACGGGTATGCCTGCATTCAAGAAATTCATGCTGATGCCACCGCCCATGGTTCCAGCACCGATCACCGCGACTTGTTTGATTGCACGGGTGGGTGTGGTGTCGGGTACGTCTGCAATCTTGGACGCAGCGCGTTGTGATGTGAATAAATGTCTAAGAGCACGGCATTCAGGTGTCCACATCAAATTGATAAAGAGCTCACGCTCTAACACCATGCCTTCGTCAAATTTTTTCTTGGTCGCTGCTTGCACGGCATCCACACACTTTGGCGGTGCGGGATAGTTTTTAGCCATGCCTTTGACCATATTGCGCGTGAATTGGAAGTACGCATCGCCTTGTGGGTGTTTGCAAGGCAAATCACGCACACGTGGCAAAGGCCGGACATCAGCGACTTCACGGGCAAATTTCAAAGCTTCATCCATCAAGGACTCGGGAGATGCAGCCATCTTGTCGAACAATTTTTGTCCAGGCAACATCGCTAGCATTTCGCTTTTGATCGCCTCTCCACTGACAATCATGTTGAGCGCAGGCTCGACACCCAACACGCGCGGCAAACGCTGCGTGCCGCCAGCACCAGGAATTAATCCAATTTTGACTTCAGGCAATGCAATGCTGGCACCGGGCGCAGCTATGCGGTAGTGACAACCGAGTGCTAGCTCAAGACCACCACCCATTGCTACGGTATGGACTGCAGCCACTACAGGTTTCGCGCAATTTTCAATTTGCGCGATCACACTCAATAAATTGGGCTCTTGTGTGGCTTTTGGGGATCCAAACTCACGAATGTCAGCGCCGCCTGAAAAAGCTTTTCCATGTCCAGTGATAACGATCGCTTGAATAGAAGCATCTTGAACAGCTTTTTCTACCCCTTCGGTAATGGCTTGACGTGTTGACAAGCCTAGGCCATTGACGGGTGGATTGTTCAAAGAAATAACAGCCACGTTGCCGTGAACTTTGTAGTCTGCACTCATGCGGGTTCCTTGTTGAGACTGAATTGGTACAAGAAAAAGAACGATCGTTCTTTTTTCATTTTAGATCAAACTTCCAGCCATTCACGCCGGATATAGGCGTCTTCTCTTAGCTGTGTGGGCGTTCCTGAAAACACGATACTGCCGTGGCCCATAACCAAAACGCGGTCTGAAATTTCCATGGCAATCGTTAGCTTTTGTTCTATTAATAAAACAGAAATACCTTTTTGTTTCAAGGTTTCAAGGTACTGGCCAACCAAGGCCACAATTTTGGGTGCGAGTCCCTCGGTAGGTTCATCAATGATGATGAGATCTGGGTCGCCCATCAAGGTGCGACATAGCGTCAGCATTTGTTGTTCCCCGCCTGATAAAACGCCTGCTTCGGTGTGTTGTCGCTCTTTCAGGCGGGGAAACATGGCGTACATGTCTTCAAAATCCCAGCGGGTACCCACGCCCTTTCCTTTTTGGCCAAGCATCAGGTTTTGGTGGACAGTGAGTTTGGGGAAAATATCGCGGTTTTCAGGCACGTAGCCAATCCCTAAGTGAGCGATTTGGTAAGCCTTTTTGTCAAGGATGGCTTGCCCATTCCATTCAATGGAGCCTTGGCATTCCACCAGCCCCATGATGGACCGCGCAGTAGTCGAGCGGCCCGAACCATTTCTACCTAGCAGTGAAACAATTTCACCAGGTTTGATGTCAAACGACACACCATGCAAAACATGGCTTTTGCCATAAAAGGCGTGAAGATTTTCTATCTTTAACATGGGATGTGCGTTGTGACTATGTATTGCGGATCAATGCGCTTGCGCGCTACCAAGATAGGCTTCTTGCACTTTGGGGTTAGAGCGGACTGCGTCAGGTGTATCGAAAGCAATGACCTCGCCATACACCACCACTGCAATCTTGTCTGCCAAGCCGAATACAACACCCATATCGTGTTCAACCGTAAGCAGTGTTTTACCTTCTGTGACTTGGCGGATCAATTGAATAAAACGCAATGTTTCGCTTTTACTCATGCCAGCAGTAGGTTCATCTAACAAAATAACTTCTGCGCCCCCTGCAATCGTGATGCCAATTTCAAGTGCGCGCTGTTCGGCGTAGGTCAGGTTCATAGCCAAGACATCGCGCTTCTTGTCTAAGCGGATGCGTTCCATGTATTGCTCAGCCAAATCGTTAGCGTCGTCCAAATCTGCTAAAAATTTAAAGAAGGTGTATTTGTATCCAAGGCTCCACAAAACCGCGCAACGGAGGTTTTCAAAAACGCTGAGCTTGGGAAAAATGTTAGTAATTTGGAAACTTCGCGAAAGACCTAAGCGGTTGATTTCAAAAGGCTGCTTGCCTTCGATCCGATGGTTCCCCAACCAAATCTCACCACTGGTCGGCGCAAACCGGCCGCTGATCAAATTGAACAAAGTGGATTTTCCTGCGCCATTAGGGCCAATGATGGCAACGCGCTCTCCAGCTTTTACCGCTAAATCAACACCACGAATAATTTGGGTCTTGCCAAAACTCTTATGCAGGTTTTTCAATTCAAGTGCATTCATAGGGCTTCCTCCCTGCGCTTGATTTCTTTTTCAATGAATTCTTGTGACTCACCCCAGTCATGCAAATATTGACGCCTTGCCAATTCGAAGAGACCAAAGCCAGTCACCACCAGCATCACACATCCAAACCATGTGTGGCTTGCCTCTGTATTGAGCGACATGCCTGCAAACCGAACCTCCGAGCCCATGGCGGCATTGAGCTGCAAGTGATAGAGCATCTCGACGATGGCAGCAACACCCGCCAATCCCACCAGCGCAGTTAAACCAAGTCCTATGTAAGCCACCCATATATGACGCAACCGACCGAATGCAGCCAAACGCAAATTCATCATGATCAAACTAGATATACCACCAGGGGCAAACATCACCATGAACAAAAATATAAGGCCCAAATAAAGTAACCACGCTTTTGTAAATTCAGACAAAAGCACAAAAGCCAAAACCAACAAAATTGCTCCAATGATTGGGCCAAAAAAGAAAGTGGCTCCACCTAGGAATGTAAAGAGCAAATAAGCGCCAGAGCGTGCAGCACCCACCACCTCTGCGGTCACAATTTCAAAGTTAAGCGCGCCAATTCCACCAGCTATTCCAGCAAAAAAACCTGCGATGATGAAAGCGATGTAGCGCACTTGTTGGGTGTTGTAACCAATGAATTCAACACGCTCTGGGTTATCACGCACAGCATTTAGGATGCGACCCAACGGGGTACGGGTGAATGCATACATCAATGCTACGCAGACAAATGTGTAGGTCGCTGTCAGGTAGTACACCTGAATGGGTGGGCCAAAAGTGATGCCTAAAAAAGGCTGTCCAAATACGCGATTACCAGAGATACCCGCCTCTCCGCCAAAGAAGCCTGAAAACATCAATGACATGGCAAATACCAATTCAGAGATGCCCAAGGTGATCATTGCAAATGTGGTTCCTGACTTGCGGGTTGTCACATAGCCGAACAAAAATGCAAAGAACATGCCTCCTATCCCACCAACCAGTGGAATCAAGGACACAGGAACAGGTAACAAGCCGCTAGCGGCAGCATTGAGTGTGTGCATGGCAATATATGCACCGAGTCCGGTGTAGACCGCATGCCCAAAGCTCAACATACCGCCCTGTCCTAAAAGCATGTTGTAGGACAAACACACGATCATGACAGCACCCATTTGGGTCAGCATGGACACTGAAAAATTGCTCGAAAAGGCTTTAGGCGCCACCAGCAAAATAATGGCAAAAAGTCCCCAAATTACCCAGCGTGCTACGTTGTAGGGTTTGAATGCGTAGTGGTTAGCGGTACTTTGCATAAATATTAAGTCTCGCGCTTACCCAACAAACCACGCGGTCGGAAGATCAAAATCAATACCAAAAACAAGTAGGGCAATATGGGAGCGACTTGTGAAATGGTGAGTTTAAGTAGGGCGTTATCTTGCGATGCAACTCCAGCAGAGAGGCCCACGCTTTGCATCATCGACAAAACAGAATAATCAAGTGCGACTGCAAAAGTTTGGACAATCCCAATAATTAAAGAGGCTAAAAAAGCCCCCGCTAAAGAACCCATGCCACCAACGACAACCACCACAAAAATGACTGAACCGACGGTGGCGGCCATGGCAGGTTCTGTCACAAAAGTACTGCCACCAATGACTCCCGCTAACCCTGCTAGCGCAGTTCCAACGCCAAACACAGACATAAAAACGCGTGGGACGTTATGGCCCAAAGACTCCACCATTTCTGGATGCGTCAGCGCAGCTTGAATCACCAGTCCAACGCGGGTTTTAGTTAATAAGAGCCAAAGGCCCAGCATCATGCTGATGGCAACCAACATCATGAACGCCCTGGTAGCAGGAAAAGGAGAGCACACCACCCGCACTGCCGCGTCTATCACTTGGCAAAGCTCCGGCGATGCTGCACCCCACACGAGAGAGAGTCCATGTATGGAGTTTTGAATTAGCGTGAATGCAGGGCCTTGCAAATCTATGGGAGGCTGAAATTCAACAGCGGTTCTTCCCCAAACCAATTGGACGATTTCCAAAACCACATAAGACAGTCCAAAAGTGATTAAAAGCTCAGGTACATGGCCAAATTTATGCACACGGCGCAAACAGAATTTTTCAAACAATGCGCCTAATAAACCTGCAAGAACTGGCGCTAAAAATAAAGCAATCCAAAACCCCAAGACTGAATTAAGTGTGAAGCCAATATAGGCGCCGATCATGTAAAAACTTGCATGGGCGAAATTTAGTACGCCCATCATGCTGAAAATCAATGTGAGACCTGAACTCAGCATGAATAACAACAACCCGTAACTCAATCCATTGAGTGTTGAGATTACAAAAAATTCCATGAATTCTTTCTGTTCTAAAAAAAGAGTGCGCCAGGGACGCACTCTTTATTTGAGGTAAGAACCTTTAACCTGGACGCTTCATCTGGCAGCTGGTGGGTGTACTAGCTACATAAGGCTCAAACTTTTGAACTGGTGCCAAAGTCATGCCAGTGTTTTCAGCAGAGTAAGGATTCTTCTTATCTACTTTCTGCCAAACGGTCATGAACATAGTTTGTTGGAGCTGATGGTCTGACTTGCGCATTTCATTTTCGCCAGCAAAGCTTGGGAATTTAAGCCCCTCTAACGCAAATGCAACTTTGACTGGGTCAGTTGATTTTGCTTTTGCCATCGCCAACGTCAAAGAATTGAAAATATTGTCGATGGAGTTGGTGTACATGTCATCTTTGAACTTGGCATTAAATTCCTCCATCCATTTTTGGTATTTACCGCCCATGTTGTAGTGAGAATAACTAATCTGGAACACACGCCCCTCGCCGTTTTTACCCAGAGCCGTGGGCGTGCCAGATACTCCGGTGTAGTAGGTATAGAACTTACCTGTGTATCCGGCTTCATTGGCTGCTTTGACCAAGAGCGATAAATCAGAACCCCAATTACCCGTAATCACGGTATCCGCGCCTGAAGCTTTTATCTTTGCGATGTAAGGAGAGAAGTCACGTACTTGCGCCAAAGGGTGCAGATCTTCACCAACGATTTGAATGTCGGGCCGCTTACGTGCTAAGTTTTCTTTGGCATATTTGGCAACTTGATGCCCATGTGAATAATTCTGATTGAGTAAGTAGACCTTCTTGATGTCTGACTTGTCTTTCATGAACGTAGTCATTGACTCAATTTTCATAGAGGTATCGGCGTCAAATCTGAAATGCCAGAAACTGCACTTGCTATTCGTGAAATCTGGATCAACCGCTGAGTAATTTAGAAAGACAACTTCCTTGCCTGGGTTGCGATCGTTATGCTTGTTGACGGCTTCTATCAATGCACCGGCTACAGATGACCCGTTGCCCTGAGTAATGTATCTAGCGCCTTGGTCAATGGCGGACTGCAAGGCGTTCAAACTTTCGGCAGGGCTCAATTTGTTATCAATGGAGACGATTTCGAATTTAACTTTTGCCGGGTTATTGGCGTTGTATTTCTCAGCCAAGAATTGGTATGTTTTTAATTGGTTGCTACCAACTGGTGCCATCAAACCAGAGAACGCTTCAATCATGACGATTTTTACAGTTTCACCAGCTTGCGCAAATGCCATCGAACTAAGCGTTGTTAAGGCTGCAGTTGCAATTAGTTTTTGGGTAAGTTTCATATTTATCTCCTTCATATTTCTAAACTATCAATGGTTACAGGGTTTGCTTTTTAGCGTATCTAGGGAATGCACTAGTTTGTTTAAAGATTCGGTAACACGTAGTCTTTTAATTGCTCGCGCAATTTGGTCTTCAGCATCTTGCCCGTAGCTCCGATTGGAATGCTGTCTACAAACACTACGTCATCAGGAATTTGCCATTTGGCTGTTTTGCCTTCGTAAAAACCAAGTAGCTCTTCGCGTGAAACTTGTGCCTCTGGTTTTTTAACCACCGCGACGATAGGACGCTCATCCCATTTGGGGTGCCTCACGCCAATGCAAGCGGCCATCAAAACACTGGGGTGCGCGACGGCGATGTTTTCGATATCGATCGAGCTAATCCACTCGCCACCTGATTTGATGACGTCTTTGCTGCGGTCTGTGATTTGCATATAACCATCGCTATCGATGGTTGCAACGTCTCCAGTAGGAAACCATTCAACGCCGTGTGAATCTTTCAACAAGGGAGAGCCGCCCTCGCCTTTGAAGTATTCAGCAACCACCCAAGGGCCTTTGACCAACAGGTCGCCATAAGCCTTGCCATCATGGGGTAAGTCTTTACCTGCATCGTCCACTATCTTCATATCCACACCAAAAATAGCGCGTCCTTGCTTAAGACGAATTTTCATTTGCTCGGGTTCAGACAATTTCAGATGTTTATTTTTGAGTGTGCAGAGCGTGCCAAGTGGGCTGAGTTCCGTCATACCCCACGCATGCAAGACTTCGACGCCATAGTCATCCATGAAGGTTTGAATCATGGCGGGCGGACAAGCTGATCCGCCAATCACTGTGCGGTTTAATGTGGAGAACTTCAAACCATTGGCTTTCATATGGGTCAGCAGCATTTGCCACACGGTGGGAACACCCGCAGCATAGGTCACGCCCTCGCCTTCGATAAGTTCGTAAATCGATTTGCCATCCATACCAGCGCCAGGGAATACCAATTTGGCGCCTGTCAGGGCTGCGCTGTATGGAATGCCCCACGCGTTGACGTGGAACATCGGTACCACGGGCAATATGGCATCGCGCGCTGAAATGCCCATGACATCCGGCAGAGCTGCAGCATAAGCGTGCAAGATGGTTGACCGGTGGCTGTAAAGCGCTGCTTTGGGGTTTCCCGTCGTACCACTGGTGTAGCACATGCTGGAAGCTGAGTTCTCGTCAAAACTAGGCCATTGGTAATCCGTAGATTGATTTCCAATCCATGTTTCATAGCTCATCAAGTTGGGAATGCCAGTCTCGGCAGGCAATTTTCAACATCGCACATGGCTACCCAATGGCGAATGGTGCTGCACTTGCTATGAATGGCTTGGATGATGGGAAGGAAAGTCATGTCAAAGCAGAGCACTTGGTCTTCTGCGTGATTAGCAATCCATGCAATCTGGTCTGGATGCAAACGGGGGTTGATGGTGTGTAAGACACGACCACTTCCACTGACACCAAAATACAACTCTAAATGGCGATAACCATTCCAAGCTAATGTGGCTACGCGGTCACTAAAAGCCAGCTTGGCAGCATCTAGGGTGTTCGCTACTTGTCTAGAACGGCGCGCTACATCCGACCATGTATAGCGGTGGATGTCCCCTTCGACTCTGCGAGAGACCACTTCACCATCACCGTGATGTCGCTCAGCAAACTCAATCAAATGAGAAATGAGTAATGATTGCTTTTGCATTAAACCGAACACGCGATACTCCTATGGGACAATTTTTGGCACGACCGTGCTTTTTTGATGGGCCATTGTGCCAAGACTTATCAAGTTTTTAACCAGTTTGAACAAAAAAGACCTCATGGATTTCCCGACAAAAGATAAACAATGCCAGCTATGACGAATATCACGCTTGATTGGAAGCCCAAATTTGGCAATTTAGGCGAGACTTTTGCCACCGAGTGCCCTCCGACCCCCTTGCCTGCACCAGTATGGGTCGCACATAACGAATTACTGCAGGAAGAGTTAGGGCTGGATAAAGATTTATTCAGGGACGAATCTTTCTTATTAGCTATGGCTGGTAGCACTTTGCTTGATGGCAGTACACCTAAGGCAAGCGTCTACAGCGGACATCAATTTGGTGTGTGGGCGGGGCAATTGGGTGACGGCAGGGCTATCAGCCTCGGAGAAATTCAAACACCTTTTGGTGTTCAAGATATTCAACTAAAAGGCGCAGGCCCCACACCCTATTCAAGAAGGGGCGATGGGCGTGCAGTGTTACGTTCGAGTATTCGAGAGTTTCTATGCAGCGAAGCCATGTTCGGACTAGGCATCCCTACTACCCGTGCACTCTGCGTCACAGGATCTCCAGCCAAGGTCTATCGTGAAGAGGTTGAGTCTGCGGCAGTGGTTGCACGTGTCAGTCCAAGCTTTGTTAGATTTGGGCACTTTGAACACTTTGCGTCGATTGGCAACGTAGATGCGGTTCGCGCACTCTTACAGCATGTTGTGAAAGAACACATGCCGTTCATCGCCGAACAAGCGTCGAACGACAAGCAACTTGCATTAGTTCTTCTCAAAGAAGTCACCCAGAGAACAGCCACGCTGATGGCAGATTGGCAGGCCGTTGGTTTTTGTCACGGTGTGATGAATACTGACAATATGAGCATTCTCGGACTAACCCTCGATTACGGACCATTTCAATTTTTAGATGGTTTTAACGCGAACCATATTTGTAACCACTCCGATAGCCAAGGACGCTATGCATACGCAAGACAACCCCAAATCGCCTACTGGAACCTGTTTTGTTTGGCACAAGCCCTTATGCCCATCATCGAAGAGCAAGCACCAGTCCTACAAGCATTAGAGACTTATAAGTCTTTGTATCCCGATGCCTACGACATGCGTATGCGCGCCAAACTGGGTTTCACCGACATACACGCAAACGACCGCGCATTGGTTCAAGACCTTTTGTCGTTAATGGACAAGGACCGTGTGGACTATCCCTTGTTTTGGCGACGTCTAAGCCATGCTGTAGGTGAATCGTCTAAGAGCACCCATGCGTTTGATCCAGTGCGCGATTTATTCATCCATCGCGACGACATGGATGCTTGGTTAAAACGCTACGAGTCGCGACTTGCAACGTCCGACAAAAACCTCTCTGGTTCAAACATGCTGCAAGTGAATCCCAAGTTTGTTTTGCGAAACCATTTGGGCGAGTTGGCTATTCGGCAGGCTAAAACCGGTGACTACAGCATGGTGCAGGCTTTGTTAGAAGTTCTACAAAAACCGTTTGACGAACATCCTATGTACGAAGCATGGGCTGGACTTGCGCCAGAATGGGCGTCTGACATTGAAATTAGTTGTTCATCATGAAAATTCAAAAATCGGATATCGAGTGGAAAGCTGTTCTGGCGGCTAAAAATGCAGAGCCTGTGGCATTTGATGTCACGCGAAAAGCGGCTACCGAGCGGCCTTTTACTGGCAAATACGAAGACCATTGGAAAATTGGTAATTACCACTGCATCTGTTGCGACGCCTTACTATTTGAGGCGCAAACAAAATTCGACGCAGGTTGTGGCTGGCCAAGTTTTAGCGAAGCTGCTAATCCATCTGCCATCACTGAAAACCGAGATACTTCTCACGGAATGGTGCGTGTGGAGACAGTCTGCAGCCAATGCGGCGCCCATCTTGGTCATGTCTTTCCTGATGGACCTGCCCCGACTGGACTGCGCTA
>Ga0114975_10002487_pt1 | contig 12600 bp, 6 predicted proteins | sample S_130626_EF_Meta_FD_87031 | JGI IMG/M metagenome (GOLD analysis project Ga0114975, IMG submission 87031) | Freshwater microbial communities from Lake Simoncouche, Canada to study carbon cycling - S_130626_EF_MetaG | ecosystem: Environmental > Aquatic > Freshwater > Lake | place: Lake...
CAACACTACGAACATTTGATCAGCATCGTATCTTTAACAAGCAAGCAGGTGCGTTTACCTATCCAATGACGGCAGCAACTCCTATCGGAACCATCACTGTGAACGAATATGGTCAAGAGATCACCCTGACCCGCAAGCAAGTGATCAAAGATACCATTGAATACTACAATGTCATCACCGACTATCACATGAACTTGTTCTCTGACGGTGTGTTGACCAGTTGCAGATTCAACAACATCTATCCTATAACAGATATGAAGTTTGTTAAAGATGGCAGAACTCTACGCACAAGAGTGGAATTTGAAAATGTTGAAGATAGATTCTTCCATGGTCTAAGACTAGCAGAACAAACAACAGACATTGAAACTGTTGAATGGTATGTGAACAGACTGCTATCGACTGAAGTATCAACCCAATCGGAACTGGCAGTTTGAAAATACTGTTCTTGGATCATTACGGTGTGATGTGTCTTGGTGCTACCGAGATAGTTAGAACTGAACACAGCATGCCTACCGATGCCGAATTTGCAGGAACCAACAAGACCTATTTTAGTGATTTTGATCCAGTCGCGGTCCGCACGCTAAATCAAATATTAGATCAAACTGGTGCTGAAATTGTTGTTTCCAGTGACTGGAAATTAAAAACCAGTATTGAAGGCATGTGTGAGTTTTATCAGACTCAAGGCATCAAAAAAATGCCTGTTGACTATACTGCATGGTTGCCCGGAGCAACCACATATCATGAACAACGAGCAAATGAAATAAATGCTTGGCTAGAACAACATCCCGAAACTACTCAATGGGCAGCAGTAGATGATTTATATATGGGAACTTGGTTGAAAAATTTTGTTTGGACAAAAAATGTGCATCTAGGAATAAATGACATCACAGTGCAACAACAACTGTTAGATATTCTTATGTAAAAATTTGGTTTATACCATGATCAAATCTTAAAGAAGCCCAAGAATTTGTGCATCTTGTTGATCACACTATCCCAGTCACCCATCACAGGTTGACGATACAGTCTAGCACTGGGATACCAAGGTGAATCATCACGTTTCAGCAACCACCGCCAGCAGTTACCATACGCATTCAACGGAATCCAAACAGGACGGCCCATGGCTCCTGCCAAGTGTGCATTGGCAGTGTCCACTGAGATCACAAGATCCAAGTGATGCATGAGTCCGGCTGTGTCTGCAAAATCACGGATAGTGCCTGGATAGCATTCACCACCTGCAGCTATGATCACCGCAGACTCTTCTTCAGTAGAGTCCACGGTTAGATTGATCCATTGATGTTCAGGATTACGGCGTATGAGTTCAGCTATCTTTTCCACAGGCATGGCTTTGTGATTGTGTATCCATGAATCTTTGCGACCTGCCCAACACACACCAATCCTCATGCGTTTTTTTGGACCTAATCGTTCTGCCCACTCTTGCGCTTTAGCAGGCATAGCAGCAACATATTGCAATTGATGTGCAATATTTTCTAGATTCAATCCAATTACTCGTGGTATGCTCATCATTGGAACCCAGTAATCAAACTCACCAAAATCCTCACCAGGTTCATATATGCCAATGATACTATCAGTTGGTGTTGGAAACAATGATTTGACTCCGGCACTGAGAACCAATTTTATCTTTGCACCAGCTGATACTAGATTGCCTGAAAATCTTAAAAATTGTATCTGATCACCCAGTCCTTGTTCACCTACCAACAGTATAGTTTTATCTTTAATATCTTGTCCGGTCCATTCTGGTTGAGATAAATTCGGTTTGATGCCGGCCATGTGTTCGTAACGCCAGCGTGCTTCATAGTATTTCCACCCTTGCTCGTAATCACCTTTGAGCAAGTAAGCAACAGCTAGATTGAATTCGGCTGTGACATTGGTAGGATCAATATCATGTGCGGCATGCAAAAAAGGAATAGCGCGTTCTGGATACCCCATTTCTCTTAACACATTGCCATAGTTGTTAAAAGCAGCACCATGATTGAAGTCTTCACCGAATATCTGTGCGTAACATTTCAATGATAATTCGGGATGGTGATCAGCACGATGTTGATTACCCTGTTCGAGTATTTGTTCGAGTTTTTGAGCATTGTTCATATGGATATTTACGAACACTAGGCATGGCACCTAAAATAAGTGATTATCCATAAATAAGTGTTGCACGCAATCCTGCGTCTTATGCGGTTTAACCCGCCGCGTAGAAGCTAGAACCTTCATCGGACTTCTTTAAGGAGAAAACAAATGGGACGTCCTCTAAAAATACAGAAATACAGTTTGAATACTGGCGTTGGTAGCCCCGGCGCAAACACACCCGTGGATCTTGCTTATCCACCATTCAGCGCACTTGATGTGCCTGTTTACAACGCACCAACACAGACACTGAACGCAGCTCAATTCCTGGGCGTGGTAGGCGGATCGCCCCCTACCAGCCAACCTAGTGCCACATACCCTGTGGTCACAGCATTTGTGAATATAACACTGGCCAATGGTTCATCCACTGCTGCTTTTAGTGGATCATACGCAGGCCGCATCATACGCCAAAAAGGCAGCCACAAATATCTAGTGGCATACACAGGCGGAACCACTGCTGATGGTGCGTTCATTGTTGGTCAAGCATATCAGATCGTCGCGCTTGGCACAACCAACTGGCAATCAGTGGGCACCGGAACAGGCACAGTGGCAGCAGGCGATATTTTCACAGCCACAGCAGCCAGCGGTGGCGGCAACGGCACTGCATACCCAGTTGGCGTGTGTGTGTTGACCAATGATACCACGCCAGCAACAGGTCTTATGGCCATTGGCTACGAATCAGGCGACAGTGCAGCAGCCACAGCTAGTAACCTAACTAACAAGTGGGTGCGTGACTGGGCCGGAACCACCGGAGACTACAGCGATGCTAACCTTGGTGAAGTTGAATACACCAGTGAACTTTACTATGTTGCCAACTTCTTCACAGACGAAGGTGGTGTTGCACAATCTGGTCTGGATACAGCTACTGCTACAGAATCTGTTGCAGGAGCACCAGCAGGATACATTCCGCTGGCAGTTATCAACAATGCAACTTCCTAAAGTTTAGGAACCCTGGATCCTCTCAGCTACATACTGAGAGGATTTTTTATGACCGTAGCATTCGTATTAGGCAATGGGCAAAGCCGAGCAGCAGTAGACTTGCATAGGATCAAGAGTCTAGGTGCAATCTACGGCTGTAACGGACTGTATAGAGATTGGGAACCGGACTGTCTTGTGGCTACAGATCGTCCTATAGCCGAAGCTATCCAACGATCAGGATATGCAAAAAATCATAGATTCTACACAAGAAAACCTCTGCCCGATCTAGGCGCTCAAGTGGTTCCTAGAAAATATCACGGTAACAGTTCAGGACCTATTGCCTGTGCTCTTGCTGCATTGGATGGACACAATCGGATTTATCTTTTGGGATATGATATGAGTCCTAGCCCTAGTATGAGGTTTAACAACATATACGCTGGCACAGAATTTTACAAAAGTCCAGATGCAGCACCTACTTTTACCGGAAATTGGATACGCCAGTTGATTACCATAGCCGGCGATTTTCCAAAATGCCAATTTATCCGTGTTTGCGGACACACTACAGCCGAGATAAAAGAATTCAAAAACATTAAAAATTTTGAACACATAGATATTCCAACTTTTTTGTTGAGATCCAACAACAACGACGGGCTTTGATCCAGAATGTGTGACAGGTAAGAGTCTGGTAAATACAACCAGAGACTCTACAAATGACACAATACACCATTGATATTGGCGCAGTTCCAGACGACGGGCAAGGTGATCCGTTACGGACTGCATTTAATTACACCAATCTAAACTTTGACCAGATTTTTAGTTCTGGCCCGGTATTGAGCAATGTGGCCATTGCTAACAATACCATCCGAACTATCAATAGCAATGGTGATCTGATACTGGCACCCAACGGCATCGGTAAGATACAGATCAAGAATTCTCTGGTTCCTAGTTTTGACAATGTGTATGAGCTAGGCAGCCCAACCAATCGATTTAACACCCTTTATGTAGGATCAGGCGGGTTAAATGTTCCAAACCTTACTGTTCCGGGTAATGTAACAGCTAATAATATCATTGGCAATACATCAGTAATTTCCGGTGGCAATATCACCAGTGGTGACACCGTATCGGCAGTAAACTTATTAGCATCAAGTGCAACAATATACGGTGACATTGCTACAATTAGTCTCAATGCCACTGGTAATGTGACCGGCAATTACTTTCTAGGGAATGGTGCGTTCTTGACTGGGGTGGTCAGATCGGTTAGCAATATTACCAATGGCAATAGCAATATAAACATTTCAACTGCTAACGCCAACATTACTGTTAGTGTGGCTGGGACGTCAAATGTAGTTGTGTTTGCCAACACCGGAGCGTATGTAACAGGTGTGGTATCAGCCACAGGCAATATCACAGCACCCACTTTTATTGGTAATGTGGTAGGTAACATCTCTGGAAATCTTGCTGCTCCAGGATCTAACACTCAGGTTATATTTAACGACTCAGGTGTAGCTAATGCAGTATCAGGATTCACATTCAATAAATCTTCAAATTTAGTCACAGTGGGTGGTAACGTCAGTGCTGTGGGATTTATAGGAGACGGCGCTGGATTAGCTAATGTCATGGCCGACCGCGGAAGTGATCCTAACAATTGGAATACACTGACGCAAATGGGCGTTTATGCGGTAAATAGAGGTAGTTGGGCTGGAACCACAGGAACTCCTTTGGACAGTCAAGTATATGTGGGTGTGTTAGAAGTCATGAATTCAGGTAACACAGCACTGTCGCAGGTTTTTTATCCGGGAACTGTGGGCGCTGATGTAAAAGTGCAATGGACTCGGAATTATTGGGCTAGTACGTGGACTGCGTGGGTATTGATGACCAATGATGGACAGGTTATAACTGGTGGAGATTTTTAACCAATAGGTTGAGGAAAAAAGATGTCAAATACAATTTTAATTAAACGATCAGGCACAGCGTCTGCACAGCCTTCAGCAGGCAATCTTGCTCTGGGCGAGTTGGCCATTAACTACACAGACGGTAATCTGTTCTACAAAAACAACAGCGGCACAGTTGTGGTTATTGCCAGTAACCAGTTCCTCAGCGTAGCTGGAAATGTCACAGCCAACAATGGCATGTTTACTACCATTGTAAACACAGCCAGTTTCACTGGTGGTATAGTAAGTGTCACAGGTAATGTTACCGGTGGTAACATATCCACCGCTGGTAACGTGAATGGTGCTAATGTAGTAGCTACCACACTCAGCGCCACCGGTAATGTCACTGCCAACAATGGCATGTTTACTACCATTGTAAACACAGCCAGTTTCACTGGTGGTATAGTAAGTGTCACAGGCAACATCACTGGCAATTATATCTTGGGTAATGGTAGCCAACTCACAGGCATTGATGCTACTAGTATACAAAACGGAACCAGTAATGTTCGAGTAATAAGTTCAGGTGGAAATGTTGCTATAGGTATAGGCGGAACCAGCAATGTTGCTGTGTTTGCTACCACTGGTGAATATGTGACAGGATTAGTAAGTGTCACTGGTAATGTGATAGCCAACAATGGAATATTCACTAACGTAGTGAATGTTGCCAGCTTTACTGGTGGATTGGTAAGTGTCACCGGCAATGTAACAGCCGGAAATCTAAATACAACCGGACTGGTCAGCACTTCAGGAAACGTTCAAGCAAGCAATGTCAATGCCACTCTGGTGGCAGCTACCACAGTTAGTGCCACTGGCAATGTTAATGGTGCCAACATCAATACCAACAGCATCGTTGGCACAACACTCACGGTCTCGGCTACCACATTAAACTTGTCATCCACTGGAAACATAAATCTAAACCCCAGTGGTAACATTATATTATCAAACTCATACATCAACGGTCTTGCTACTCCTGTGCAAGATGCAGATGCAGCAACCAAGCTATATGTTGATAACATTGCTACAACTGGTATTACTTTCCACGAACAGGTTTATGCTGCTACTAACACCACATTGGCAACAGCTACTGGTGGAACCATAACTTACAATCAACCTAATGGAGCAGGCAATGGTGTAGGTGCCACACTTACCACAACAGGCGCATTCTTCCTCATTGATACTGCTAATGTCCAAACGGTTGGCAGACGTATCCTGGTTCAGACTCAAGGCAATGGGGTGCAAAACGGTGTGTATACCTATGCCAACACCACCGCTATTGTGCGAGCCACCGACGCTGACCAATACGGTGCTAACTCTGCAGAAGAGCTTAGTATCAACGACTACTTCTTTGTATCTAACGGTAATGTCAATGCCGGCGCTGCTTTTGTTGTAAGTGCTCCGTCGGGAACTATTACCTTTGGCACAAGCAATATCCAATTTGCACAATTCAGCAGCAGCCAAACTTATACAGCAAATACCTCTGCTGGTATATCATTGGCCGGAACAGTAATCAACGCCAAGGTTGACAATACCACCACAGCGTTTGACGGTTCAGGCAACATTGTTGTCAAAACAAGTGCGAACCTGACCACACCCAATATTGGCGCTGCCACAGGCACATCATTAAGTGTCACAGGTAATATCACTGCTAACAATGGCATGTTTACCACGATTGTAAACACAGCCAGCTTTACTGGTGGATTGGTTTCAGTAACAGGTAACGTCACTGCCAACAATGGCATATTCACCACTATAGTAAACACAGCCAGCTTCACTGGTGGATTGGTTTCAGTAACAGGAAATGTCACAGGTGGCAATCTAACCACAGCCGGCACAGGTAATATATCTACCTTGATTGTGCCTACATTTGCCAACATAACTGCTACCACAATATCTACCAGTAGTATAACAGGCGCTGTGAGAGTGGCAGGAGGATTGGGTGTGGCAGGAAATATCTATGGTGGTGCATTATATGACAATGGCACAGCGGTGTTGACTATAAATTCAACCGTTGACGGCGGAACCTATTAAGTAGAATAAATGACCAATACAGTCCTAATCAAGCGTTCGGGAGTCGCCAATTCGGTTCCTGCAGCCGGAAATTTATCTCTGGGCGAATTGGCTCTAAATTATGCCGATGGAAATTTATTCTATAAAAATTCCAGTGGTTCAGTAACAGTAATAGCCAGCAATAAGTTTGCATCGGTAACTGGTAACGTAAACGCTAACAATGTAATCGCTACCACGATAGTGAATGCAGCCAGCTATACAGGAAATATTGTATCAATCACAGGTAACATTACCGCAGCCGGTGCTGTGTTTGGATCTGGCAACGTCAGCACAACTGGTAACATAGCAGCCAATTACTTTATCGGTAACGGATCCGCACTCACCGGAGTTGCAGCAACAACTGCTACATCTTTAGTCAACGGAACATCAAATGTAGTAGTATATGCAAGCGGTAATGTTGCTGTGGGCATATCAGGAACATCAAACGTAGCGGTCTTCACCACAGCAGGAATGACTGCTAACAGTGTGGCTACTAGCAGTAATGGTCAAGGCACTAATTTCAAAGTAGGCGACGATGCTTGGTTTGGTGATATCAATGTAACCGACACAGTGAGTGTGCGTGGACAAACAAATGCAGCAAACGGATTTATTATATTTGGCGATGCAGATCAAACATCAAAGTTAGGTCGTGCAGGATCCGGACCATTGACCTATGTGGGCGATTTTAGTGCCTCGGGTAATGTAATTGCTAACAATGGCATGTTCACTAATGTGGTTAACGTGGCTAGTCACACAGGAAGTGTAGTTTCAGTAACCGGTAATGTCACTGCCAACAATGGCATGTTCACTAATGTGGTTAACGTGGCCAGTCACACAGGAACATTGGTTTCAGTAACCGGTAATGTCACTGCTAACAATGGCATGTTCACCAACATTGTGAATGTGGCTAGCTACACAGGAACTTTGGTAAGTGTAACTGGCAATGTAAACGGTGGCAACTTGATATCGGCTGCACTAGTTCAAGGTGCTACTGTATCAAGCTCAGGCAATGTGGTCACAGTTGGTGTGGCTGCTAGTGGTAATATATCGGCCACAGCCAATGTCCAGGGTGGTAACGGTGTATTCACTACCATTGTTAGTGCAGCCAGCCATACAGGAACATTGGTTTCAGTAACTGGTAACGTAACAGCCAACAATGGCATGTTTACCACGATAGTAAACACTGCCAGTTTTACTGGTGCTGTGGTATCAGTGACCGGTAACATTACTGGCGGCAATCTATCTACTTCAGGATCTGGTGGTAATATCACCGGTGCTAATGTTGTTGCAAGCACCACACTTAGTGCCACAGGCAATGTGGTTGCCAACAATGTAATCGCAACTACTATTGTTAGTGCAGCTAGTCACACAGGAACATTAGTAAGCGTCACAGGCAACATCATTGGCGGTAATCTTGTGATTTCGGGCAGCATTAGTGATTCAGGTCAGTTAGATATCGCTACCACTGCTGGTAATGCTAATATTGTTCTTACTCCAAACGGAACAGGAAATGTTACAACCGGTGCCAATCTGAGTGTTACAGGTAATATCACTGGTGGTAATTTAAACACCACAGGAACATTAAGCACATCTGGCAATATTGCGGCCAACAATGTGATCGCTACCACAATAAGCAATGCTGCCAGCTTTACTGGTGGATTGGTGTCAGTCACAGGCAATGTGAATGGTGGCAACTTGATATCAGCGGCCCTGGTTCAAGGTGCCACTGTATCCAGTTCGGGTAATGTGGTTGCCAATAATGTGGTTGCTACCACTATTGTAAATGCAGCAAGTCACACAGGAACATTGGTAAGTGTAACTGGTAACGTCACAGCCAACAATGGCATGTTTACTACGATTGTAAACACAGCCAGCTTCACTGGCGGACTTGTATCAGTTACAGGTAACGTCACTGCTGGTAATGTCAACACCAATAGAGTAGTAGGCACTGCTCTTGCACTTTCCAGCACCGGTAATTTGAATCTAAACCCGGCTGGCGGAAATGTAGTGTTGAGTGCTAACACATATATCAACAATCTTGCTTATCCTGCACAAAACGCAGACGCAGCGACCAAGGAGTATGTTGACAACTTTGCTTCAACTGCGATCAGCTATCACCAACCGGTTTATGCTGCTACAAACACCACACTAGAAGTGGCCACTAGCGGTGTCGTAACCTATACCCAACCCAACGGCGCAGGCAACGGCATAGGCGCCACACTAACAACCACCGGCACATTCAATCTCATTGATACTGCCAACATCCAAGTTGTTGGTCGACGAGTATTAGTTCAAACACAAGGCAATGGTGTGCAAAATGGTGTGTATACCTATGCCAACACCACTGCTATAGTTCGCTCTACAGACACCGACGAATACGGAGCAGACAGCACTGCGGCACTCAGTATCAACGACTACTTCTTTGTATCCAGTGGCAATGTCAATGCCGGTGCTGCATTTATCGTAAGTGCGCCCACTGGAACAATCACATTCGGCACCAGCAACATACAGTTTTCTCAATTCAGCAGCAGCCAGGTTTATAGTGCCAACACCGCTGCTGGTTTAACTCTAGTAGGCACAGTATTCAGCACCAAGGTCGACAGCACCACCACTGCGTTTGATGCAGGTGGTAATATCATCGTCAAGGCCAGTGCCAATCTAACCACACCCAACATTGGTGCTGCCACAGGAACCAGTCTGAGTTTAACTGGCAACATCTCAGCGACCGGCGGCACATTTGGATCAGGCAATATCTCTACAACTGGTAATATCCAAGGTGGCAACTTTGTGGGTGCTGTGGCAGCAACCACAGTGAGTGCGTCGGGTAATGTCACAGCCAACAATGGCATGTTTACCAACATTGTGAATGTGGCCAGTCATACAGGAACCATAGTATCAGTCACAGGTAATGTGAACGGCGGCAACTTGATATCAGCTGCCTTGGTGCAAGGTGCAACTGTATCCAGCTCGGGCAATGTGGTCACTGTAGGTGTGGCCGCTAGTGGTAATATATCAGCAACTGCTAACATCCAAGGCGGTAACATATCCACTGCTGGCAATGTGAATGGTGCAAATATTGTAGCAACCACACTCAGTGCCACAGCCAACGTGGTCGCTAATAATGTTCTTGCCACGACCATAGTCAATAGTGCTAGTTTTACCGGAACCACTGTATCAGTAAGTGGCAACATCACAGGCGGTAATCTAAACACAACTGGAACACTAAGCACATCTGGCAATATAGCGGCCAACAATGTGATCGCCACCACCATTGTGAGCGCAGCCAGCCACACAGGAACCATTGTCAGTGTTACAGGTAATGTCACAGCAGCCGGCGGTGTATTTGGATCAGGTAACATATCAACCACTGGTAATGTGCAGGGTGGAAATATACTTGCCACCACAATATCAAACGCAGCCAGCTTCACAGGTGGCCTGGTATCGGTGAGTGGCAACATCACCGGTGGTAATGTGAGCACCGGTGGCAATCTAACCTTCAGTTCAACTGGACAACGCATACTTGGTGACTTTAGTAATTCTACTATCGCAAGTCGTGTTGCATTTCAAACTAGCACAGCAAACACTAATACAGTGCTTGAAGTTATACCCAGTGGCATTGGAACATCTGCAACTATAAATTTAGAATCTGATTCTGCTTTAACAAATTCAAGTCTGCTTACTCTAGGACTAAATGGCGGAACTGATGCTCGAATTAGTTCAGGTAATCGTGGAACCGGCACATACTTGCCCATGACCTTTTACACAGGAGGCAGCGAACGAGCAAGGATCGACACCTCGGGTATTGTCAGTGTCACAGGTTCAGTGAGTGTGGCCGGCAACGTCACTGCCAACAATGGCATGTTCACCAACATTGTGAATGTGGCTAGCTACACAGGAACTTTGGTAAGTGTAACTGGCAATGTAAACGGTGGCAACTTGATATCGGCTGCATTGGTGCAAGGTGCTACTGTAAGCAGTTCAGGCAATGTGGTCACAGTTGGTGTGGCTGCTAGTGGTAACATCAGCGCAACTGCCAATGTTCAGGGTGGCAATGGTGTATTCACTACTATTGTTAGTGCAGCTAGTCACACAGGAACATTGGTTTCAGTAACCGGCAACATCACCGGCGGTAATCTTATTGTTTCGGGCAGCATTAGTGATTCAGGTCAGTTGGATATTTCTACCACTTCTGGCAATGCCAATATTGTGCTCACACCAAATGGCAGTGGCAATGTCAACACCCCTGCTAATGTAAGCGTTACAGGCAACATCACTGGTGGTAATTTAAACACCACAGGAACATTAAGCACATCTGGCAATATTGCGGCCAACAATGTGATCGCTACCACAATAGTTAATGCAGCAAGTCACACAGGAACTTTGGTATCAGTAACTGGTAACATCAGTACCGGCGATAACAGTTTTATAATAGCTGGTAGAATAAAACTAACATCAAATGCCACCGGCGGTTATGTTAATCAAACTGATAATAGCCCATTGTATCTTGGCGCTAATAATTTTTATCCTTTGACTATATCTCAGGGAGTATCTGCGGCTGCAAGTAATATTGGTATTAGTAGTAATTTGAGTGTAACTGCTAATGTAAACGGGGGCAATCTAATATCAGCAGCCCTGGTGCAAGGTGCTACTGTGTCAAGTTCAGGTAATGTGGTCACAGTAGGCGTGGCTGCTAGTGGTAATATATCGGCCACTGCCAATGTTCAGGGTGGCAACGGGGTATTCACTACCATTGTGAGTGCAGCCAGCCACACAGGAACTATTGTAAGTGTTACAGGTAACGTGAATGGTGGCAACTTGATATCAGCTGCATTGGTGCAAGGTGCTACTGTATCAAGCTCAGGCAATGTGGTCACAGTTGGTGTGGCTGCTAGTGGTAACATCAGCGCAACTGCCAATGTGCAGGGTGGCAATGGCGTATTCACTACCATAGTAAGTGCAGCCAGCCACACAGGAACTATAGTAAGTGTCACTGGCAACATCACAGCAGCAGGTGCTGTATTTGGAGCAGGTAACGTCAGCACCACAGGTAACATTGCTGCTGGATTCTTCATTGGTAACGGATCAGCACTTACTGGGATCACCGCCGGCGCACCCACATCCATTGTCAATGGCACAACCAACTTCACTTTAGCTGCTAGTGGTAATGCCAATCTTACCATAGCTGGCACCAGTAACGTGGTGCAATGGGCAACAACTGGTCAATATGTAACTGGACTAGTATCGGTGAGTGGCAACGTGAACGGTGGTAACTTGATATCAGCTGCCCTAGTTCAAGGTGCAACTGTATCAAGTTCGGGTAACGTGGTCACAGTGGGCGTGGCAGCAAGTGGTAACATATCAGCCACTGGCAACGTGCAGGGCGGAAACGGTGTGTTCACCACTATTGTGAGTGCGGCCAGCCACACAGGAACCATAGTGTCAGTCACTGGTAATATTACGGCAGCAGGTGGAACATTTGGTTCGGGTAACATATCTACCACTGGAAATATCCAGGGTGGCAATATACTTGCCACCACAATATCAAACGCAGCCAGTTTCACGGGAA
>Ga0114975_10002488_pt1 | contig 12596 bp, 18 predicted proteins | sample S_130626_EF_Meta_FD_87031 | JGI IMG/M metagenome (GOLD analysis project Ga0114975, IMG submission 87031) | Freshwater microbial communities from Lake Simoncouche, Canada to study carbon cycling - S_130626_EF_MetaG | ecosystem: Environmental > Aquatic > Freshwater > Lake | place: Lake...
CATGGTAGGCGCACACTTCATGAAGTTCTGTGGCAAGTATGATCTTGTCAAGCTGAGCGAAGGCGCACAGATGATGGGCGAGATATTAGGTAAGACACTGCCGAAGGAGGCTATTCAATGAAGAAAACATTCAAGACTATCCTATTCTATACACCCTTGATCATTACCTTGGGATTCATGATCGATGTGGTGCTTTACTGGGACGATTCTGTCCTGCGATATATGTCTATCATGGCAGCACTGGGTTGGCTGTTCCATTTCGATTCCGAGTGTGCTCTGCGTAAAGCAGAAGCAGAGATCGACGAACTGTTAGGACATGCAGATGTTCAAAGCTAAACAGATCGTTGAGAATAAGTTCTGGATCCTAGAATCTGAGGATGGGAATAAGGTAGGCACCATCTCCTTCAAGGATGATAAGGTCACCGTGAACATACAGAACAAACCAGAGACGTTTGCTACGCTGGACGAATGTATGGTCAAATACGATGTTAGATTCTCCAAGAAGGAGATCGAGCACAAGGAAGATACCAAGAACGAAGTGTACGGATTTCCTACCAGCACCGAACCGTTCAATGCATTATGGTATGTAGAGAAGAAGCTGCCTATCTATACCAAGACTGAGAAGAGCAACAGCTATCATTGTGCAGGATATTACATCATACGGTTCAGCACAGGATGGGTAAAGAGCTTCTGTCCTAAGCTGCTGACGCTGCAGCGTTACGACAGCAATGGTCCTTATAATACTAGGATCGAGATGATGGAACAGTTGAGGTTGGCAAATGAAACAGCCTAACACGCATCACATCCGTCGATTTATCGACCGATCAGCAGGAGTAGGTGTAGGGCAATCTACAGCATTCACGTACAAAGAATTGGTAGATGTATCGCTTGGATTGAACGATCTGCTCCTATATCAACGGGAGTTGGAACTGGAGAATCGCGATCTAAAGGAACAGATTGCTAATTCGGATAAGATCGATATAGAAATGGTCGGCGATAAATTCTAAGGCTAAATATATGCTGTTAATGAAGTGTATCAATGAGCCGACCAAAACCGCAAGTTATACTGGATCAAACTAACAAGATTACCTATAAGACAGACCAAGTTCTTGCTAGCGAGGGCATCTGGGCAGTGTTCTTAGACAACAAACCTATCAATCTAAAAACCTCTAGCCTCGTAAGCCAGTATCCGGGTCCCAAGTACAAGAAGGTAAGTTTCAGCAATCCAGGTCATGCGATCAACCTATGCAAGAAGCTGAACACGCAGTTCAAGACCGCACGTTTCACTGTGGTGCTTCTGAACCAAGGATCGCAAGTATTTCCAGTAAAGCCTTAAATGGAACATTTCTATCAAGATATTCCCGGACCTCAGAGTCACAGACTCGTGTCGTTATATATGCATCTAATTCCAAAGTTACCCAAGAAGAAATTAAATATATTCGAGATAGGATGCTGGCTCGGTAGAAGCAGTGCGTTTCTAGCAGTCGAATTAACTAACCAAGATCATAATTTCTTATTACACTGCATAGACATTTGGACTACAGCATTGCCCACTCAATATGTGATGTTCAATCCAGATGGTGAGGCATCAAATCATATCAAACAGATCATCGATCAGGATTACAGATATGTGCCTGTCGTGGATCGACAATTAGATAAGGATCTGGTGAGATTCGCGGCTATGGATCCTATGATCGAGTTCACATCAAACATGCAACCCGTGATATCTAACATTAAGATACATAAGATAGAAAGCATAAAAGCTGCCGCATTTGTTCCGGATAATAAGGCAGATCTGATCTGTCTAGATGACGATCACAGATACGAAGCTGTGATAGGGAACATAGAAGCGTGGTGGCCAAAGTTGCAGATAGGAGGATATCTCTGCGGTGATGACTTCAGCATGATAAACTGGCCAGGATTAGTCAGAGCATTGAGAGAGAAATTCCAGCACGTCACTGTGATAGACCTGCATGGAAATACATACAGTTTAGACAGCCTGCCGCGGCATCTTCCATCCAGTGCGTGGTTCATACAGAAGACCGAATCATGATAAAGACCAAGCAAGACTGGACGCTGGAGCTGATGCAGGAAGCTGCAGATACCCAACCATTGTTCGCAGAGCTATCTAAGTGCTATATATTCTTCTGGTATAATCCTAACGAAACCAGAGGATTCCGACTGACTACTCGTGCTGCTGATCTATTGATAGACAAAGGCTATGAGAGCTGGTCGTATGTCATCCAGAAAGAGATGGTCAATACCGGTCGGATACTGCTGCTGCTGGACGAGAAGATGACCACCCCTTGGCAATTACACAGGAACAAGCTGACCGTATTCGACCCTCAGATGGCGTTCGCTATGAATCTAACCCAGCAGGATCTCATACAGGCGATCAATCTTATCTATTGACACGCTGCAGATATGTGCTATATTGAATTATAGTTTGTAACAACGGGGCGATAAAATGATCGAAGCCAACGAATACACCATGCAATACGCAGTAGCAGCCAGCATCCTCGCACAGGAAATCAACGAAGGATACGTGGGCAGCAAGGACTACGGTGCCAAACCCAAGAACAAATCACTGATGATCGCAGCACTAACAGAGAACGATCCTCGCTTGGAACAGCATCTCGAAGCTGCTGATCGGATCATCCACTACTGCCAAGGCAAGATGCTAGAGATGCTCACGGGTACGCTATCCAACTATTGGGTAGGCATCCTGCATGCTATCAACAAGCCCGTCTTAAACTTAAATAGCCATCAGGACACGGGCATCCTTGCATCCGTACCCAACGCATACGAGCGCAGCACTAACAGGGATCGTTCCCACGAATTGCGTGAACAACTGGGTCATCACAGCAGACATTTTGGTAATCCTGGTGATCGTTACGAGAGCAATGTCCGTGTCATCAGCAAGGTATTCAGCATCAAATACGGCAAGACATGGCACACAGGCGTGGACGAACACGGCAATCTCGTGAACTTTCCATATGCTCACGATCTGAAGATCGATCAGGTATATCCCGTCCGTGCTAAGATCCGTAAACACGGCGACGATGCTACTACACTGCTGAACTATGTCAGCACTACGCCTTGAAAATAGGTTGACACAAGCCTGTTTTATGCTATTATGGTTATATAAACATAACGGAGGTTAATATGTCTGCACTTACCGAACAACGTACCGTAACTCTAACACAAGCCAAAAACGAGATCGCTTTCTGCGCTCGTAAACAACGTCCAGTCTTCCTGTGGGGGCCGCCCGGCATCGGCAAGTCCGAGCTTGTAGCAAGCATCTGCGAAGAGATGGGCGGCAAGCTGTATGACTTGCGCTTAGCACTTATGGATCCCTCAGATCTCAAAGGCGTGCTTTACTATAACCCAGTACAGGGTACTGCTACTTGGTCTAGTCCTCCCGATCTTCCTAGCAAGGAAGATGCCGCAAAGTATCCTGTGGTGTTCCTGTTCTTGGACGAGATGAACGCCGCACCTCCTGCAACGCAAGCTGCTGCATATCAGCTGGTGCTCAATCGTCGTGTGGGTACTTACGAACTGCCCGACAACGTAGTTGTAGTTGCTGCTGGTAACCGTGATACTGACCGAGGTGTTACCTACCGCATGCCTAGCCCACTTGCTAACCGCTTCATCCACTTGAACCTGCGTCCGGATTTCGAAAGCTGGCAGAACTGGGCTATCGACAACAAGATCCACGCAGACGTCGTGGGTTACCTGTCGCATCACAAGGTTGACCTGTTCAGTTTTGATCCAAAGAACAGTTCGCAAGCATTCGCTACTCCGCGCTCGTGGAGCTTCGTGAGCGATCTGCTCCGTGAGGAGATGACTCCATCGGAACTGACCGATCTTGTCTCGGGTACGGTGGGCGAAGGCATCGCACTGAAGTTTGCTGCACATCGCAAGGTATCTGCAGACATGCCTCGGGCTAGCGAGATCCTCGAAGGCAAGGTGAAAGAGCTCAAGAAGAAAGAGATCTCCGCTTGCTATGCGCTGGCAGTTGCTCTCTGCTACGAGCTGAAGGACAGCTACGACAAGATCGGTCTCAAAGAGAACGACAAGTGGCACACACAGGTCGATAACGTGTTCCGTTTCATGATGGACAACTTCGACACCGAGATGCAGGTCATGCTCGCACATTCAGCACTGGTGAACTATAAGCTGCAGTTTAAGGCTAGCAAGCTGGAACACTTCAAAGAGTTTAACCAGAAGGTCGGACCCTACGTGCTGGCAGCTGTCAACAAGAATTAAGAGTCCAACCTCCCAAAATAATTGGGCTCTTAACGAGGGGCAGTGTGTGCAGACACTGCTCCTCTCTTCTTATTAGGAAACAACGATGATTCAATTAGGCAACAGCGGAAGATTCGGACTAGGTACTAGCATGTTTGGATCTCAGATAGACGAACAGCTAGCACATCGTTTGATGGATGCTGCTATGGATGCAGGCATTTTGATGATTGATACCGCAGAGATGTATCCCAGTCCCGCCAATCAAGGTCCAGATGCTACAGACAAATCGGGTGTATGCGAGACCATAGTAGGTAATTGGTTGCGACAGACCCATAAGAAACCCATCATTGCTACCAAAGCAAACGGTAACCCCTGTGATAAGATCGACGGCAACCTGCGTAGACTAGGAGTAGATGCTATCGACCTGTACATGGTACACATACCTTTACGACGTTCAGTAGCTGGCTATAAGACAGCAGTGTACCGTGACACAGATTCTGCCGAGGGATTAGACCTCGTAGTATATCAGTTAGAGAAGCTGGTTAGAGATGGCAAGATCAGGCATTATGGCATTAGCAATGAGAGTCCGTGGGGTTGGCAGCAGTATCAGAAACGTGGAAACCCAGAGTTCGCTCAACAGGCATACAATCTGTTGAACCGGACCATCGAGCTAGGGTTAGCAGAACAGCTAGCACGTTCTGACAGATCTTTGATAGTGCATAGCCCGTTAGCAGCAGGTTTCCTCACGGGCAAGTATCGATTTGGGCGAGTACCAGAATCAAGCAGGCTATCTCACAGAGGAACCATACCCAGATATCAGAATGCCAGAGTAGCAATCGCAGTAGAGAGATATGCTGCATTGGCTGCTTGTCACGAGCTGGATATGAGCAGCATGGCTCTTGCATGGCTGTTATCGCGCCCTATAGTTACTACGATATTGTTGGGTGCTACCAGCATTGATCAGCTATTAGAGAACATTCGTTCTGAAGAGCTGGTACTGTCTGAGGAAGTGCTGTCTGAGATAGATAAGATACATCTGGATGTGATGAATCCTGCGCCTTAGTTCACGCGGTTACCCAAGGACGGCCTTCGATCAATCCGCCCGCATTGGGGTTATCGACTAAAGTGTTTCCACTGTATTGTGTCGGCAGCTGTGTGATATCGTATATGTTACGCTCGCGATAGAAGATAGCACCAGTATCTGGTCCTGGACCCGTTGCCGAACTCGTTACGCTGCCTGTGTTCGTTACTGCGAAACCATTGGACGAACCATCTGCTAGGAATCCAGCACCCGCGTCTGTGTTCAACAATAGCTGAGTTCCGTCGATAGCAGTCAACGGGCTTAGTGGCGGTGTAAACGTCTGTGTGTATACTGCTGTGCCTTTTACCACTCTGAAGTTTGATATTTTGCCTACGAACAGAGCACCATTGGCGGCATCTGCACCAATGTTTAATGTACCGTTACCTATTGTACCCGCTTGAGTATCTGTTGTCACACTGGCAACACCGTTAATATATACCTTAACTGTGCTTCCACTGCGTACTACAGCAATATGAGTCCAAGTATTGATAGGCACAGTACTAGTATAGGTTGTTAAGCCAAAGCCGTATAAGTTACTGCTTACTGATGTTCCTGACAAAGCAAAGACATATCTATTAGCCGGATCTGGCCCTAAACAAAATAAACTGTGAGAACCTGTTACATTTGTAGGATAATACCAACCTTCAACTGTAAAGTTGCCAGTAAAGGTAAATGCCGCATTAGATACTGACAAGTAATTGCTACCGCTGAACTGTGCGCTACCAAAATTCGCAGTGCCATCGATGTATAGCGTGTAGCCTTTACGCTTCAACTGGGCAAGATCCAGCTTGCCCTTCTGCTTGGCTTCCTTAGTAGATAGGGTTGAGATACCGTTTGCTGACATGCTGTTATTTATCGAATAAACTATCCGATAATGATACCTGGACCCACTGTTATTCCACCTTCTACGACGATCGGCATGCTGTTTTCTCCCAGATATTTACCGCAGATAACGGTTGACAGATATGCATGCGATGCTATTATATACATATGATACCTTATGGAGAAACACATGTCCAAAGCACCTAGCAAGTCCAAAACCCGCAAAAACGGTGGCCGCTTAAAAGAAGTATTTGATCCCGTAGCCGACGCAAAAGCTCGCGAGAAGATCCTAAGTGCTCGTGTTAGTTTAGTGCTCAACCACGGTTTCTTCGGTAATCTTGCTATGCGTCTCAAGCTAGAGAACGGCGACACATGGTGCGAGACAGCGGCAACGGACGGTCGCAAGTTCTATTACAACACGGAATTCATCAATGCTATGACGGTAGGTGAGATGATGTTCCTGTTCTGTCACGAGCTTTTGCATGCCGCATATGATCATGTGGGTCGTACTACACGCGAACACAACCGCAAGCTGGCAAATATCGCTATGGACTATGTAGTCAATTCTGATCTGATCAAACACGGCTTGGGCACTAAGATCAACCCTTGCTTGTATGATAAGAAATACGATGGGTGGAGTTGGGAACAGGTCTATGACGAACTGAGGAAAACCGTCAAAGAAATCACCATCGACGAGCTTGCTGAGATGCTGTTGGACGAACATCTCGACGGTTCGAAAGATGGCAATGGTGAGGGCGATAAAGATGGCAAAGGCAAAGGTCGCCCATCTCTCAGTGACAAAGATCGTCAAGAGATCCGTGACGAGATCAAGGAAGCACTGCTTGCAGCACATGCAGCAACAGGTAATGCCGGCAATCTTCCCAGTGGGTTGAAACGCATCATCGGCGAGCTGACTGAGCCGCAGATCAACTGGAAAGACTTCCTCAACCAGCAGATCCAGAGCACGATCAAGAATGACTATACCTATGCCATTCCCGCTCGCAAGAACTTTGCCAATGGGTTTAGCTTGCCCAGCATGAAACGGGATGAAGCTATCGATGTATGCATCGGCATTGACACTTCGGGTTCTATCAGCCAGAAACAGCTGAAAGAGTTCGTATCCGAAGTCGTAGGCATCATGGCTAGCTACGATGACTATAAGATCCGCATGTGGTGCTTCGACACTCACACTTACCAACATGCAGAATACGATCCCACTAACGGCCACGAGATCCATGAATACGAAGCTCCGGGCGGTGGCGGAACGGACTTCATGGCTAACTGGGAATACATGAAAGCTAACGACATCGAACCTAAGATGTTCATCATGTTTACCGACGGCGAGCCCTTCGGTAATTGGGGTGATGAGAACTACTGCGAGACCGTGTTCATCATCAACAACCCACATAACAAGAACATCAGACCGCCCTTTGGTGTTAGTGCATATTATGAGTCAGTTTCTTAACAGAAGCTGGCTCGTCCAATAAATATGTACGCAGATATTCAAACGAGGAAGATCATGTCAGAAATCAATTCAAGTTACGAACCAAACGAAATCCCAGAAGTTGCCCAAGAGACGCCAGGAATCGGAGTGCAAGATATCGTCGCGCTCTTAAACATCGTCGACGTAGTCACACGCAGAGGTGCTTTCCGTGCAGAAGAACTCAGTTCTGTGGGAGCAATCTACGACAAGGTCGCAGCGTTCTTGAAAGCATCTGGCGCAATCACTACCGCAGAAGAGGACACTGCTGATACAACCCAGTCCGAAGGAAACGATCAATGAGTTTTTTTAAGCATGTTGGCACTGCCAACGGAAGCAAGAAGGTAATCATCGTGCAACGCGAGTTGCCAGGTGAAGATCATATGGCAGCAGTGATCTATAGCGAGATCATCCCTAGCAGATTCCATGATGACATCATGAAGGTGTTGGAAAGTCCAGAAGGTCAGTCGGCAGACGACTTCAAGAACGTTCTAGAACGTCGCATGTTCACTACAGGTGATAACATGCTCAGCGCACTGCATCAGGAAGGATATATCAAGAAGATCGCAAGCAATAATGTGGTCGTTCGTCCTAATAGCAAGAGCAGCATCCGATTGGATGAATTGAACAAGCTGCTCCGCGAGATGAAAGCTGGCGGCACTGCTATCAAGGCACTTGAAGATATGGACACGCAGGCACAGATAGAAGCTAAGGCTATCGCAGAAGCAGCGGCTCCGGTCGTCTCTGCACCGATTGATCAGAATGCTCTCATGATGCAGATGATGCAGACCATGCAACAGATGCAGAAAGAGTTGACCGAGCTCAAGGCGCCTGCTGAGAAGAAGACTACCAGAAAGTCCACCAAGACAAGTGCCTGACCCTACGTTCAGCGACGAATTCTATGACCGTTGGCAACATCTGCTAGAGGACATAGAAATGAGTGATGTACCACTTGAATTCGTCCGAGAGATATCTGTGAACTTGTCGAGCGGTAACGTGGTTACTTTCGATATACAGACTATGCTAGGAAAAAACTACACGGTCTCTGAGATAGAGGAAACGGTAGAGACTTTCCTAGCTGAGAATGACGAAGAAGTGGGAAACATCGAGTTCCACATCAATGTGAAGGCGGTAGCTGACGAAGTTACCGATAGGGTTTCGAAGATATTGGACAAATGATCAAAGCAATATTTGCAACAGATCTCCAGGGCGGTATGGGCAAGAATGGCTCGCTGCCCTGGCCGCATGATAAAGAGGATATGCTGTGGTTCAAGACAGCTACCACAGGGCATGTGGTAGTCATGGGCAGCAATACCTGGCTAGATCCCACCATGCCTAAACCCCTGCCTAATCGCCATTGCGTAGTAGTCACTAACCAAGATGTTAGCTTGTTCTCAGAGGCACACGATGTTATAGCTGGTAACGCACTCATACCCAGCTTAGAAGTGCTAGCACTCAATCATCCCAAGAAAGACATATGGATCATAGGCGGTGCTAAGCTGATAAACAGCACACAGCATCTATTCCGTCAGGTACATCACACTTTATTCTATGATAATTTTGATTGTGATGTTATAATAGATTATAAGAAGGTGCTAGAGGATTTCGACATGCAATATGAGACTTACGGTAAGAACAAGATATTTTCAGTGTGGCATAAACGATGAAGAGATATAACGAATTAGTATCAAAGGTGCTGAATGAAGGAGCACCAAGCGAAGATCGAACCGGAGTAGGTACGCTAAGCCTGTTCGGAGAACAGTTGCGATTCGATCTTAACGAAGGTTTCCCCGCAGTCACTACGAAGAAGCTGGCTTGGCGGGCAGTGGTAGCAGAATTAATCTGGTTCATGGAGGGTAGTAACGATGAGAGACGGCTTGCAGAAATACAATTCGGAACAAGAGATCCAGCTAAGAAAACTATCTGGAGTGCTAATGCGGATGCTGATTATTGGAAAGATAAAGCAAGGTTTCCGGGCGATCTCGGAAGCGTTTACGGGGTCCAATGGCGCAAGTGGCAAAAACCAAGGAACAACGGGGCAGTCGACCAACTCACTAATCTTATAACAGGTCTGAAGCGAGATCCTACAGGCAGGCGGCACATCATAAGTGCTTGGAATCCAGGCGAGCTAGATAGGATGGCGCTGCCTCCCTGCCATCTGATGGCACAGTTCTATCTACGTGATAATCGGCTTAGCTGTCACATGTATCAACGCAGTGCTGACTTGTTCTTAGGCGTACCATTCAACATCGCTAGCTATGCCCTATTCACCCATCTCATTGCTAAAGAGATAGGCACAGGAGTAGGAGATCTAATCATCAGCTTCGGTGATGTACACATCTATACCAATCACATCGAGCAATGCAGAGAGCAGCTTAGCAGGGAACCATATCCATTATGCCAGTTAGACATAACACAGGTAGCAGGTATTACAACAGCGACGGTAGACCAGTGTCTGCTGGTAGATTATCAGAGCCATCCGACGATCTCAGCCCCAATGGCCGTTTAATCGTACACCGGTTCCTATTGGGCGATACAGGCGATCCTTACATCTACGCCGCACTGCCTATCGCACAGTTCGAGAAGACAGAGAAGGGCATGTGGGTCACTGAGCATGCTATAGGAGATGTGACATTCACTATCAGTCCTGATTATAGCAACCTGGGATATCGAGGAGATATCGTCGCTAGATTTAGCGAAGAAGACACAACATACTTCATATTGAAATACGGTAAGAATGACTAAGCATGCGATAATAACAGGGGGTATGGGATTCATAGGACATGCTCTCTGCAAGGAACTGATAGATCAAGACTGGCGGGTGACACCCATAGATGATCTGCGATTCGTTAATAAGAGATTACTCAGAGAAAGACACAATCACATCTATCACAAGCTGTGGCACAAGGGTCGTGCAGATGATCTGGGCCTGCTATATCGTAACATACGAAGCAAGGACACGGTTGTCATACATCTTGCCAGCCATCCTAATCAAGCAGCAGTAGCAGCAGACCCTTACAGTGCTTGCGATAACATAGTAGGCGTTACCAGCAGAGTAGCACACTTCTGTGCAGAGAACAACCTACGCATGATATACGTGAGCAGCAGCATGGTCTACGGAAACTGGCTCAACACTAAGGCAGTAGAAGATCAACCTCTCAGTCCGGTTAATCTATATGGTATGTACAAGAAACAGGCTGAGGAGATAGTGAGGCATGTGCTACCAGGACAGCACACCATCGTGCGCCCAAGCGCAGTATATGGTCCACTCGATAATGATAACAGAGTCATCATGCGTTGGATTAACGCAGCTATCGACAATAAACCACTGACTGTGAATGATCCAGATGCAGTGCTGGACTTTACCTATGTGGATGATCTAGCACTTGGTATAACGAAAGCAGCCGATAAACGCATCACTGATACCTTCAACATCACCGGCAGCTACGGATACACTCTTCATGAAGTAGCGTATATGATAGTCAAGAAAACTGGTAGCAGCAGCGAGATCGTGTTGGGGTCGGGATTGGGAAGAGATCAACCTCGTCGAGGCGTGCTGGATATCAACAAAGCAAAGAACTTGTTGGGATATAGTCCTAGGATAAATCTAAGCCACGGACTGAGCGTAGTGTTAGCATGGGCAGGATCATGATACCGTTCTTCAACATCAGGGAGCAATACCTAGACTGCCAGCGCGAGATCGATCATAACATGCAGTGTGCGATGAGCACTGGTCAGATGTATTCGGGAGAATACCTAGATCAGCTCAGAGAAATCATTGCAATGGACTATGGTAACATAGTGTTCCAACAGATCACGCTTACTAACAGCGGAACCAGCGCACTGATCACAGCATTGATTGCGATGAAGATTCCTGCAAATAAATGTGTGTTGATGCCCGCTCTTACCTATGCTGCTACAGCACAAGCAGTCCGAGCTGCTGGCCTTAGGCCGGTGTTTGTGGATGTAGACTCTCACTATCTCATGGACATGAAACATCTAAACAAGCAATACGAGAGATTTCGTCCGAGCGTGGGTGCAGTCATCGCAGTGGATCTCTATGGTCAGCAGATGGATACTGAACAGCTTAATGAATGGTGCAAGGAACGCAACCTCAAGTTGATATTAGACGCAGCACAGAGCTACGGACTAAGACCATATGCGACGGACTTAGATGCGATATGCCTCAGCTTCAATCCTCTGAAGAACTGGGGAGGCACGGGCGGCGGTGCAGTTATCACTAACATACACACTGATCCAGAACTGCTGCGAGCCGCTACACACGAAGGCAAGAACTCCGAAGGGATCGTCGTTGGCTACGGTACGAACATGCGTATGGATAGCATACAAGCAGCGGTGTTGTTAGCTAAACGAGATTACGTTCGAGATCATCTCGGTCGCAAGAATCATATACATAGTAGGTACCGCAAACACTTTGTAGACATCATGCCGTTGTCTACCGATTGGCGCAATCAGATATTCAATCCTTATGTCAGCGTGATCGCACCACAAGATCCTGTGAGTGTTAGAGCAGCACTGGACGCAGCAAACATAGAACATCGCAGCCATTATGCAGTGCCGTTACACATGGAACCTGCGTTCGAGAGATATGCTACGCCTTGTCCACATGCAGAATCACTAGCAGGGCGTTTGATCAGCTTGCCCAATCATTGGCATTTGAGAGACGATCAAGTGGATACCGTCATAGCTGTGGTTCAGTCAGCATTATAAGCTGTCGTAGTACTTCCTAAGCCAATCCCATTCAACGGTCTGTAACAACCATGCTTCTTCACCGCCGCAGCGTTCGTAGAAGTCCTTGCCGTCCTGTGCGCCCTTTATCGAACAAGGTGTACCATGGTTCAGCCACACATATAATCTATACTCAGACTCAACCGTAGGATCCGTTTTGTTATAGTGTAGCAGCTTGATCGTCTCGCGGAACGCTGTTCGCCAGTTGGTCCAATC
>Ga0114975_10002489_pt1 | contig 12594 bp, 12 predicted proteins | sample S_130626_EF_Meta_FD_87031 | JGI IMG/M metagenome (GOLD analysis project Ga0114975, IMG submission 87031) | Freshwater microbial communities from Lake Simoncouche, Canada to study carbon cycling - S_130626_EF_MetaG | ecosystem: Environmental > Aquatic > Freshwater > Lake | place: Lake...
CTTCCTGAATTGCTATCAAACAAAACGAATATTTTGACAACGTTTGATATACATATAATCAAGCAATTTCCTGTTTGGGTAAAAAGTCTTTTACAAAATATTTCCAATAGAACTATTGATAAAATGGACTATTTCTCAAAATTAGGAAAATATTATAGGAAACAAACAATGATACAACGTGTAGAAACACTTCTAAAAATACAAAATGAGTACGGATACCATAACTTACAAAAATATAAAAATCAATGCCGTCATGAGTTGAAAAAAATAGAAAAATTTATCGATAACTAAAATCGCGTTTTCGGCTTGTTGTTGTATTACAACAAACAATTTACATGGTTTTTTTATTTGTATTAAATATCAAATAATCTATTTTACAAAGAACTTTAGAATTAAAAATATTTCTGCATATATTATATAAATACGGTTTAGTAGATGTCATTAGAAAAAACACTATTATATCAATTTACTCGTCATATGCAATCTTGTAATAATATCGAAATGGGAAAAAATGTTGCAGGAAAAGATTTTGAGCCATCTGTTTCTTTATATGGAATAGTTAAGACTATTGAATTTTCACAAAAAGAAGGTAATAAAGCAGATTTTAAATCAGATACAGTATTCGTTTCGAATTTATTAAGAACATGGATTACTGCATTTATATTATATGGAAGTGGACAAAAAGAACTAAATTTGTATATTTCTCCATATTTAAAAGAAAAGACAAAAATAAAATTAGGAATTGAATTTAAAGAAGGTAATTATCCAGAAAAAATCACGCAAACAGCATATAAATTTTTGAAATTTTTAGAAAATTTAAAAAAAACATGTTATACAGTTGATACTGAAAATTTGTTTAAAATTAATGAATTTGATTCAGAAAAAGCAAAAATATGGTATTCTAATTTGCCAGAAAAAATTAATTTATTTTTGCCACCAGAAAGTGTAACACCAAACGTAATTCAAAAAATAGAATTTGTTAAATTTAAAGATAATAATGAGAAAAGACTTGATACATCTAACCCAGATATTTATATAGATAAATTAAATAAAGGTTATTATAATAATTATAAATTTTCTCTTTTAACATCAACTCAATTGTGTAGAATATTAGATACCGTTGGCCCAGAAACAACTTTACTAGGTTTTAAAGAAAATGGCAATTTAGAAAATTTTATGAATTGGTTTGAGTCCGATGAAAATTATTATAAAGGTTCTATCACAAATGCTATGCTAATTCATGTTGTAACGCATTCGCAACTTATGCAACAATATTTAAAAGACGTTTTTAAATTAGATATAGACGCCAAAAACAGTCCTCATATTGATGTAAGAAATTCAAATAGTTGGAGATTTACTACTTCAAAAGAAAAGCAAACTGTTGATGTTCTAAAAAAAACATTAAAAAAAGGAGTGCCAACTGAAATAGAAAATGCAAAAAGTATGGAAAAAAATAATACAGAATATAGTTTATGTGGAAAACCAGGTAGTGTCATCGACCAATGCAGTGGCTATTCCGAAGGAATAGAAAATTCTGTAAAAAGTAATACTGGTAATTTTTTAACAAGAAATTTTAATCGATTTAATTCCGCAGCAGCTTCTGGTGGAAAATCAAAGAAACTAAAAACAAAACTAACAAAAAAATCAAAAAAACTAATAAAAAATAATAAAAAAAGAACTATGAAATATCGCAAAACAAAAAGTAGCAATTAGCAAAAATATAAATATTTATCGAATAATTATATTTTATTGACTTCACTCATTCGGTATAAAAATAGAATGAAACCCTAACCCTATCTCTTCTTTTATTCGAATATCTATAAAATTATATGTATCCAAGTTCATTATAAACAATCGCGAGTCTTTATGATTATGAATACTAAAATAAAATGCAATCAAATAATACGAATTATCAACCTTTTTTATCGCAGGTTCTCCACAAATGAATTTATCTACAAGCTCTATTTTTTTTATTAGCTCCATTCCTTCACAAATAACAAACCCATTGTTTATGCGGTTCTCAATGCTTCTAAAAATAGTGCGGTTTCCATATGAAATAGGGAACTCTATATTCAGGTTCTCAAGCTCCTGATTTTTTTCTATCGTTATTAGTTTTGTTTCTTTATTTATGCTTATTTTTCTATATTTTCCAGTTATATTCACTTCATTGAAATTGATATTATCATAGAGGGATGCATAGATATCTATATGTGTTTCATTTTCTCTACTATTTGCATAATGAAACATATAAAAACTTTCATCAATATAATATCGCTCTATTTCCATAGTTTTTTTGTCCAATACAATGATAATGGTTTCTTTGGTTTCATCTAATTTTACTGGCATGGGTGTATTTAAAATACCTTTGAAATCAATAACTAATGGTGAGTCTACAAAAATTATCTTATTTTGAGAACTCCAGAAATCATGAATAATAGGCATATATTTCGTTGTAATTGTGCGGTTTTTTATCGTTTCGAAATTTTTATCTAATTCAAAATAAGATACTTGGTTTCGAAAAATATCACAATCTATTGTTTCTATTGTTGTTCCATTGGTTTTTGAATGGGCTGAAAAATTCCGGATATTTTTTATAAGATTTTTTCGCATTGTTTTTATCTTTTTGTTTTTGAAATCAATATCCAATTTGTATGGAACGTCTCTTTCATATAATGAATATGTATTATTGTCAAAATGCATGAGTGCAGTATTAGAAACACCTAATATTTTGGGCAATAAATTCATAGAACTGAGAACTTCGAAAATTATTCTTAAAATGTTGTGTTTCGGTATTTTTCCATTTTTCTCTTCGTATTTCAATTTGTCTGTCCTTATAAAGTATTTTACAAATGTAAGTTCTCCATTGTCGAAAAAAACACCATTTATCAAGCCATCTGACGTAAACAAATCGAATATATTGGATATTGTATTTATATTGACATCTGGACCTATCAGACCATAAAATCCATCCATTTTTTTCAATATATTTTGTTCACTTTCTATTAGTTTGTATTCTAGTTTTTTCGTAAGTTCTCGGTCCTTTATTTTGAATCTTGGTCCAAATGGTATTTTTATAAAAAGTGTATTTACAAATACTGTTTGTAAAAACAATATCCATAAAATAAAATAAATAGTCATCTTGATATTTTATATATAATTGTATCTATATTTTTTTACTATAATGTTACATCAAAACAATGAGAACATGTCCTATCGATGATACAAAATGTAAAAAAGAATGGTATTGGTTGGCTATTTGTTTATCTTCACAGAAACAATATTGACATTGTAAATACCCAAAATAATACAAATATATTGTTATCAAAAAAGTAGATACAATACATATTATATAGACTATTTGTTTTATATCGATAGGTCGTAAACACTTTGTATAAAATAAATATCCACCGTAAAAAACTATCAATAAAATAGCCATTTTATCTATTATTCTGGCATAGATATTGCCAGTGGAATGAACTATCAATGATGTTATTACTAATATAAAAAAAATGATTGAATAAAACATATATCCGAAATAAAATGCTACTATCGAATTGACTAAAAATACAAAACTAGAATAAAAACAACAATTGTAATTCGGTCTATCTATCTCTGTATCCATCGGTTTTTAATTTTTGTTATATTGATATATAATAAAAATTTTGTTTTTACCAGTTGTTATTCTTCTTTTGTTGTCAACCTAATATTCAAAAAAATATCGCTCTTTTTAGACACATCATATATATCATTATGATTTATTTTTGAAATGCCTTGTTCTCTTAACACTATTATTTGTTCCTTTTTTATTTTTAATTGATTTGTAAAAAAATAAATAGGTTTTTTATGAATACCTATATTGATTTTTTCATTTTTTAATAATTCGTGAACACAATACGTCAATTCAACATGAATATCGTTCTTGTAATCTATTTTTACATTTTCCGCTAGCATTGGATTGCATTTTACATAAATATCACACCCAGAATTATCATATACTAACTCATGGTGCCATAGTGGTATTAAATATTTGTTCTCATTTATATTGAGTCTGTATAAATTGTTCTCAAATAAATCATTCAAAACCGGATTCAAAATGATGCATTCGTCGTTTTTAATTTTGGTTTTTATAATTTCATCTATCTTTTCATAAAAAAAATCATTGAAATGGAGAACATCCCTATGAAGTTGTATTATTTCATGTATTTTTATAAGTGTTTTTTTATCTAATTTTTCTAATGTTTCTAATGCAGTTTTTTCGCAAGTATTCGATATTCTCTGAATAATAGTACAAAATAACTTATTGCCTGATTCAGTTTTGAGAACATTTTTCAAAAATGAATAAAGAATCCAACGATAAGACTTTTTATCCATTGTGTTTTCATTTTCATCATCACTGCTTTCATTGTCATCATTAATATGAAAATAACTGTCGTCTTTGTACTTTATCAAGTATTCGTATGCTTCATGTATTTCTTGAAATCTCGATGCAGCATCTGGACTATTATTTTTATCAGGATGATACATGAGAGCCATCATTCTATATTTTTTTTTGATTTCATTTATGTTTTTATTTTCATAATATTGTTTGTTAATTCCGAGAACTTCACAAGCCTTTTTATAATTCATTGTTATATTGTATTTGTTAGTATTTATGTAACTTATTTATTATATAAAACATAATGCTTTCTAAATGGTAAATCGGACGATAATTATTATTGTAGTATTTCAAAAACACATATGTTTTTTCTAATATATCTGATACGTCACTGTCCTTTATTTTTTTGCTCTCAATGAAATACTCTATTATATAAGAGAGACATTCAACAGTATCTAAATTGTATGTCAAAATATCATATAAAGTATCACGAAAATCTGTAAAATTTACTTTCTTTGTAGATTCAATTTCTTTAATGATGTTGTCACATATTATATTGAATACTTCCTTTGGAAATTTTGATGTATCATTTATGAATTCAAAATATTTTGTATCCTTCAAATTCATTATACCATCTAATTGTATGTCATTATAAATTATTGATTCATTTGTATCGTCATTTTGTAAATGACCATCATTTGAACACTTTGTAAATCGTTGTCTTTGTTTGTAATTTGTTACTCTGTTTATGAAATTTTTGTTTTGATTGTTCGCAATAAAATTGGTTATATTTAAATAATTTTCTTTTAATGGTCTACCTATATTTATTATTTGACAAGCATTTATTATGGGTGTAGGAATGAAACTTATATGTTCTGTGATAATAAAAAATTTTATCTGTATATTTGATTGTAAATGATTATACTGTTGCATATAACTATAAAATATCTCTAATAATTCAGTATGTATTAAATGGAAATTTTTACAAATAATAATACCAATTTTGTCTTGCTTTACAGAAATTATATCTACTATTTGAAAAAAAATCTCATGCCATAGTATTTTTGAGTTGCACCCTAACATCGACATATCTATTTCATAATGAATATCACTTAGTTTGTATGTGTAATTTTGTTTTTCTGTTATTGCTGTTATTTTTTTTTCATATTTTAATTCATTATTACTATATTTTTTCAACAAATACAAAACCTGGGAATATTTTCCTATTCCAGATGGCCCATAAATTATCATGTTTTCTAATTTGCTTATTTTGTCAGGTAATAAATCATATTTTTTTTTTAATTCTGGATGTATATTATAATTTTCGACTGATGAAATATATTCTTCAAAATGTGTTTCATAATATTTCATTTGTAGTTTTGGTATTGGTTTCTATAGTTTATAGAGAACAATATTTATATTTTTATACGAGTTAATATAATTTAACTATTTTGGTATATCCATTAATTGTTGTTTTGATAAAATTAAAAATGAATTTCCAATATTAACTTCGTAAGATGATATTACAATTAATGCAATTGACGCAAATAATGTAAAAAATAATAGTTTTTTTTCAATTAAATATCTTAATTTAAAGGAATTTATGATTGATACCAAATCATAATTCAATTCATTTTTATAATAAAATAAAATATATAATATAATAGAACCTAAGCAAAATGATGTAATCATTAGCTGTTTTATAAATTCCAATTTATTTCTATATTTGTTTGGCAATTCGAAAGGCATTCCATTTTTCTTTGTGAATTTAGTTTGTAAATTATTTGCAATCATTAGTACAAAAATTAATACTACTGTTTGCAAAATTAAACCTGTTATAATAGACAGACACCCTAACATTTGTACAAAAAAAGTTGATGTTTCTAAAATTTTCATAATATCATTTGATACATATAGAAGAGCCGCTATGTTTATAACTATCAATATTATGAATCCTATCAATTCAGTATAATTTTTAAAAATAAAAATAAAGCATACGATATAGAATAATAGTAATCCAAAATAATTCAATAATCCTATCGATGTAGACATTTTATTAATTCGATGATATACTAATATATATATCGATTTTTATTTAGTTCGGGTATGGTAATTTATATTTTTCGCATAACCAGTTTATTAGTGTTGTTTTTTCACATGTTAAAAATCCTTCTGTGAATTTTTTTATGTTCAAAAAATCGGGTTTTTTCATATCTGGACGCTTATAAAATACATAGGGTCCAAATTTACCTTTTTTTATACACATAACATCGTTTAATACTCTTAATGATGTTTTTTCATTTGTATCCTTTTTGTTTTCTAAATATTCTGTTACGTCTTCCAACGTAATCTCATCCAATGGTTTTTTGATTTCTTTTATACTTTCGCGTTTTTTTGTGTCAGGTTCGTTTCCCTCTCCGTATTCTACATAAGGACCATATCTACCGTTTTTTATGAATATATCTTCGTGTTGATATTTACCTAAATAACTATTTTTTATTTCTAATAAATCATTCAATTTATATTCCTTATTTTTTAGTTTTTCTAAATCTATTTCCTGGTCTTTTTTTGCTGTCAAATATTCTATTGTGCCGTCTTCCAATGTATGTTTTATCGCTGGTCCGAATTTTTCGAATATATATTCATATCCATCCTCTAATAATGGATACGATTGTTTTTTTATATTTTTCATTGGTTTTGAAAGACGTTTTATTTCATCGTAGCATTGTTTACATATATCTGACCACTCCGGCTTCTCAATGTTATTTGATGATATTATGTCCAGTTGTTCTTCCATTGTCTTGGTATATTCATATGAAAACAATTCTTGAAAATATTGTAACAAAAATTCCAATGTCACTATCCCTATCGGTTGAATAACAAGTTTGCCTTTTTCATTACCAAATACACGTTCTTTGGTTGTTGTTACTAGTTTTTTTTCTGTAAGACGATATTCTTCACAAGATAGTTTTGTCCCCTCTATGTCCATTTTTTTCACATACCCTCTCTCTTGTATGGTTTCTACTATCGTTGCAAATGTCGATGGACGACCTATTCCTAAATCTTCTAGTTTGTTGATTAAACTTGCTTCTGTGTAATGCTGATGTTTGTTTTTTAATATTATTTCACTTTCGATGTATCCGTACGGACATGGTTTTTTTGCATCCATTATGGATTGAAAATATGTTAATAATCCCATTCCGTCGTTTTGAATTTGAGAACCGATATTTGGTTTGGATTTTTCTGATACGATTTTCCATCCATAAAAAATAGGGATTTCTATTGTATATATATATTCGTTTTCTAATGGTGCTGTTATTTTTACGGGTTTGTTTTTGTAAATAGCATCCGCCATGCAACTTTCTACTGTGTTTTTCCATATTAGTTTGTACAATGAAATCATTCGCGTATCATCCATATTTGGGATTGTCTTTGTTTCAATATGTGTTACACGTATGGCTTCGTGCGGATTGTTTGAATCTTTTAATGATATTGGTCCTAGGTTACCCACATATTCTGGTTTTTTGTATTCCTTTATAATAAAGTTTTTCATATTTTCTAAAAAAATCGTTGAATATTGAGAACTTTCTGTTCGCATGTATGTAATGTAACCATTTTGATATAGTTTTTGACATATTTCCATGGTTGTTTTTGGTGACATATGTAATACATTACTAGCAACCTGTAATAATCTTGATGTATGAAACGGCCTTGGTGGAGACTTTATACTTTGTTTGTCTTCTCCTATTTTCAACATATGATTATGTGTCTTGGATTTTTCTAAGAAATCGAGAACCGTACTTTTCAAAGAAAATTCATTATTCAAATGGAATTCGATTGATTTCGAAAAAAAAACTCCTCTGGTTTTGTAAAGTTGCTCTATTTGACTTGTTTCTTTTTCTTTTTCGTTATCATAAACCAGCCTAAGTGCGGGCGTTTGGCAACGTCCAGCACTCAATGAATTGGATTTGTTATTGTACAAATACGTCCATAGAAAAGGTGATATTTTATACCCTACGATAATATCGAGAACTTGTCGAGCATGCTGTGCTTGTACCAAATTCATATTGATTTTCGTTGGGTTTTTTACAGCTTCTATTATAGCGTTTTTTGTTACTTCGTGAAATATGATGCGTTTTGTTGTTTCGATTGGTAAATCGAATATTTTACATATATGCCATGCTATTGCTTCGCCTTCACGGTCATCATCTGATGCTAATATGATATTCGAGTTTTCGAACATCATAATTGTTTTTCGCATTGATTCTATGTGGTTCTGTTTCTCGGTAATATTTGTAAATGTCGGATGAAAATTATTTTTTGTATCTATTGCTTTTAAACCCTCAATAGACCTGATGTGACCTTTTGATGCGATACAACAATAATCTTCTCCCAAGAAATGCTCTATTTTAGCACATTTTGATGGAGATTCTACTATTATTAGATATTTTGCCGTAGATATGTTTGTAGATAGAGGTTTTGACGTAGTTTTTGCGCCGGGTTTTGATGATTTTTTTTTATAATATTTAGGTGGCATTTGATAGATTTTATGTTTCTATATTTTTAACTCGTTTTCCTAATAGTTTCTCTTTTAATTGATGTGCTTTATTTATGGTTTTATCGTATTCTATTTTTGAAAACTTGGTTGCATTTATATTATGTCTTGTATCTATTTTTATGTTTTTGTTATCAAAACAAAAACAAAAGCGTTTCATATATAAAATAATATATATTTATATTATTATATTTATCTCGTTCAAAAAATCAATTTTATTTATAATTTTTTAGTATTATGAAATATTCTGAGTTTTTTGACCGCAGGAAAAATACTTTTGAAAAATCTTTTGAATTGATTTTACAAAATATGAATAATGAAAAAACATATCAAATTGTTGAATTAGGAACAACTCGCAGTTTCGTTTCCGACCGGTATAATGGTTGTTGTAGTCCTGACGTATGTTATTGGTATCCTCATGAACCAGAGTTTTGGGATTGGGGCGCTGGCATATTTACAAAAGTGTTTTCAGATAATTTAGAAGGTAGTAATTATAAACTCTATACAATAGACCCGAATAGCGATGCAAATAAAATTGTAACTACTATGTGTGGAAATAACAAAAATATTGATATCAAACAAGAATATTCATTTAATTTTTTGAAAAATATTGATTTTAAAATTGACTTTCTCTATATGGACCATATGGAAAGTGGCGAAGAAGCATGTATTCAACATTATCAGGATAGTAAATTTATAATTGAAAATAGCTTGATGAGTGATAATGGGATTATTTTGATTGATGATGTCGGTGATAATATTTCAAATACCAAAGGAAAATATAGCATTCCATATTTACTCAATAACGGATATAGACAAATACTTAGTGAATATCAAGTGTTATTACAAAAAATTGAATAATATGTACAAATATTTCTGCATATTATTCAAATCACAAAAATGTCCATTTATGATAAAAATATCCAAATTATTATTCATGACCGTAATTATTCAAAATGGTCTTTCAAAGATTTTGAAACAAAACAAATATTAGATATCGAGAACAATCCAGGATTATCTGATATTAACCCAGTAGAACACAAATTATTCAATCATGATGTCTTTATTCTTGATAATTCGAATATAAATATCAATATAAAAATTCAAGAATCTCTTATCAAAACTGTTCCTCATTTGGCTGGCATATTAGTTATTGAAAACAATAAGACTTATGGGAGAACTCCTAATAAAAAACGGCTATTATATAGGTGCATTCCTGATGACCCAAGCATTCCAGCGTTTTTGATTCCATATGATATTAAAATAGGATTCTCGAAAGTTCCTAAAAATAAGTATATTATTTTCAAATATGATAATTGGAATGATAAACACCCCAATGGTGTGATTCTAGAAACAATCGGTGATTTGGATAATTTGGAAGCTTTTTATGATTATAAATTGTATTGTAAATATTTACATATATCTATTGCTGAATTTACAAACAAAACGCGATTTGCAATTGGCAATAAACCTATAAAAAATTATATCGATGAAATTCTTAAAAATACTAATTATAATATAGAAGACCGACGTGAAAAACATGTTTTTACTATTGATTCAGCAAAAACCTTGGATTTTGATGACGCGTTGGGCATTGAAAAAATGGATAATGGATGGAAAATAAGCATTTATATTTCGAATGTATTTATTTGGATAGAAACCTTAGGTTTATGGGATTATTTTAGTAAACGAGTTGCCACTATTTATTTGCCAGACCGAAATCGTTTGATGTTACCAAATATTTTATCGGATAATTTATGTAGTTTGCAAGAATATCAACCCAGATTCGCATTAGCTATGGATGTGGTTCTTGATATGAATGGTTCAATACATAATATATCTTATAAAAATGTTCTTATACAAGTGAACAAAAACTATTGTTATGAAGACTCAGACATAGTAGAATACAATATGTATTATAATAACTTGTTGAAAGTAACTAAAAAAATCGACGTAGATGTGGATAACACACATGATTTAGTTGCATTTTGGATGACCTTTATGAACACCAATGCGGGAATGAGACTTTCTCAATACAAAAACGGTATTTTCAAAACAGTTCAATTGAACGACGCATTTTTACGTAAGGATGTTGATGAAACGATGTTATCGGTTGATAGTTATCGCGTAATTTCTAATTGGAAGAATATAAGTGGTAAATATATTTTATTTGATAGTGTTATCAATAATGACAAAAATACCACGTCGGAAAACAAATTACCACAATATTATGCTCACGTCACAAGTCCAATTCGTAGAATAGTAGATTTATTGAATCATATTGTTTTAATGAAGGAAATAAAAATGGTCAATGTAATAAGCATTGGTGCAACGCAGTTTTTAAACAATTGGTTTTCACAAATTGAATATATAAATTTGTCCATGCGTTCTGCTAGAAATGTACAATTAGAATGTGATTTATTGAATAGATGTTTTAATAATTCGAATATTATGGACATAGAACATGAAGGTATTGTTTTTGATAAAGAAGGGTGTGATAGTAAGTATACATATATGGTCTACTTGGAAAAAATAAAAATGTTATCAAGGATAAAAACCACTGTAAACATTGAAAATTATTCGAAACAAACGTTTAAAATATACTTATTCGAAGACGAAGATAAAATTACAAAAAAAATAAGATTACAGATAATAATATAAAAATAATAATGATATAAAATTATTTATAATATTTATTTAAAATATTATAAAATGCGCGCACGCGTTTCATTGTTATTAATTGCTTTGTACTCTACAAAAATTATTGGTTCAATTGTTGAAAGAAACCCGAGTAATTCTACAAATAATAAAAAAAACAATCTAATATTCAATAACAAAAATATTTGTTCTCCACCTATTGAACAAATAGATATTAATAAATGTAAAGTTGAATTATATAGTATAATAGACATTGTAATTGCCTTGATATTTATGTAAAATTTATTTAATGCTTATTATATTTGATTTTTTACGAGTATTTGGCGTTTTTATTTACCAATCATTGTTTTATTAGCTACTATTTTATATCCTTCACCGCCATCAATACTAGTATCAGGTGGCGCATAATATTGTTCCAACATTTTTTCGTAATAAATTTCTAATATTTTTTCTAATTCTATTAGTTGTTTACCGCATCTAATTTGTGAAGATACTTCCATCATATGTTGCGGTTGTGCTTCGTTGTTTAATTTTCTAGCTTTCAAAATATATTCTTGTTTTATATGGTCATTTGGTAACCTTTTTATATTTCCACCAATATAATAATGCCCACCATATTCCTTTGCAAATTTGATATATTCAAAAATTACTGAATAATCAACTTGTTCGTCTTTTCTATTTTCTTTGATGCATTCATCATTGTATTCATCAAATTCTTTTTTATTTGAACTAATAAAATCATGTAATTGATTTAACGATGGTTCTTTACCAATAAATTCTTCGTATTGTGTTGTCATTTGGTTTGAAGGTTGATACAATAAAAAATATTTATTTTTTATATTCAATTTTTCGTTTATTTTACTTTCAATAATAATGTAGAAAGAAATAAAATTAAATATCAATAAAATCGATTTGTTCAGTAAGTATTAATTTGAAATCAAGAGGTAGTTTAGGTGTAGTAAAAATATTATCGTGATGTATGACGTCATCAGTAAAAATAAGGTCA
>Ga0114975_10002493_pt1 | contig 12590 bp, 12 predicted proteins | sample S_130626_EF_Meta_FD_87031 | JGI IMG/M metagenome (GOLD analysis project Ga0114975, IMG submission 87031) | Freshwater microbial communities from Lake Simoncouche, Canada to study carbon cycling - S_130626_EF_MetaG | ecosystem: Environmental > Aquatic > Freshwater > Lake | place: Lake...
AGTCCACATAGTGGCTTCTCCTTTTTCTGTTCTTGTTTGTCCATCGTCCTGATAGTCTTGTTTTTGTTGCCATTTCCAGTTGGCTGGATTATCGTAGTATTTTTTTATATTTTGGTAAAACTCCCGGCTTATTCCACCAATTGCCTGTTTGTTACCAATGTCAGTTTGGCCCAAACCACCTGTTGTTAGGCCACCAATTCTTTTGGTAGGTTCAATGAGTACAACCGATTTACCAAGACGTGATGATTGTATCGCGGCACTTACCCCTGCGGATGTTCCGCCATAGATGACAATATCAAAATTTTTCTGTTGGGCGCTGGCAGAAAAAACACAGAAGAGCGAAATGATGATTGCGGTGAGTGATTTTTGAACGATGTACATGATTATTATTATGGCTTGATTTACAATTCTAATTTCTGTTTACCCTCTAAAAGTACTTTGCGTAGTTTTTCATAGGGCAGTTTTTGGGGTGAGACCTTATTCTCAATCGCCAAAACCGCTGCTGTCCCTGCCGATTGTCCCAAAATCATAAAAACAGGTTCCATACGGATAGAACCATAGGCTATGTGAGAGCTTGACATGCAAATAGTAACCAACAGATTACTGCATTCATTTTCTTTAGGAAGTATTGAACCATACGCTATAGAATAGGGTTTTTCGGGCTTCACCCCTATATCTCCTTCGTTTTGCACATAGCCATCACTTTTAACATAGCGTTGTGCATTGTGCGAGTCTAATGAATACGAACCCATTCCCACTGAATCACTGTAAAAGTTAAATGTTATATCGATATTCATTTACCACACTTTAGAAATCTATTCTTACCCCGAATTTCATACTATTACATTTAGCGAAATGTACCAATTTGTATACTTCGAAACAATTCATGGACCTCATTTGACAATTTTATTGATCAATTAACTTGTTTTAAATTAAACAAAGCTGTATTTTTAAAAAGTAAACCTGTCAAAAACAGGCAGCAAATAAGATAGCACAAGGGACTGATTTCAACGAATTATAATCCGTTCAGAAACTCCAAAAATACAAATAGATTAATCTGGTTTGGTTTTGATTCGATTTAGATTCATTAGTCTACTAAATTAGTCAACTAGTGGGAATCTCGCTTTACTTCGGGACCCGAACTTCCTTGGAGAAAGTCAAAATCTACCCCTTCGTGGGCTTGGTTGACCTTGTCGAGAAACAAGTTGACATAGCCTCTGTCGTAAGGAAGGGGGCTGGGAGAAAATGCCGCGTTTCTTTTTGCAAATTCCTCTTCAGAGATCAGGAGGTTTAGGCTTCGCTTGGGAACATCCAAAGCAATCATATCTCCGTTCTGTACCAGCGCTAGTGGCCCGCCGATGGCGGACTCAGGAGAGACGTGCAGCACCACAGTACCAAATCCCGTTCCGCTCATGCGCCCATCTGAAATACGAACCATGTCCTTTACGCCCTTTTCCAGCAATTTTTTGGGTAGTCCCATATTGCCCACTTCGGGCATGCCTGGGTATCCTTTGGGACCTACTTTTTTCAAGACCATCACACAGGTCTCGTCAATATCTAGGTTGGGATCGTCTACCCGTGCTTTGTAGTCGTCAATGTCTTCAAATACCACTGCCCTACCGGTATGGGTTAATAAGCTAGGAGTAGCAGCGGAAGGCTTCAGCACGGCACCTTGAGGGCAAAGGTTGCCCTTCAGTACGGCGATGCCAGACTCTGGTTTGATGGGATTTTCGAAGGTACCAATCAGGTTTCTATCCCAGCATTCGGCTTTGGTTATGTTTTCACCAAGAGTCTTGCCATTCACCGTAAGCGCATCGGTATGGAGGTGCTTTTCGATCTCCTTCATGACCGCAGGCAGTCCGCCTGCATAAAATAGGTCTTCGATCCAATGCTCGCCAGAGGGCTGCACATTGGCGATGAGTGGGATCCGAGAAGAAAACTCATCAAAGTCAGCCAGGTCCAAGGGAACGCCTATTCGTTTGGCGATGGCGATGAGGTGCAGGATAAAGTTGGTGGATCCTCCGACAGCTGCATTGACCATGATGGAGTTTTCAAAGGCCTTGCGGGTAAGAATCTTGTCCATGGTCAGGTCTTCTTTGACCATTTCCACGATGCGCATACCCGCCATATGAGCCATTACTTTACGTCGGGAATCTGCTGCGGGGATGGTGGCATTGTCCGGGAGGGCTAGTCCTAAGGCTTCAACCATGGCGGCCATGGTGGAGGCAGTGCCCATAGGAGCGCAATGCCCTACAGATCGGGACATGGCCGCTTCTGCTTCGATAAACTCCTCTTGAGAGAGTTTGCCTAACTTGAAATCTTCGGCAAAGCGCCAAATATCAGATGTGCCTATTTTTTTGCCTTTGTATCTCCCTACCAGCATGGGGCCGCCAGAAAGTACGAGGGTGGGCAGGTTGACTGAAGCTGCACCCATCACGAGGGAGGGGGTAGTTTTGTCGCAGCCACACATCAGGATGACGCCATCCATGGGATTGGCGCGGATGCTCTCTTCCACGTCCATGGAGGCAAGATTACGAAAGAGCATGGCGGTGGGCTTGATGGAGCACTCGCCCAGGGACATGACTGGAAACTCCAATGGAAATCCACCTGCTTCCCAGACGCCGCGCTTCAGTGCTTCGGCCAAATCACGGAAGTGTGCATTGCAGGGGGTCAGCTCGGACCAGGTATTGCAGATGCCGATTACCGGCTTTTCGCCTTCAAAAAGGTGATGGGGGAGTCCTTGGTTTTTCATCCAGGATCGGTAGATAAATCCGTCTTTACCGGTTCTGCCGTACCATTCCTGGCTTCGGAGTTTCTTTTTGGTCATGAGGTTACTTGGGTTCTGTTAATTGGCCAAGAAGTTACCAAAAATTCTGGAAAATGGATGAGCGGGAGGGTATGAAAAAGTGGTTTGGGGTATAAAAAATCCCCTTGATTCGGAACCAAGGGGATTGGGAAAGCTTTGTTATTTGTCGATTTTAGTCAATTCTAGTGATTTTAGCACCTAGGGCATTGAGACGCTCGTCTATGTTTTGGTAGCCGCGGTCGATTTGCTCGATGTTGTCGATCACCGAAGTGCCGTTTGCAGACATGGCCGCGATCAAGAGGGATACCCCTGCACGGATGTCTGGAGAGGTCATCTTGATGCCACGAAGTGGGTACTTGCGATCCAATCCGATGACCGTAGCGCGGTGCGGATCGCAAAGGATGATCTGCGCACCCATGTCGATCAATTTATCTACGAAAAAGAGGCGAGATTCAAACATTTTTTGGTGCACGAGCACGGTTCCTTTGGCTTGCGTAGCGGTCACCAAAATAATGGATAGGAGGTCAGGCGTGAAGCCAGGCCAGATTTGGTCCGCTACCGTAAGGATGGATCCATCGATGAAGGTTTCGATTTCGTAGTGTTTTTGCTCTGGGATAAAGATGTCGTCTCCTCTAAATTCTAACTGGATACCCATGCGTCGGAAGGTATCTGGGATGATGCCTAAGCGGTGAATTTGACAGTCCTTGATGGTGAGTTCAGACTGCGTCATAGCGGCCATCCCGATAAAGGAGCCGATTTCGATCATGTCTGGGAGTAGCGTATGGGTGGTGCCTCCAAGGGTCTTTACCCCTTCGATATTGAGGAGATTGGAGCCCACTCCAGTAATCTGTGCACCCATGCGGTTGAGCATGTCGCATAGCTGCTGCAAATACGGTTCGCAAGCAGCATTGTAAATGGTGGTCTTGCCTTCGGCCATTACCGCAGCCATGACGATGTTGGCAGTTCCGGTTACGGAGGCCTCATCTAGGAGCATGTAGGTGCCTTTCAGGTGCTTGCCATCGATGTGGAAGATCTCATTTTTGGCATCGTAGTGAAACTCGGCGCCTAGCTTTTGGAAGCCAAAGAAGTGGGTATCCATGCGGCGACGACCGATTTTGTCTCCTCCTGGCTTGGAAAGTTTTCCAGTACCGAAGCGAGTCAATAAAGGGCCAAGAATCATCACCGATCCGCGCAGTGCGGAGGCTTTGTTGAGAAAATCTTGCGTTTCAAGGTAATCCAAGTTCACGGCATCAGCCTGGAAGGTATAGGATTCGGGTCCTAGCTTCTGCACCTTCACTCCCATGTCTGAAAGGAGTTCGATGAGCTTGTTTACATCCCGGATATTTGGGATTTTGTGAATGGTAACCTTTTCAGAGGTTAAGAGTACGGCACAAAGTATTTGTAGTGCTTCGTTTTTTGCTCCCTGCGGAGTGATTTCTCCTTTGAGGCGGTGTCCACCTTCTACTTTAAAAGAGGCCATGTGTTTATCTGCGTTTTTTGTGGGCAGGGCGGAATTTTTTTCCGTGCATATTATTTTTCTTTTTCCCAGAATGTTCTTCCTCTTGATGTGGAATTTTAAAATCCCGTCGCGTATTGGATTCAAAGAGGGCATTTTCTTGAACTTTCTCCAAATCGATATGAAGCTTGCCTTTGGAGAGCGTTTTGATGTCATCTAGGATGATGTTGTCATCAAAATTATCTCGGTTCCAGGTGGAGTGGAAACTCCGCATCAGCTGTCCGATGTAGATAATTGCATTTTCCTGGTCCTCGTCGTTTTCGATATCAATGGCTTTTTCGATCAATTTCTCGATGTTTCTGCCGTAGTGCTTAAACTTGATTTGACCCTTTGGATAGCCAATATGGGGAGGTTTTTTACCCAGCAATTCCTTTTCTGGCATAGGAAAGGGACCGTCGATGTCTAAGGTAAAATTGGACATGATGTACAAGTCATCCCAAAGCTTCTGGTCATTTTCCTGCTTAACAGTAGGATTGAGTTGCTTGATGATTTCGACGATGGTGTGGGCACTTTGGGTGCGTCGTTCTCGATCTTCAATCGCGACTACATGTTGTACCAGTTGTTGGATATTCTTTCCGTATTCTTTCAAAATAAGTTGTTGTTTTTCTGAATCGTTATGCTTCATGACGCCTCCTATTTTTGCCTTGTAAAAGGTAATAAAAAAACAGCAATGGTAGGCGTATGCGGAATTAGTCTATAATTCTAAGCTTGGCAAAGCTAAGCAATAAAGTTTTCTCCCCAAAATGTTCAAAATGAATGCTAGCCTTTTTGTTAAGTCCTTCGGTTTCAATTTTTTGAACCTTGCCAAATCCAAACTTAGGATGCTCCACCAATTGCCCTTCTTGAAGTGCATTGGTATTGCTTGGTTTGAAGTCAGGGTTTGGAGTATGGACATGCATGGATGAAGGCAGGCGGGTTTCCGGCTGTTTTTTGATGCCAATAAATCCTGCACCACCAGGAGGGCCTTCTTTTCGGAATGCTCCTGGCAGCTCTCGCGTTGCAGACAGGCGCTTGTTGACCTTGAGCATGGCTGGATTGACTTCCTCCAAAAACCGGCTCGGCTCACAATTGAGCAGTCGACCATATCGGTAGCGGGTGAGGGCATAGCTCAGGTAAAGTTTATCCATGGCACGTGTAGAGGCTACATAAAATAACCTCCGTTCCTCTTCCAAGTCTTCCCTACTCTGCATCATCATCTGGGAGGGAAAGAGATCTTCTTCCATGCCCACCACAAATACCTGCTTAAATTCGAGCCCTTTGGAGGCGTGAATGGTCATCAGCGTGATCGCATCGGTTTGGCTTTTGTCCTGGTCGTTGTCGGTGAGCAAGGCGATTTCCTGCAGGAAAGCTCCCAAGCTCTTGTCTTCGTTCTCAGGATTGTCTACGTACTCCTTGATGGCGTTGAGCAATTCCTGTACGTTTTCGTAGCGGTTGAGGCCCTCGATGGTTTTGTCTTCGTAGAGTTCCCGGAGCAAGCCACTCTGCTTGGCCACCGAGCTCGCGGCCTCGAAGGCATCCTTGCGTTCGATTTCGATCTGAAAAGCCTTGATCATCGTTGAAAAGTCGTCCACGGAAACCCCTGCACGGCCGCCTAGGAAGCTGGGTGCATTTTGCACCACATCCCAAAGCGGAATGTCGTGTTCGTAGGCAGAAACGAGTATTTTCTCTACTGAAGTATCTCCAATGCCTCTTTTGGGGTAGTTGATGATGCGTTTGAAGGCTTCTTCATCAACAGGGTTAACAGCAAATCGGAGGTAGGCCATGAGGTCCTTGATCTCTTTGCGTTGGTAGAAGGAGAGTCCCCCTACGATTTTGTAGGTGAGGTTGAGCTTCCGCAAGGCCTCCTCCATGGATCGGGACTGGGAGTTGGTGCGGTACAGAATCGCAAAATCGCTGTTGCTAAGTTGCTTGTTATTTTTCTCCTCAAAAATGGTGTTCGCGACGATTCGTCCTTCCTCGTTATCGGAAGTTGCTTTGAAAAGCTCGATGAGGTCACCTTCAGGATTGGAGGTCCAAACCACCTTTTTGAGTTGGGCCTTGTTCTTGTCAATGATGGAGTTGGCCGCTTCGACAATGGTCTTGGTGGAGCGGTAGTTTTGCTCCAGCTTGACCACAAATAAGTCGGGGTAGTCCTTTTCAAAATTCAGGATGTTCTGAATATCTGCTCCTCGGAAGGCATAGATGCTTTGGGCATCATCACCCACGACGCAGATGTTTTGGTGCACAGCAGCCAGCTTTTTGGTAATCAGGTATTGGGAAATGTTGGTGTCTTGAAACTCGTCTACCATCACGTATTTGAAGCGCTGCTGGTACTTGTTGAGCACTTCGAGATGGTCCCGAAACAGGACATTGGTATTGAAAAGGAGGTCGTCAAAGTCCATGGCGCCGGCCTTGAAAAGGCGCTCCTGGTAGCGCTGGTAGATCTCTCCCATTCTTGGGCGGAGGGCAGCCTCGTCATCGGCCTTCACAAAGGGGTCGTTTTGGTAGGTCTGCCAGGAGATCAATCTATTTTTTGCTCCTGAGATTCGGGACAGGACCACAGAGGGTTTGTATACCTTATCGTCGAGGCGGAGTTCCTTCACCAAGGTGCGGATGAGGGACTTGGAGTCGTCGGTATCGTAAATGGTGAAGTTGGAGGGGTAGCCTAATTTGTCGGCTTCCACACGTAGGATTTTTGCAAAAACGGAGTGAAAAGTCCCCATCCAGGTATTCCGAGCCTCAAGTCCCGCCAATTTTTCGATGCGGTGCTTCATTTCGCTAGCCGCCTTGTTGGTAAAGGTGAGGGAGAGGATATTGAAGGCGTCTACTCCTTTGGCATAAATCAGGTGTGCGATTCGGTAGGTAAGTACCCGCGTTTTTCCCGATCCCGCTCCAGCAATGATCATCACTGGACCTTCCGTATGCTCTACGGCTTGGCGTTGTTCGGGATTGAGTTCCTTGAGGTAATCCATTTGTGTAGTATCAAGTAGCAAGATAAAAGTAGCAAGACTGCAAGCCATTACCCAGGTATCAAGCTTTAATCTGAAAGTAAACTAGTTTGTTCAATTGCTCCCGGTTCGAAATGTTTTCTAAAGTTATAAGAAGCACATTCTTGCACTGGAAACCGGCGGGATTATACTCTCCAGCGCTTGTGGCTCCAGAGGTACAGGTCAGGCTGCAGGTGAATATTGGCCTCCAATCTGGCACAGAAAGCATCCGTGATGCTGTGCTCCGAATGCGAATCGTAAGGGCCTCTTGTGAGCAATTCGTAGGTGGCCTGGTAGCGTCCTCTTCCTAATTTGGAAATTTCCCCAAAGTACACCGGCAGATCCATGCTTTTGGCGATGTGCTCGGCTCCTTCAAAGAAGTAGGCGGAACGATTCATAAAGGGGCGTTGGTACCGCGTAGTCCGTCTATTGGGTCGTTGGTCGGCGGCGAGCTGCACTACCCGATGTTGTACATTAAGGGTTTTGACGGTTTCGCGAAATTCAGTTTTTTCGGTGATCGTATTTCCAAATCGCGTGCGCGCCTGGTACATGACTTGACTGAAAAAGGGGCTGTTGATCTTCAGGTATACCCCTTCCGAAGGCACCTGGCTGAGTACCGCTGCTTGCTGAAGCCCCAGTTCCCAATTGAAAAAGTGGCCGGCAAGGAGCAATACACTTTTTCCATTTTTCACCTCTTGATCTAGGAAATCCTGATTGGTGATGGTAAATCTTTGGGCCAACTCCTCCTTGGAGATGCTGATGGATTTGACGGTTTCGGCTATGGAGTCGGTGAAGTTGCGGTAAAATTTATTGCGGATAGATTTCCGTTCGGCAACTGTTTTTTCGGGAAAGGCATGAAGCAAGTTTTCATCGATCACTTTTTTGCGGTAGCGGACCACATACCTGGCAATTAAGTAAAGGAAATCAGAAAAAAGATACAAGATCCCAAGGGGTAGTCGGGAGAACAGTTTAAAGAAAAGCATGCGTCCGGTAGGATGGTGGGTAATTGGCCCTAAAGTAGTGTCGGTTTCAACTACAAAATAAAGGAAAAGCAGCGAAATAGAAGGGGAATTTAGGTATAATTTGAGGCATTGCGTACTTTTGATTTATGTCTGAAGTTCAGCGAAGGAAATATTCTCAGGAAGAGCGATCTACAATCTTTGATGGGGAGTTTATGCCACACATCGATTCCATGTACAACTTTGCCTTTCGACTGACCTTTGATGAGGACGACGCCAAAGATTTGGTGCAGGACACCTACATGAAAGCCTTTCGCTTCATCAATTCCTTTGAGCAGGGAACCAATGCCAAGGCTTGGCTTTTCCGCATTCTCAAAAATAGCTTCATCAACGATTACCGAAAAAAGAGCAAAAAGCCCGCAACGGTGGATTACCAGGAAGTGGAAACTTTCTACAATTCCGACGATGTAGATTACCAAAGTACAAGTGATCTTCGGGCGGAGTCGGTGCGAGACATGCTGGGGGATGAGATCTCCAATGCTTTAAATGGGTTGGCGGTAGACTTTCGCACCGTCATCATTTTGGCAGATTTGGAGGGCTTCACCTATGAAGAAATGGCAAAAATTTTGGATATTCCTATCGGAACCGTGCGGTCGAGGCTGCATCGAGCAAGGAATCTCTTGAAAGATACATTAAAAGGCTATGCCCAATCGATGGGATACGGCAGGGACGAAGAGGAGGATTAAACGATAAGCTATGGAAAACAACGACGCATCATCCCCTGAGCGGAAACTGCAGTGCAGCGACGTAAGCAAATGCTTTCAGCTTCTGGAGCGTATCCTGGACGGAGAGCTTGTGGAGGGAGGAAACGAAATGCTTCAAGAGAAGTTGGACCAATGCCAGCCTTGCTTTGCACATTTTCACTTGGAGCAGGCCATTCGCGAGGTGCTCAAAACCAAATGTACCAAGCAGCCTTTACCTGATAAACTGGCGGAGTCGATCCGTCAAATGATTCAAGACGCACGATGAGTATTCCTTCTGGCAAAGCCATTATTTTTTCCGCCCCCTCTGGATCTGGAAAAACATCCCTAGTCAAGCACCTCATGCAGCAGGTTCCTAATTTGGGATTTTCCATTTCTGCCTGTACGCGGGACAAGCGGGGTAGACACGAAGTGCATGGGCGTGACTATTACTTTTTGAGTATCGACGAGTTTAAAAATAAAATTGACCAAGACGCCTTTGTGGAGTGGGAGGAAGTGTATGCGGGTAATTTTTACGGCACGCTGAAAGAGGAGGTGCACCGAATTTGGAAGGAAGGAAAGGCAGTGATTTTCGATGTAGATGTCAAAGGTGGACTGGCCCTAAAGAAATATTTTGGAGAGCAGGCTTTGGCCATCTTCGTGAAGGTCCCTTCTTTGGATGTCTTGGAATCGAGACTCAATGATCGGGGCACCGAATCGGAAGAATCCCTTTCTCGCCGAATTTACAAGGCCAAGTTTGAGATGACCTTTGAAGCGCAGTTTGACGTGACGGTATTTAACGATGACTTCACCCGATCTTCAGCGGATACAGTTGCCCTGGTGACCGAGTTTTTAAAGTAATAACTATGAAAATAGGGCTATACTTCGGTAGTTTCAACCCGATTCATGTGGGGCACCTAATCATCGCCCAAACCCTTTTTCAACGCGGAGGACTAGATCAGGTTTGGTTTGTCGTCAGCCCTCAGAACCCTTTCAAACGCCAGGAATCCTTGGCCCACGAACATGACCGCCTACGAATGGTGGAGTTTGCTATTGAAGATAATTTTGATTTCCGGGCGGTTGATGTGGAGTTTCGGATGCCCAAGCCGAGCTACACCATCGATACGCTTACGCTTCTCAGTGAAAAACATCCTCAGCATCAGTTTTCGCTTTTTCTAGGATCGGACAACTTGAGTCATTTTCACAAATGGAAAAACTACAAAGCAATTTTAGAGCACTACCCCATCCTAGTTTATCCAAGACCTGGGGAAGTCAAAAGACTGGATCATCCTGGAGTAAGCTATGTGGATGCTCCCTTGCTTGATATTTCGGCCACCTTTATTCGGCAATCGATCCAAGATGGTTTGTCTGTTCGCTACCTGCTTCCCGAGCGAGTGGAGCAGTACATTTTGGCTAAAAAATTGTACGAGTAGGAAATTCTCTTCCCGCAGATTTCACAGAAAAATTCCGCAGATCAAAAGAAATAAATCAGCGGAGTTTTTCTGCGTTAAGGTCTGAGTAAGAAAAAAAGAATCTCGCGCAAAGACGCAAAGGAATGAAGGGTTGCCGCACGAATACGTGAAGCCTGCCTACGGTAGGCAGGATGCTAAGAAAAAATCCCTTTGCGGCTTGGCGCCTTTGCGCGCAAAAAATAAAATATCTCGAAGAAGAAAAGTTCAAGCTTGCTTTTTCGCCCTAATTATCCGCCGCGGCGGACAGGCACCGCGCACAAGAGAAAAAAGCGCATGAAGGATTAAAAAAAAATGGCGCCCCGCAATGCTGCGGGCCAGGCAGCAAAGGCGCAGAGACGCAAAGAAAATATCCCTTGGCGTCTTGGCGGAAGGCAGCCTAAACGAGATAAAAATCTCTTCCCTCATTTTTCACGGAAAAATTACTCAGATCAACAGAAATAAATCAGCGTGGTTTTTTCTGCGTAGACCAGCGTGAAAAAAAGAATCTCGCGAAAAGACGTAAAGCTATTCCTTCGTTTGAGCGTGAAAAAACAGGAATTTATTTTTTACCCGCTGCCTTGTCTGGCCGGGTGGAGATTTTTTTCCAGATCAGTTCCCCAACCTGCTTGCCCTGCTTGCTTCCCTCTTCGATAGCGGTCATGTAGTGAATCCCTCCATAAAAACGGCTAATCGCAGCTTCTGAAGCAGCTTGAGAGAAGGAGTCAAACTCCCGAACCGGTAGTCCATAGGCCACTTCGGTACTGTCCACGATGTGTAGCTGGTCTCCAAACAGCTGAGCTAAGGTATAGGAGGCTGCTGTAGAGGCTACGCTATGCCCTGAGGTATGCTCCGGGAAGGGAGGTGTTTGAAGCAACGGAACCCAGTTTTCATCAATGTGCTGGTTGATGTAGGTTTCCGGACGGATGGTGCGGCTGCGGTATTTTTCATCCCAACAGGCGATAAAAGCTTCGTTGAGCGAGATGGCGGTGAGGGTCAAGGCTTCTACCGTTCCCTTCCAGTCTTTGCCTGCTGCCGCAGATGCGATGGAAGCGATACCCATCCAGTGCCCTCCAGGAGTGATTTTTTTGGTGGCAAACATGACGTGGCCCTTCACATTCATCTTGTAAGGATTGCAATCCCAGAACATCGCGATGTCCGTTTGCTCCTTGGTGGCCTGCTTTTGGATATCGTATACCTCCTTGGCTCGCTTGTAAAATTCTGAGTTGGGCTCCGTGGAGAATGCAGGTGGAGGATTTACCTTAAACTGGGCTGCTGAGTCCAATACAAAAGGCCGAATCTTATTCCAGTGTGGCTCTACCGCTTCCATGTATGCAGGAGGCGTAGGTTGCCAGGTACCCGGTTCACTGCTGACCGAATACTTGGGGAAGGAGCGACTTTGGTGGTAGTTGTCTTTTTTGGCATAGGCCTTTACTTGGTCGCCTACCGCTTGTCCGTAGGCTACGGAAGCATCTAGGACGTCTTTGGGGATTCCTTTTTCTTGGAGCAGCCCAAATATGGAATCCCGATGCGCGGTCATTTTCTCTTCAGAAAAAATCAATGCCGTACTTACCTGGTAGTAAGCTGCCAAAGCCGCTAATGGGGGATAAATAGTTGCAGGGACAGGCACAGCGATGGCCTCAGAGCCGTTCAACTGACCCATCAACGGGGCATAATTTGCAGGATCCGTAGCTGCGACCACCTCATAGGCTGCCAAGGAGGAGTACGAATAGATTCTTGTGGCGACGGGCGGGGAAAAAATATCGTGGATGATGACCTCAGTGACCTGCTTTTGTGCAGCATGAAAATAGGTCCCGTCTGTAATGGCCTGGGAGTAATCTTTCTTCTCTTGGCACGACATCACTGCTACCAAAAGCAGGATGGGTAGGAGCACTATTTTTTGGTAACGCATGGGAATATCAATAGGGGGTAAGTAGCTGGGGCTGTCTCGAATGCACGCATTCTAGAAATTCAAAGTTACCTAAATGGGGAATATTCCCAAATGATAAAAATCAGGTTTTTAGTACATCAAGCAGGAAGTGCCTCCGTTAATAGTTCCAGATTTCTGCAGGAGCGCTATTTTTCACGAAAAGGAGTTGCTTGCCTCCAAGGTTTGCGATGGCTCGGATGTCACCGTCCAACTTCAATCCATGAA
>Ga0114975_10002494_pt1 | contig 12583 bp, 10 predicted proteins | sample S_130626_EF_Meta_FD_87031 | JGI IMG/M metagenome (GOLD analysis project Ga0114975, IMG submission 87031) | Freshwater microbial communities from Lake Simoncouche, Canada to study carbon cycling - S_130626_EF_MetaG | ecosystem: Environmental > Aquatic > Freshwater > Lake | place: Lake...
CACAATGATGGGAGAATCGTTCTGACTCATTTTTATAGGTTTTAGTTGTTAGTTGTTCTTAGTTGGAGACTTCGACTTCTTAGGCATTAAGGCCTTTGCAGTCTTGTTCTTTTTAATTAACGATTTATTTTTAGGTTTATTGTTCAATTTAGGCTTGGACTGAACGGCTTTTACTTGAACTTTTTGCTTGGATATCGCCTTTGTTGATTTGGGCTTCGCCACAACAGTAGACTCTATCAAGACTGGAGCTGCTTTGGCTGTTGTATCTATATTAGCCACTGGAGCTTGCATCATTAAAGTAGAGTCTCCCGTGAGCAACTTGAAATCCCCAGTAAACTGAATGGGTTGTAAGCCTTTTTTTAAGGCCACTACTTGATGATTGAACCTACAATCAATATATTGATAGGCATTGACACCCGAACCCAGCCACACTTTTTTATAAAAAGTAAATAAGCGGTTCAATTTATCTTCTAGCTGATCCACGGTTCCCAATAAAACTAGATGGTCTCCAAGGGTTGGCACCATTTGAAAAGTCCCATTCGGTTCTATATTTACTTGGGCCACTTGGGCCATGAAAAAACTATCTTTTTGAATGGTCTTTGCAAAAAATAAAACATCTTTTAACAATACACTATCCGGCTTTGATAATTTTTGCTGATCCGTTGGGAAACCTGTAAATACTGGAAGATTCAACACCGTTAATTGTTTTAAAGGCAATCTTGAACCCTCGTCATCAATATAAAATGAAGTCCCACTCGAAGTAAATACCCTTGCAATTGGTATTCTCTGTTCAATTTTTACTTCTAAAACCAATTTATTATTGATAAAAAATTCTGCATTTTTTACCCATTCCGTCTTTTCAATGAATTTTTCTAATTGCGTTAAATTAATTTTTTCAATAGGCATGCCCACTTGCACGCCTTGTTCATTCAAAATTACTCGAATAGAAATTTCATCCATAAACAGTGCTTGCGCACTCTCCCCAACTAATTCAACTTGTATATCGGTTAATTGTTTTTCACTCTTAGCCTTCCATGAAATCACAAAAAGCACAATAAGCCCAGCTGCAGCGATGCTCCAAATAATCCTAATTGCTATTTTCTGCCATTGTTTCATGTGCTACTTTGTAAGGATGTCTTGAATTTGATTAATGCATACGTCAATATCGCCTGCTCCAGCCATCACGATTAATTTATCATCTGTTGTAGCAGCCCATGCCATGAGTTGTTCTTTTGACATCACTTGCTTTTTCTCAATCGTCATTGCAGATAATAACATATCACTAGTCACACCAGGTATTGGCAATTCTCTTGCTGGATAAATCGGCAATAAAATAACCTCATCTGCTAAATCTAATGTGGCAGAAAATCCTGCTGCTTGGTCCTGTGTTCTACTATATAAATGTGGCTGAAATACTAAAACCATTTTTTGGTTTGGGAAGATACTTTTCACACCACTAATTAAAGCACTCAATTCCTCTGGATGATGCGCATAATCGTCTATCAATACCTTGTTCGCGGTTTTCACTTTATATTCAAAGCGACGTTTTACACCTTTAAAGTCTGCGACAGCAGCAATGATTTTTTCATCTTCAATTCCAAGACACAATGCAATAGCAATGGCAGCTACCGCATTTTCAACATTATGAAGTCCACCCATATTCAGCACTACATTTTTAAGTACCCCATTTGGATGCACTAGATCAAATATATAAGAACCATCCACCACTTTTAATGCACTTGTATGATAACTAGCTTCTGTATGATTGTAACCATAAGTTGAAATTGTTTTATCCGTTGCACTTGTTTCCACCGTCGTGCCGATTTTTTGAATCAATGTGCCTCCAGGTTTAATCTTATCCGCATATTGTCCAAAAGCTTTTAATACTTCTTCTGCAGTGCCATAGATATCTAAATGGTCTGGATCCACTGCGGTGATGACTGCAATATTGGGTGATAATTTCAAAAAGCTTCTGTCGTATTCATCTGCTTCTACCACCACTACATTTTTTTCGTGACTCCAAAAATTGGTATCGTAATTAGAAGCGATACCTCCTAAAAATGCATTACAGCCATATCCAGTATGTCTCAAAATATGCGCAGTCATCGAAGTCGTGGTGGTTTTACCATGCGTACCAGCAATGCCTATTGTAAAAGCATTTTCAGTCACCCATTGCAATACATCACTTCTCTTAACTACTAAATAATGATTGTCCCTATAGTAGTTTAACTCTTTATGATCTGCAGGTACAGCCGGTGTATACACAATGACTGTTGCTGCTTTATCTATTTGATTCAAATCATCTTCAAAATGAATTGCGATACCCTCTTCAATTAAACTATCCGTCAATGCTGTTGGTGTTTTATCATAACCAGATACAATCACGCCCTGTGTATTAAAATACCTTGCCAAAGCGCTCATGCCAATACCGCCAATGCCTATAAAATAAATATGTTTTAAATCTGTAAGTTTCAATTGAGTTAGAGGATTCATATTTATTACGTTATTTAGATGCTATTTCGTGAATAATTTCTGCTGCAATCACTTGATCTGCATTTTCCCAAGCAAATGATTTTATTTTTGTCTGCATTTCGTTTAACACAGTTTTATTAGCCACTAGTTTTTCAATCATTGGGAATAATGCTGCGACCACATTTTTGTCGGCAATCATTAGTGCAGCTTGTTCTTTTACCAATACTTCTGCATTATAAGTTTGATGGTCTTCGGCCGCATGTGGATAGGGTACAAAAATGCATGCTTTACCAGTCATCGCTATTTCTGCAACAGCCATAGCGCCTGAACGACTCACCACCATATCTGCTGCGGCATAAGCTGCACTCATATCATTGATAAAACTGTCCACAAATACATTTCCAAATGAACTAGCTGCAGCTTGATACATGGCAGCATTTGGCTTACCTGTCTGCCAAATTAATTGAATGCCCATTTTTTCAAACGCAGCTAAATTTTGTTGAATAGCTTGGTTGATAGATGCTGCTCCCAAACTTCCTCCAATAATCAATAATGTAAAATGATTGGGTAATAAACCAAATTGTAATAATGCAGCTTCTTTATCGATTGTCCCCTTAGCAATATTTTGTCTTACTGGATTGCCCGTGATCTGAATTTTTTGGAATGGAAAAAATTGCTCCATTCCTTTTGTCCCTGTAAATATTTTTATTGCACGTTCACCCAACCATTGATTGGCTTTTCCTGCAAATGCATTTGCTTCATGGATAAAACTTGGTATCCCCTTTGCTTGTGCATATTTCAAAACCGGAAAACTTGAATAGCCGCCAACTCCAAAAACAGCATTCGGTTTAAATTGATTGAAGATGGTTCTCACTTGAATAAAACTTTTAATCAACTTAAATGGTAGCGTCAAATTTTTGAAAATATGTTGTCTATTGAAACCTGCAATGGTTAAGCCAATAATTTGGTACCCTGCTTGTGGCACTTTCTCCATTTCCATTTTCCCTTGTGCACCTACAAATAAGATGGTAGCATCAGGCTGTAACCTTTGTATAGCTTGCGCTACAGCAATGGCAGGAAAGATATGTCCACCTGTGCCACCGCCAGCGATGATGATACGTAAAGGTGTATGTGCTGGATTAGGCATTTACAGGCTCCATGTTTTCGTTAGGAATTTCAATTTCTGTTTCAACTGGTGCCTTACCCTCCATTTGCTCCACATTTCTTGCCACACTTAATATTAATCCTATCGAGCAACAAGTAAAAATGAATGAACTTCCACCCATACTCAATAATGGTAATGTCACCCCTGTCACTGGAACAATCGCCACATTCACAGCCATATTCGCAACCGCTTGAATGATTAATGTAAAGCTTAAGCCCAGTGCTAAAAATGCACCAAATGCATAGGGGCACTTTCTAAAGATCCGAATACATCTAAATAAAAACACTAAATAAATAAAAATGATAAAAGCCCCGCCTAATAATCCATACTCTTCTATAATCACAGCATAAATAAAATCATTATAAGCTTGTGGCAAGAAATTCCTTTGTTGACTATTGCCTGGACCTAATCCAACAAATATGCCGCCATTTGCAATCGCAATTTTTGCTTGTTGCACCTGATAAGGTTCTTCGCTATCTTTTGCATACATGAAATCCTGCACACGATTTACCCAGGTTCCAAATCGACCCCAGCTTTTTAAGGACTCAGCAATCACTGGCTTTCCTGAATCTGTTGTGCCTTCATTGGCTTTATGCGTAGCCATTGCCACACTAATAATGACCACGATTGGTATCATCGCCACGCCAATCGTCAGTAAAATATGTTTAAAACTCACTCTACCAATAAACAATAAAAGTAAAGAGGTTGCACCTGTCAATAATGCGTTGGATAAATTTGCAGGCATGATTAATCCACAAATAATAAATACTGGTATGATCACTGGTAAAAATCCTTTCTTAAAATCCTTAATCACTTCCTGTTTCTTACTAAGCACCTTTGATAAGTACATGAATAAAGCCAATTTAGCCACATCACTACTTTGAATCGTTAAATTAATGATGGGTAATTTAATCCATCTGCTACCTTCATTAATTTTAGCACCAAAAAATAAAGTATATATTAATAATGGCACAGATAATATAAATAAAATAGTAGCCACTCTAGAAAAAACAGTGTAATTCACTCTATGTAAACCAAATACTACTAGCAAACCAATTAATGTAAATATGATTTGCTTAAACAAATAGAAACTTGTATTACCACGATACATTTTATATGCCAATGAACCTGTTGCACTATATACTACCAATATAGAGATCAGTGATAATAAAATGACTAAACCCCAGATATATTTATCCCCCCTTGTTCGTTGGTCTAAATGTTCTCTCATCCCTCCAATAGAAGGCATCTGAGAGAATAACTTATCTGTGGTTTCTTTGAACATGATTATAATTCTTTAACGCTTTCTTTAAATTGATGTCCTCTGTCTTCGTAATTTTTAAATAAATCAAAACTTGCGCAAGCAGGACTTAATAACACCACATCTCCTTTCTCAGCTAATTTAAAAGAAGCATTGACTGCTTTTTTTGCAGAATCAACTTCAATTATTTGCGCTACTTTATCCTTAAAGTATTCAATTAATTTAGCGTTATCAGTGCCCATGCAAACAATGGCTTTTACTTTATCTTTTACAAGGTCTGCCACTAATGCATAGTCATTGCCTTTGTCTACACCACCTAAAATTAAAATGGTAGGCTTTTGCATGCTCTCTAAAGCATACCAAGTGCTGTTAACATTCGTCGCTTTGCTGTCATTGATAAAATCAACACCTTTTACAGTGGCCACAAATTCCATTCTATGTTCCAGACTATGGAAATTGCTAACTGCTTCACGAATTTTTTCCTTTCGGATGCCCAAAGTGGATGCAGCAATGCTTGCAGCCATTGTGTTATAAGCATTATGCTTACCTTTTAAGGCAAAATCATAAATACTCATTGTCACTCTTTCTTCTTGGATTTTTAACATCATTTGTTCGTTCTTGATGTAGCCTCCTTTTTTTAATTCTTGTTTCATAGAAAATGGTAGTAGGTTAGTATTTGTAGTTAGTAGTTCTAGATGTTTTGTAATCACTTCGTCGTCAATGCAATAAATAAAGCAGTCTTTTTCTGTTTGGTTTTCAATAATTCTAAACTTGCTTTTAATATAATATTCAAATTGATAATTGTACCTGTCTAAATGGTCTTCCGTAATGTTCAATAGAATAGCAATATCTGGTCTAAACGTTTTTATATCATCTAATTGAAATGAGCTTACTTCAATCACATATAATTTTTTTGGGTCTACTGCAATTTGTCTTGCAAAAGAGAATCCTATATTGCCCACAATCGCCACATCCTCCTCTGCTACTTTGCAGATATGATATAACAAAGAGGTTGTCGTAGTTTTACCATTACTTCCTGTAATGGCTACTATTTTGCTATCTCCTTTATACCTAAAACCAAATTCAATTTCACTGATTACCGGTATGCCCTTTGCACGTATTTGCTTGACTAATTCATTCTTTTCTGGAATCCCTGGGCTTTTCATGACTTCATCTGCTTCTAATATTCTTTCGACATCATGGGTGCCAGATTCAAATGGAATATGATTCGCTTCTAATTCTGATTGATAAATTGGCTTAATAGCACTTGCATCGGAAACAAATACATTGTACCCTTTTTGCTTTGCTAGCAAGGCAGCGCCTACACCGCTTTCTCCTGCACCTAATATGACAATCTTTGTAGACAATTTATCTTGTTTTTAAGGTTAGGATAGATGTGATGACTAATAAAATGGTAATGATCCAAAAGCGAACAGCAATTTTACTTTCGTGAAATCCTTTCTTTTGATAATGATGATGTAATGGACTCATTAAAAACACACGACGTCCTTCTCCGTATTTTTTCTTAGTGTATTTAAAGTAACCCACTTGAATAATTACACTTAGGTTTTCAATTAAAAACACACCACAAAAAATTGGAATCAATAATTCTTTACGAACAATAATCGCTAGTGAAGCAATGATACCTCCTAAAGCCAAACTTCCTGTATCGCCCATAAACACTTGGGCCGGATAAGCATTGTACCATAAAAATCCGATACATGCCCCAACAAATGCGCCAACAAATATGGATAACTCTCCTAAATTTGGAATGTACATGACGTTCAAATAATCTGCAAAAACATAGTTACCACTTACATACACAAAGACGCCCAAAGCGGCTCCTATAATCGCGCTCACGCCAGCAGCTAAACCATCTAACCCGTCTGTAATATTTGCACCATTGGATACCGCTGTAATAATAAATGTGACCACTAAAATATATACGATCCAAGTATATTTTTCTGCTCCCGGACCCATCCAGCTTATTAATTTACTGTAATTGAACTCATGATTTTTCACAAATGGAATAGTGGTAATGGGTGTTTTTACTTTTACAAAACGACGCTCTTCTCCATTGATTGTTCTTACAACCACATCGGCACCCTTTGCAATTTTTTCGCCCTTTGCTAAACTAGCTGAAACATTGGTCGAAATAATTTCACGCTCCACTGTAACTGAATTACTAAAATACAATGTCACTCCAATGATAATACCTAATCCAACTTGGCCTATGACTTTAGAAATTCCTGCTAATCCATCACTATTCTTCTTTTTGTAAGACTCTCCCTTTTCTTGTGCGTCTTTTCTTGCACGAATTTTAAAGTAATCATCTAAGAAGCCGATCAAACCAAGCCATACAGTACATAGTATCATCAATCGGATATAGACTTTGTCTAGGTTAGCAAATAATAAAGTAGGAATCAATACACTCATTAAAATGATAATACCACCCATAGTTGGTGTTCCCTTTTTTTGTTGCTCCCCTGCCAATCCAAGTTCTCTTACGCTTTCTCCAATTTGTTTTTTCTGCAAAAACAAAATCATTTTTTTACCGTATACAGTTGCTATAAACAAAGACAATAAAATCGCCATTGCTATTCTAAATGTCAAAAACTGAAATATACCAATACCAGGTATGTCAAAGGACTTGTCTAACCATGAAAATAATTGATACAGCATAGGGATTATTTAGCAAATGAGTTAAAAATGTTTTGTAAAATTGCCTTATCGTCAAAGTCGTGTTTAACGCCTTTGATATCTTGGTATTTTTCATGGCCCTTTCCTGCAATCAAAATAATATCTCCAGGTTTTGAAAAATTCACTGCTGCTTTGATTGCTTCATAGCGGTCTACGATATTGACATACTTTCTTTTTGCAGCACTACTTAATCCAGTCTCCATGTCCTTGATAATTTGATTGGGATCTTCGGAACGAGGATTGTCACTTGTAAAAATCACTTTATCACTCAAGTCGCAAGCTACCTGCGCCATCACTGGTCTTTTTGTTTTATCTCTATCACCACCACAACCCACCACCGTAATCACAGTTTCTCCACCCTTTTTTAATTTCGCAATGGTTTCCAACACATTTTGTAAGGCATCTGGCGTATGCGCATAATCCACAATACCAATTGAGTTTTCGCTACTAATGATATAATCAAATCTGCCTTCCGCACCAGTTAAAGCACTTAGTACAGTCAACACTTGTTCTGATTGCTCACCTAATTGAATTGCAATTCCATAAACAGCTAAAAAATTATAGGCATTAAAAGTGCCTATCAACCTGCAATGCACTTCAATTTCATTCACATTCAATACCAATCCAGTCAATTGATTTTCTAAAATTTTTCCTTTATAGGTAGCTGGTGCGTGTAATGCATAACTATATTGCTTTGCTTTTGTATTGGCCAACATCACTGCACCATTTGGATCATCTAAATTGGTAATTGCAAAAGCTGCTGGACCTAAATGATCAAAAAATGCTTTTTTAACACGTACATATTCTTCGAATGTTTCGTGGTAATCTAAATGATCATGTGTAATATTAGTGAATGCTGCTCCTGTAAATTGCAAGCCTGTAATTCGATGCTGATGAATTGCATGAGAACTAGACTCCATGAATACATGTGTACATCCTGCAGCAACCATTTCTGCTAACAATGCATTTAAGCGTATTGCATCGGGTGTAGTATGTGTTGCAGGAATAATACGATCTCCAATTTGATTCTGAACCGTGCTTACTAGCCCGCAAGTATAGCCCATTTCAGAAAATAATTTGAACAACAAAGTGGCAACAGTGGTTTTACCATTGGTACCAGTCACACCAACTAATTTAATTTTAGTCGATGGCTGTCCATAAAACTGATGCGCCATTAATGCTACAGCTTCTTGTGTATTGGCTACAACGATATATGTAATGCCTTCTTTTGTTACTGCCGGCAATGCCTCACAAACAATCACCGTCGCACCTTTTTCGATTGCAGTTGTGATAAATTGATGACCATCTACTTGCGCGCCTTTAATAGCAACAAAGGCAGTTCCTGACTGAACCAATCTAGAATCAATTTGCAAGTCAACAATCTCTTGATTGGTCGATCCTATCACTTCTCTCAAAGCAACGCCAAATAAGATATGTTGTAAAGATGTTGTCATATAATTAATTCAATTCAATAAATATTTGCTGACCTCTTTGAATATATTGTCCTTGTAAAATACTTTGACGAACCACTTTCCCCTTGCCGCTGCATTTTACAATCAAGCCCTTTTTTTCACATAACCATAATGCATCTTTTAGTTTCATGCCACTCATATTTGGCATCGTACTATCAGAAGTCATTTGTACTTCTTGGCCTGCTTTTAAAGCCCTTCCGGCACCCTGCACATTTGCCCAGTCTGCATTGATTGGTGTTGAATCCTGATAAGGCATAGACAATTGCTTAGCGATTGCTCTTAAAGAAGTTTTTGCAATGGTATAATTGAATAATTGAGAATCTTTTAAATTGAAACTAGGTGCTTTGTCCATTTTATTTTGGATATAAGTAACATACAATCTGTCTGCAATCTCTTTAAATACAGGACCAGCAACTGCTGCGCCATAAAATGGATGCGCATTTGGCTTATTCTTAATATTTACTATAATTGTATATTGAGGATTGTCTGCCGGAAAATATCCTGCAAAGGAAGACTGATAAATATTATCAGTATACCCCTTATTTCCATTAGCTACTTTAGCTGTTCCAGTCTTACCTGCAACTTTATAAGGACTATTTTTAAATAAAGTTTTACCAGTTCCATTAATACAAACCCCTTCTAAAGCAATTTGTGCTGCTTTAATAGTTGCTGGACTATACACATTTGCATTGTACACTTTTGGCGATATAGTTTTGATGATCCTGCCTTCCTCTTGTATGCTGTTCACTAAATAAGGACGCATCATCACACCATTATTCGCCACCATATTGTACAAATTCAAAGTTTGAATTGGCGCAATCGCAATATTATAACCAAATGCCATCCAAGGTAAAGTAGTAGGACCCCATAATTGATCGCCAGGTCGGGTAATTTGAGGACGACGCTCTCCGACCAAATCAATGCCTGACAATGAATCCAATCTTAATCTTGAAAGGTGCTTAAAGTAAGCTGTTGGATTATTGGTATAATTATTCACTGCGATTTTTGCCATCCCAACATTTGAACTTTCTTCAAATGCTTCTAACACAGTCGCTTCAAATTTTCCATGCTTTTCAGAATCATATACGGTTCTTCCTGCTACCTGCCATACACCACCTTCTAAATTGATAGAAGTATTCAAAGTCACTTTTCCATCTTCTAAAGCTTGCAGTAAAGTCACCAACTTAAATGTAGATCCTGGCTCTGAAGGTGTAATGGCATAATTTAAATCCTCTGCATAATAGCCGTCTCTGATCTTGCCTAAATTTGCAATCGCTTTGATCTTGCCTGTTTTTACTTCCATCACCATGGCTACACCATGTTGCGCTTCATTGCCTATCATCATTTTCATCAAGGCATTGGTGGTCACTTCTTGAATATACACATCTAGTGTACTCACAATGTCTTTTCCTGTTTCAGGTTCAATTTCAAATTCTCCCTCTTGCACTGGAACCGTTACACCGCCTGCAATTGCTCGAACCAACTGCTTTCCATTGCGACCATTCAACACGGTATCATAAGATAATTCTAAGCCCACTTTATTTTGATCTCTGGCTAATCCAATCGTTCTGTATCCCATGTTTTGATAAGGATTCAAACGAATATTTCTTTCTTGTGCTATAAATCCACTCTTGTATCTTCCTAATCGGAACAATGGAAACTTAGCCATTTGCAAATACTGCTTATAGCCTACTTTTTTTCTTAATTCATAATTGGGTTCTCTAGCCTCAAAAGCTTTCGTTAACCCATCTTTATAAGTACCTGCAGATTGATCCTTAAATAAATCAGCTAAAGCAATACTTAATGAGTCTATATTTTCTCTAAATGATTTACCTTTTTTTTCATGCAATGGCTCCACTCTAAAATCGATATAAATATCAAATTGTGGTACGTTGGTACTTAACATCTGTCCATCTTCACTATAAATTGTACCTCTATCTGCAGGAATTTCTACAATGCGTTGGTGTAAACTATCACTTAAGCCTCTCCAATACGCACCTTGAACTTGTTGAATATAAAATGCTTTGCCTAAAATAAAAAGACAAACAACTACCACTAAAATATAGCTTAAATAAACTCTCCAAAGTATGTCGCGTTTTACATCCATTATTTGGCTTTTTTATTTTCGTTGACTACATCAAAACGTTTTTCCAATGGGATATGTATAGACATCTCCTTGGATACTTGCAAGCCATAGGGTGCCATTGCTTTTTCGATATTGATAGATTCACTTTTAAGCATTAGATCTGCCTTAAGTGTTTTATACTCAAATTGCAATTGCTTGATTTCCTTTTTTGTAGTATTGATTTTACGGATCGACTTATCCGTCAAGTGTCCATTAGCGATATAAAGTATCGCTAGTATTGCCAAGAACAAAAAGTAACTAATGTTCATGACAACCCATTCGTAGTTAAGCATGCTAATGATAGCAGACTTAGAGTTGTTTTTTACAGGTACGGACATACGGTTTATACTCTTTCGGCAGCGCGCAATTTTGCGCTTCTGCTTCGATTGTTTTCTTTCATCTCTTTTTCAGAAGCCACAACAGGTTTTTTTGTTATGATCTTCCAAAGCACTTCTTTCTTAATCGAAAGAAAAGGGTTGGTCACATCGTCTTCATCAGGTCCTACTTTGAATGCATTTTTTACCATTCGATCTTCAATAGAGTGGAATGTAATAATCACTGCTCTTCCACCTTCTTTAATCACATCTGGCAATTGCGCTAAAAATTCATTCAACACAATCATCTCTTCATTCACTTCCATTCGGATAGCCTGGAACACTTGTGCCCAATATTTATTTGGATTTCCTTTTACTACAGACGCTATTAAAGTTTTAAAATCTTGTACGGTAGATAACTTCATTAGACGTCTTTGTGTGACAATATGTTTCGCTAGGGTCTTAGCGTTGGTGACTTCACCATATTGCTCAAACATTTTATGTAGTGCTGCTTCTGTATAGCTTTCTATAATTTGCGCTGCTGTTCTTATTTGACGTTGATCCATTCTCATATCAAAGGGACCGTCAAAACGAATAGAGAAACCTCTTGAACCTTCATCAAATTGATGGCTACTTACGCCTAAGTCGGCTAAGACACCATCCACTTTATCAATTTTGTTCAAGCGAAGGAAACGTTGTATGTACCTAAAATTCTCAGGTATAAAAACAATTCGATCATCATTAGGTAAGTTCTTCTTAGCATCTGCATCCTGATCAAAAGCAATGAGTTTTCCTTTCGGGCCCAACTTTGATAAAATGCCTCTACTATGTCCTCCTCCACCAAATGTGGCATCTACATAAATACCATCAGGTATAATATTTAGATGCGCAATGGTTTCTTGAAATAAAACAGGTATATGGTAATCTGTGTTTAAGTTGGATGTAGGGTTGGTCATCTTCCTTAATCTTGATTTTTAATACCTGCCATTACTTCCTGCGCTAGATTGCTAAATGCATCTGCAGAGAAATCCTCAAAGAGCTGTTTATAAGTACTCGCATCCCAAATTTCAAAAC
>Ga0114975_10002497_pt1 | contig 12573 bp, 13 predicted proteins | sample S_130626_EF_Meta_FD_87031 | JGI IMG/M metagenome (GOLD analysis project Ga0114975, IMG submission 87031) | Freshwater microbial communities from Lake Simoncouche, Canada to study carbon cycling - S_130626_EF_MetaG | ecosystem: Environmental > Aquatic > Freshwater > Lake | place: Lake...
CCTACTGCTGCCATCGGCATCATCGCGATCAGGCCTGGTCGAGCTGCGCCTGCACCGCCGCCACAACACCAGCGAGCGGCACTGCGTCGGCCGCTACACCCACGGTCATCCGGCGAGCGAGGAGTTCAACCACACCATCGCGCAGTCCGCGTTCACCGACGGTGATCCGAACCGGTACCCCAATCAATTCCCAATCGGCAAACATCACCCCCGGACGTTCGCCGCGGTCATCCAGGATCACGTCAACCCCAGTGCCCTGCAGCTCGGCATACAAGGCATCGGCAGCCTGGCGCACCGCATCGTTACGGTCATAGCCAACCGGACAGATCACGACATCGAAGGGCGCCAGCGCGCGCGGCCAAATGATTCCGCGTTCATCATGATTCTGCTCTATGGCAGCACCCATGAGGCGGGTGATCCCGATGCCGTAGCAACCCATTTCCATTACCCGTGGCTTGCCGTCCTGGTCCAGTACGGTCGCGCCCATCGCCTCCGAGTACTTGGTGCCCAGATAAAAGACATGCCCAACCTCGATACCACGAACGACGTGCAGATGGCCATGGCCATCGGGCGACGGGTCCCCGGCAACGACATTGCGCAGATCGGCAACTTCAGGCTCTGGCAGATCCCGGCCCCAATTCAGGCCGGTCCAGTGAAAGTCGACCGTATTGGCGCCAGCCACGAAATCCGCCATGTTAGCCACCGTGCGATCGGCGATGACGCGAACCCGCGCTGGGTGATCGACTGGGCTCAATGCGCCCTCGCTCTTCTCGAGTGTTGCTGGTCCACCCGAGAACACCGGGCCGAGATAACCCGGTGGGCAACCAAAGGCTTCGATGATCTCGGCTTCGGTCGCCATCCGAAATCCTTCCATACCAGAGACTTTTCCCGCCTTGATCTCGTTCAACTCATGATCGCCGCGTACCAGCATGAGAACGATGCCGGCACGAGTCGTACTCGCTGATGGCCTCGCGGGGGTGTCCGACGCTGCGGCCGCCGATCCTTGCGGTACGGGATCGACCGCAAGCACGACGGATTTCACTGTCCGCGCGAGTGGTATGCCGAGCAATTCGGCCACCGCCTCGCACTTGGAGCAGCCCGGCGTTGCCGTCTTGACCATGGTTTGTGCGGGTATCGCGCGCTCGGCCAGCAAGGCCACAGCTTCGGCCAACTCGATGTTGGCGGCATAGTCGGAGGTGTCTGAGACTGCAATGGCGTCCTCGCCGGTGTCAGCCAGTACCTGGAACTCATGCGACGCACTACCGCCGATCGATCCGGTGTCGGCGGCCACAGCCCGGAAACGCAATCCCATGCGACTGAAGATACGTTGATACGCATCGAACATGACCTGATAGCTCGCCAGCGCACCCGCCGCATCCCGGTCAAAGGAATAGGCGTCCTTCATCGTGAACTCGCGGCCTCGCATGACGCCGAACCGGGGCCGACGTTCGTCGCGGAACTTGGTCTGGATGTGCCAGAAATTTTTCGGCAACTGACGCCAGGACCGAATCTCGGCGCGCGCAATATCGGTAACCACCTCCTCTGAGGTCGGCTGGATCACGAAGTCGCGCCCATGGCGATCCTTGACCCGCATCAGCTCCGCCCCATACTTTTCCCAACGTCCGGATTCCATCCAGACCTCGGCCGGTTGCACCACCGGCATGAGGAGCTCCAGCGCTCCCGCCCGTTCCATCTCATCGCGCACGATCGATTCGATCCGGCGGATGACCCGAAGGCCCAGCGGCAGATAGGTGTAAATCCCGCCCGCGAGCCTGCGGATCATGCCGGCTCGTGTCATCAACCGGTGGCTGGCAATCTCGGCATCGGCCGGGGCTTCTTTGAGGGTGGCGAGGTGAAATTTGGACGCTTTCATCGGGTTACTTTTGTCGGTTCACGTTCGGCGGATTCAGCCGTCCGTGGCTATAATGATTTTCAAGTTATGACAGGAATCGAGGGTGGCAGTATGCTGGATCGAGACGGCTACCGCCCCAACGTCGGCATCATCCTGGTCAACGGAGTCAACGAGGTCTTCTGGGGCAAACGGATTCGGGAGCACGCGTGGCAGTTCCCCCAAGGCGGCATTAAACGGGGCGAGACGCCCGAGCAGGCGATGTTCCGCGAACTGGAGGAGGAAGTTGGCCTGAGACCGGAGCACGTCAGCATCATCGCGCGAACCCGCGATTGGCTGCGTTACGAGGTGCCCGAGCAATGGGTGCGGCGAGATTGGCGGGGACACTACCGCGGACAGAAGCAGATCTGGTTTCTGTTGCGAATGATCGGACAGGACTCCGATGTGCAGTTGCGCGCGACCGAGCATCCGGAGTTTGATGCCTGGCGCTGGAACGAGTACTGGGTACCTCTGGAGGCAGTGATTGAGTTCAAGCGCGCGGTTTATCGTTCGGCGCTGCTCGAACTCTCCGGGTACCTGTTCGATCAGAGTGATCGGGGGCTCGTCGGAGAACCGGCCAGACCGCGTGGCCATCCAGGCCCGCGCGACCCAAGGAGGCATTCAGGCCCGGCAGGATCGCGCCTGTCCACGTCCGAGCGGGGCCCTCGCAGCGCACTGCCAAAGCTCGTGATCGAAATCCCCCCAGATGGCGAATTGGGCTGAGCCAGATCAGTCCTGCGCCATCACCATATTGTCGCGGTGGATGAGTTCGGGCGATTCGACATAGCCAAGAATCGATTCAATCTCACCGGAAGCACGACCGGCGATCCGACGGGAATCGGTTGCACTGTAGTTGACCAGACCGCGCGCGACTTCACGGCCTTGCGCATCGACACAGGCGACCACGTCGCCACGAACAAACTCGCCCACCACGTTTGCGACGCCAACGGGTAGCAGACTTTTGTTCTCATCGCGCAATGCGCGGATCGCACCAGGATCCAGAACAAGCTGTCCCTTGAGTTGAAGATGTCCCGCCATCCACTGCTTGCGGGCAGCGAGTCGGGGCAGTTCAGCGACCAATTCGGTCCCGATTGCCTCGCCCATCGCTAGACGCACCAGCACGTCGCTTTCCCGTCCCGAACAGATGACGGTGCTCGCACCGCTCAGGGCAGCACGCTGCGCCGCCAGGATTTTCGTCAGCATGCCTCCCTTGCCAATCCCTGAGCCCGCCCCGCCAGCCATCGCCGCGATGGCTGGGTCTCCAGCCACGCCACGGGACACCAGCGTGGCGTTCGGATCACGTCGCGGGTCAGCGGTATATAGCCCCGCCTGATCGGTCAGGATCACCAGCAGATCAGCGTCGACAAGGCTCGCGACCAGCGCACCAAGCGTGTCGTTGTCACCGAACTTAATCTCATCGGTGACGACCGTATCGTTTTCATTAATGATGGGGATAACACCGAGACCCAGCAAGGTTGTCAGCGTGGCCCGCGCATTCAGGTAACGGTTGCGGTCGGCCAGATCCTCATGCGTCAGAAGAACCTGTGCAGTGCCCAGCCCGTGCTCGCGAAAAACGGTTTCATAGACCTGAACGAGACCCATCTGCCCGACGGCAGCGGCGGCCTGAAGGTCATGGACTTCATGCGGACGTCGCGTCCAGCCGAGTCGTTTCATCCCTTCGGCAATTGCGCCGGAAGAGACCATCAGGACTTCAAGTCCCCGTTCCCGGAGCTGGGCAATCTGTGCGCCCCAACGCTGGATAGCAGCGATATCGAGGCCTCGGCCTTCATCCGTGACCAGCGAGGAACCCACTTTCACAACGATCCGGCGTGCCCGTGAAACAACCGTGGTGGCCATCATGACAAACCTCAGTCCAAGCGGCGAAACCGGGGATCCTTGGGGTCTATACCCTTGGGGGCGCCAAGTTCGTCCTGATCCATAGAATCGTCCGCGTCGAACTCGACTTCAGCTCCGGGCCACGAATCGCCAGCCATATCGTCATCTTGCGCCTTCGCATCGTCACGGCCCACGCTCGCCTCGTCACGATCGAATCGCACATCGACCGAGCCATCGTCGGGCTCCGCTTCCCGATGGGCGACCATGTATTTCCATATTTCAGAACAAAGAGCAGCGCAACCCTCACCCGTGAGGGCGGACACTTCAAAGCTTGGCCCTTTCCAGGGGAAGCGCTCGAGGATGTCGGCAATGCGAGCTGCTCGATCTTCCGGCGCGAGCGTATCGGTCTTGTTCAGGACCAGCCAGCGTGGCTTGTCGTAGAGCGCGGGGTCGTATTTTTTCAGCTCATTGAGGATCGCCACGGCCTCGATCACCGGATCCCGGTTGGGATCGAACATCGACACATCGACCAGGTGCAGGAGCAGCCGGGTGCGCGCCAGATGACGCAGGAAGCGATGGCCGAGCCCGGCGCCTTCGGCTGCGCCTTCAATCAGACCGGGAATATCGGCGATGACAAAACTGCGCTCCAGACCGACGCGAACAACTCCAAGATTCGGATGCAAGGTCGTGAACGGATAGTCCGCGATCCTCGGCCGCGCGTTCGAGACTTGGGTGATGAAGGTCGACTTGCCGGCGTTCGGCATGCCAAGCAGGCCGACGTCGGCAAGTACCTTGAGCTCAAGTCGCAAAAGCCGCTGCTCGCCCGGTTCGCCCTTCGTCGATTGCCGGGGCGCGCGGTTCACGCTGCTCTTGAAGTGAAGGTTCCCCAGGCCACCCTGTCCGCCCCGCGCCAAGACTTCGCGCTGACCATGACGGACTAGATCGAACAGGCGTTCGTCGGTCTCGGCATCATGGACTTCGGTACCGACCGGCATGCGCAGGATGATGTCATCCGAGGCAGCGCCGTACTGGTCACTGCCGCGTCCATGCTCGCCGCCGCGCGCCCGATGCAAGCGGGCATAGCGATAATCCACCAGGGTATTGATGTTGCGGTCGGCAACGGCAATCACGCTGCCGCCGCGGCCGCCATCGCCGCCGTTCGGCCCGCCCTTGGGAATATATTTTTCGCGACGAAAACTCGCCATGCCATTGCCGCCGTTGCCGGCAATGACCTCGACTCGAGCCTCGTCAACGAATTTCATCGCATCGGCCGCTGATCAGTTCCGCCCGCGAGACACGCAGGCGAAAGGCTGGAATCAGGCGGCAGCTGTCGCCTCAGCAGATGCGTGCGCATCGGCCCTGGGAATGATGGACACCGTCTTGCGGTTCTGCTCACCACGCACCGAGAACTTCACGTGACCGTCTTTCAGGGCGAACAAGGTGTGATCCTTGCCAATCCCGACATTGACGCCCGGGTGCACGCGAGTACCGCGCTGGCGAATGATGATCGAGCCCGCTGAGACCGCTTCACCGCCGAAGGCTTTGACACCCAGACGTTTACTTTCGGACTCGCGGCCGTTGCGCGTAGAGCCGCCGCCTTTTTTCTGTGCCATTTCCGATCAGCTCCTGATCTCATCAATGCGCAACTCGGTGTAATTCTGCCGATGGCCTTGATGTTTCTGATAATGCTTACGACGACGCATCTTAAAGATGCGCACCTTGTCGCCCCGACCGTGGGAAAGCACCGTAACAGCCACCGAAGCCCCGGGAACCAGCGGTGCGCCAACGACGATCCCGTCGTCCTTGCCAACCGCCAACACCTCTTCGAGCGTGATGACTGCACCGATGTCCGCCGGTATCTGTTCTACTTTCAATTTTTCTCCGACGGCAACGCGATACTGCTTGCCACCGGTTTTTATGACCGCGTACATGGAGATAGTCCCTGCGAGAAACACAGAACCGGCCATATTATCGATGTCCAACGATGGAGTCAACCGAGCCTCGGGGGATCCGCCTCCAGCTAGACACAGATCAGGATTCGCCCGGGCCTCCTCGCCTCTGGAGCATTTCGATCCGCGCACTGATCGGAATCCTGACCGGACCCCGCCTATAATCCTTGCTTCAACCTCACGACCCTGACCGCCTTGACCGCCTCCGAGCTTTTTCCCGCCATCGCCGAAGACTTGACTGCCGTGGATCACGTGATCCATGAACGTCTGCACTCCGAGGTTGCTCTCGTTCGGACGGTGGCCAACTACATCGTCGCGGGCGGGGGCAAACGGCTGCGCCCGGTTCTGGTCCTGCTCTTCGCACGTGCCCACGGTGCGCACGAAGACAACCGCCGCCACGTCATGGCGGCCGTCGTCGAATTCATCCACACGGCCACCCTGCTACACGACGATGTGGTCGATGAAAGTGCGCTTCGGCGCGGCCGCGATACCGCGAATTCGGTATTCGGCAATGCCGCCTCGGTTCTGGTCGGGGATTTTCTCTACTCGCGGGCCTTCCAGATGATGGTCACTGCGGGCGATATGGCCATCATGCAGGTCCTTGCGGACGCGACCAACGTCATCGCCGAGGGCGAAGTGCTGCAATTGATGAACAGCCGCGATGCCGATCTGGACGAGACCCGGTATCTCAAGGTCATCCGGTTCAAAACTGCAAAACTCTTCGAAGCCGCAGCTCGCCTGGGCGCCATCATCGCTGGCGCTCAGAGTCCACTCATTGACAGCGCCGCGCAATACGGCATGCATCTGGGGACTGCATTCCAGGTCATCGATGATGTGCTGGACTACGCGGGCAATACGCAGGATATCGGTAAAAACCTGGGTGACGATCTGCGCGAAGGCAAGGTGACCTTGCCCCTCATTTACGTCATGCGAGCCGGCACCGAGGCTGATCGGGTGCTCGTGCGCAGCGCCATCGAAACCGGCGAAGGGGACTTCGAGGCGATTGCCCGGGCGGTGCGCGAGACCGGGGCACTGGATTACGCCCGGGCGCAGGCAGTCGAAGAAGCACACATCGCCCGTGCCTGCGCCCAGACTCTGCCGCCGTCGATCTTTCGGGATGCTCTTCTATCGCTGACCAGTCTCGCCGTTGACCGAGATCGCTGACTGCTGACTGCTGACTGCTGCCCTCTCGGGCCGCAACCTCGGTTCCCGGCGGAGAGCGATGGCGACGCACCCAACCCAAGGGAGTTCCAATGATGCCGTCGATAAACCGAGCCCTGCTGAACCTTGGTTGGGCACTGCTTGCCTGCTTCGGGGCCGCACCGCAGGCGCATGCTCAGGCTACGGCCGTCGGCAACTGGCCCAATGGTCAAACGGTCCGCGTGATCGTGCCGTTTCCTGGGGGCGCGAGCACACTGGATTCGGTCGTACGGGTCGTCACGCCAGAGTTCGCCAAAGCACTGGGCACCACCGTCATCGTTGACAACAAACCCGGGGCGGGCACGGTGATCGGCGTCGATGCCACGGCCAAATCGACCGACGGGCATACGGTGGGCGGGGTGGCGAACAGTTTCACCGTTAATCAAAGCCTGGTGAAGACTCTGCCCTACAACACGACCAAAGATCTGCAACCGGTCATCCTGATGGCGCGTACCGCCAATGTGCTTGCAGCGCGCCCGGATCTGCCGGTCAACAACCTCCAGGAATTGATCGCCTACGCGAAAAAAAATCCGGGGAAACTTTCCTATGGGTCGTTTGGGAACGGCACGACGCCCCATTTCGCGATGGAAATGCTCAAGTCCATGGCAGGCATCTATGTCGTCCACATCCCCTATCGGGCGCAGGGGCCGGCCCTGACCGACCTGCTCGGCAACAATATCGACATCATGTTCGGAAATTTGCCCGACTTCCTGCCGTATCTGCGATCGGGCAAACTCAAGGGCCTGGGCACGACCTACCTGAACCGAGCACCGCTGGCCCCGGAAATCCCGACCATCGCCGAGCAGGGATTCCCGCGCTTTGAGACCGACTCCTGGTACGGCATCGTCGCACCCAGCGCCATGCCCAGGGACTCGGTTGAGAAGGTGAACCTCGCGATCAACCGTGCCCTGGAAGATCCCGCCATCAAAAAGAATCTTTCTGAGCGTGGTATTGAAATCATCGGCGGCACACCGGCAAGATTCGGCGAGCATCTGCAAAGCGAAATTGCCAAGTACGCCCGCATCGTCAAAACCGCGAATATGCAGATCGACTGAGGCGAATGGGCGATCGGTGACGATCTGCCCCGGGTCTCCATCCTCCACAACGCTCATCACGGCAAGCCCCAATGACCTCAACCACCCCTCATCAACCGATCCGGATTGCAATCGCTGGCCTCGGCGCCATTGGCAAAGCGCTGGCGAAACGACTGGCCGACGGCACCGTCCCCGGAGTCGTCCTGACTGCGGTGTCGGCAAGGAATCAGGAAAAGGCTATAGCCTTTGTCAACACCCTCGCGCATCCGGTACCGGTGCTGAGCATTGACCAGCTCGAGCCAACGTCAGATATCGTGGTCGAGTGCGCACCAGCCGCGCTCTTGGGCGAAATCATCAGTCCATTTTTGCGGGCGAAAAAGAAAGCCATCGTGTTGTCGGTGGGGGCCATTCTGTTTCGTCCCGATCTGATTGAACTCGCCCGCCAAACGGGCGGCACGATCCTCGTCCCAACGGGTGCTCTGATCGGACTGGATGCTGTCGTCGCCGCCGCTGAAGGACAGATTCACGACGTCCGGATGATCACCCGCAAACCTCCGAACGGGCTGTCTGGCGCACCCTATCTGATCGAACATGGGATCTCGCTCGAGGGGTTAACCGAACCGCTCAAGGTGTTCAGCGGCAACGCCAAGGAGGCGGCCAAAGGATTTCCCGCCAATCTGAATGTCGTGGTCGCACTGGCGCTGGCTGGCATCGGCCCCGACCGGACCTTGCTAGAAATTTGGGCGGATCCGACTGTCGTACGAAATACCCACACAATCTCGGTCGATTCAGATTCGGCCCGATTCACCATGACGATGGAAAACATCCCGTCGGAGAATCCGAAGACCGGGCGGATCGTGGCGCAAAGCGTCACGGCACTCTTGCGCAAGATGACCTCAAGCTTTGTCGTGGGGACCTGATGAGCACTCTGAACCCGGGCACCCACGCCCTAGTCGCCCCAGTCGCACCGACGGCCTGGATGCCCGCCGAACGGGAAGCGCTGCGGCTGCGGTATTTGCAGGTCGATACGTCCAACGTCGCCGATGTACTCGACACGATGAACCTCCTGCAGCAGGGACTGCACGCGAGTTTCCGGCCCTTTCCCGACAACGGTCCGCGCCTGGCGGGTTGGGCCTATACGATTCGCGGTCAGATGACGCCCTTTGCACTCGGCGGCGATGCCGACAAGATGGCAGCCTGTCAGGGCCTGTCTGATGGAGAAATCAGCGTCTGGAGTGGGGATGGCGACGGAATCTGCTATTTCGGCGAACTGATCGCGCTCGGCATGAAAGAGCGAGGCTGCGCCGGCGCCTTGGTCGACGGCGGGATCCGGGATGTTCGCTGGATCGGGGAGCATGGATTCCCGGTGTTTGCACGCTATCGGACCCCGGTACAGTCAATCGGGCGCTGGAAGGTCAACGCCTGTCAGGTTCCGGTGTTTCTGCGAGGCCATGACGGGGCCCCAGTCCGGGTGCGTCCGGGCGATTTCATTCTGGCCGACGAAGATGGCGCGATCGTCATCCCGCAGGAGCACGTTCAGAGCGTCCTGGTCGAGGCGGAACGCTTGACTGCGATCGAGAAAAACATTCGAATCGATCTGGCCAACGGGCTCACGCTGGCCCAGGCACTGAAAAAATACGGTCACGTCTAACCATCAGATCGATTCAAATACCTGGAATGAGACCATGACCCCGAGCACCCAGCAGGATCCAGCCAAACGCGTCGCTTCGATTGAAGACCGAGTTGCCGCGATCGAGTCGGTACTTGACGACCATGCCATGCAACCGGACGCCTTCGTCAACACATTCACCGAATGGGCTACCGAGGAATGGCTTCCTGCCAATGGAGCGCGGGTCGTTGCAAAAGCCTGGACCGAGCCCGACTTTCACGCCCGGCTTCTGGCCAATGGCATTGCGGCGGTAAGTGAACTGGGTCTGCCCATGCCCGCGCATCACCGCCATCTTGTTGCCCTGGAGAACACGACGACGGTCCATAACGTGATCTGTTGCACGCTGTGCTCCTGCACGGCCTTCACCATCATCGGCTTGCCGCCAGACTGGTACAAGGATCTCGAATATCGGGCCCGAGTGGTGCGAGAGTCCCGTACGGTGCTGCGGGAAATGGGTCTGGAATTGGCCCCCGAGGTTGAAATCCGGGTCTGGGATACAACAGCCGACACCCGTTACCTGGTCCTGCCCGAACGTCCTGCGGGCACCGAAGGCTGGACTCAAGAACGCTTGGCGTCCCTGGTCACCAAAGAGGGATTGATCGGGGTTGCGCGTATCTAGGGAGAAGGGTTCATGAATGGCATCCACGATCTGGGCGGCAAGGAGGGCTTTGGGCCCGTCCGGTTTTCGCCCAATGCCCCGGTGTTCCACGCGCCCTGGGAAGTGCGGGCGAACGCGCTCTACAGCCTCGCTGTGAAGCAGGGGATTTACAACATGGATGAGTACCGCTACGCCATCGAGCGGATGGAGCCACGCCACTACCTGAACGCCAGTTACTACGAGCGCTCCCTGACCAGCCTGGCGTCTCTGTGCGTGGAAAAAGGGCTCGTGAGCCATGAAGAACTCGAACACCGGGCCCACGGGCGGTTTCCCCTGGCTCGCCCCCCGGCCGCCGGTCGACCCAATCAACCCGGCCGCGAACGCTTCGTGCCGGGCGATCTGGTTCGGGTTCGCGAAGACCATGTGTCCGGCCATGCCCGGATGCCGGGTTACATCCGCGGCAAGATTGGGCGGGTGGTGACTGAGTCCCCGCCGTACCCATTTCCCGACGCGCATGCGCATGGTGTGGCGGCGCAACCTGAACCGACTTATGACGTTCAGTTCAATAGCCTGGACTTGTGGCCCGGGTGTGCGGAACCCGCGAAGGTGCATGTTTCGGTTTTCCAGAGTTACCTGGAGCGCGCATCGGAGCACTGATGTCTGCGTGACAGAGCCCAACTGAGGCAAGGTCACCATGGTCAAGATCCCATCCGAGCGGTTCAGAGTCCGCCCCGGTACCAAGCTCGAGCTTGACCGTGAGGCCACACAGAGCGAGAACTTCTATCGTTCAAAGAGCCACTACCAAAAGCTCCTTCAATCGCACATGGAAGAGCTCGAGCGCTACCAGGAGCTTCTGTACGCCACGAGCCGATACGCCGTCCTGCTGATCTTCCAGGCGATGGACGCCGCGGGTAAGGATGGAGTGATTCGCCATGTCATGTCCGGCGTCAACCCGCAAGGCTGTCAGGTGTTCAGCTTCCAGCATCCGAGCGATGGCGAACTCAAACACGACTTTCTCTGGCGCAATGTGAACTGCCTTCCCGAACGCGGACGAATCGGCATCTTCAACCGCTCCTACTACGAAGAGGTCCTGATTGTGCGCGTTCACCCGGAGATCTTGCGCTCCGAGGGCGTGCTGGAGACCCCTGAGCAGGAAAAGGAAATCTGGACCCATCGGTACCAATCAATCTCGGAACTGGAACGACATCTCCATCGCAATGGCACCAGAATCCTCAAGTTCTTCCTCCATATGTCCAAGGAAGAGCAGCGCCGCCGCTTGCTGGAACGCTTCGAGAACCCGGCCAAGAACTGGAAACTGCATCGTTCCGACCTGATGGAACGGCAGTTCTGGTCCGCCTACCTGAAGGCCTACGAAGCCTGCATCAGCGCAACCTCTACCGAGGCCTCGCCCTGGTATGTCATTCCCGCTGACGACAAGGAGAATGCCCGCCTCATCATTTCCCAAACCATTCTCGATCTGTTCAAAGGGCTCCATCTGGCGCTGCCGCCCCCTGACCGGGAGCGTCGCGACGAACTCCAGTCGCTGCATGATCAACTGAGATCGGAGGACCCCAACGACGACCACGCATCGGGCGGTCACCATCACGGCTGAGTCCGACTCGACACATTCCGGGCTGGGTTTCTAAACGGCGGAATCGCCCTGGCACGGTCATCGAATCTGACCCGTCGAACGTTTATCAAGGCAACGCAGCCAACAGGATGAGGTCATGCGCAACCGAATCGCGTCACACGCACTCGCCCTGACAATGGTCTGCACCGCGCTCGGCGGCTGCGTCGTCGCGCCCCCGATGATCCAGCAACCCTACGACCTGCAGCAACCCATGCCCGCACCGACCGACGCATGGCCGCCGGTCGAGCAGACCGAACTGATCCCGCCGCTGCCCACGTTCCTGACGCTTCGCGACTGTGAGCTGGCCTATGGTCCGGGTGCCTGCGGCATCGGCAGTTCGGTCTACGGACAGGCCAGTCTCGCGCCACCGCCTGACGCCTACAACTGGTACATGCCCTATTCGTTTGGCACCATGACCGGGGCGCTCCTGCATGACCACTATGCCCCCCCAGGCATCTACCGCGCGCAGGTTCCGTACTGGTCTTATCTGCAGCCCGTGGTGATCCAGCGATACGCTCTGGTCGACCCTCGGACGGTACGGATTTATCGTTCGGCCCCGCTCATGATCCAACAGCAAATCATCACGGTGGGCCCCGCCCCCTATCCCTTGCAACGCGGCGACCATCATCCGCCCGGGTTTGATCGGGGGCCCAATCAACCACCCGGATTTGGACCCTTCCCAGGGCGTGGACAACCACGTCCCGAGCCCGTGATGCGGGCGCCGGCGCCGAACCTGGTGACACCACCGGCAATCCCGCCAGCGACGCCG
>Ga0114975_10002498_pt1 | contig 12573 bp, 29 predicted proteins | sample S_130626_EF_Meta_FD_87031 | JGI IMG/M metagenome (GOLD analysis project Ga0114975, IMG submission 87031) | Freshwater microbial communities from Lake Simoncouche, Canada to study carbon cycling - S_130626_EF_MetaG | ecosystem: Environmental > Aquatic > Freshwater > Lake | place: Lake...
AGCAACGAGCCAACACCAGAACATTTAGAAAATTTTAAAAAATTAGCACAAAATATATTTGAGCCAATTAGAAAACATTTTGGAGTTCCAATTCATATTTCAAGTGGTTATAGAAGTAAAGAACTTAACGCATTAATTGGTGGAGTAAAAACATCAGACCATTGTTTTGGAATGGCAATTGATTTAGACCAACAAGGGCATAGTAGTGGAATTACTAATAAACAAGTATTTGACTTTATAAAATCTAATTTAAAATTTAAGCAATTAATTTGGGAGGGTGGAACTAAACAAGAACCAGATTGGGTTCACGTGAGTTACGATGAAAAAAACTTAAAAAATGAAGTTTTACTTGCTACTAAAATAGCTGGAAAAATGCAATATTCAAAATATTAAATTAAATTCAGTATCTTTGTGGTCGAATAAAATAATTATTATGACAAAAGATATTGTAGGTTACGAAGGATTGTATTTTTTAAACGAATTAGGCGAAGTTTTTAGTTATCCTAAAAAAACAAGAAAAGGAATAAGAAAATTATTACCTAACAAAACTAATTGTGGTTATTTTCATATAGACTTGTGTAAAGATGGTAAAATTAAAAAGTTTTTAATCCATAGACTTATGGCTCTAACTTTTTTAAAAAACGATGAGAATAAAACACAAGTAAACCACATAAATGGTATAAAAACAGATAATAGTTTGATAAATTTAGAATGGGTAACTCGTTCTGAAAATCAAAAACATTCAATTTTAATTGGTTTAAGGACAACTAAAGGAGAAAAAAATAGTCAATCAAAATTAAATGAAAGTCAAGTACTATTAATTTTAAATGATAAAAGAATGTATAAAGAAATTTCTAATGATTTTGGAATTTCTATACCAACTATATCAGATATAAAAAGAGGTTATTCGTGGACACACATTACTAAACTAAATAATGTAAAAATTAACAAATTATGATTACAACAATTAACAAAAATAGAATATACATATCGGTATTACTTATAGTATGCTTAATTCTACTTTCACAATTATTTCAAAAGTGCGAAAGTGAAGAAGTACAATTAGCCAATATTGAAGCACTTAATAGTCAAACCAAAGTCTATAAACTTAAAAATGGTCAATTAGTAACCAGCGTTGAAAATTTACACTACACCAATAGTCAATTAAAAAATTCGCTTTTGATGAAGGATAAAAAGGTTAAGGAGTTAGTTAATAAGTTTTCAAATGTTAAAAGTGTTACTAAATATGTAACCAATACTAAATTTGATACTATTAAATTAGTTTACCAAGATTCTATTCCTTGTAATTTTGAGAGAATAGGAAGTGATTTAAAAGAATGGTATCATATTGCTTATAAGTCAAATCAAAAAGGAGTTGAGATTACAGAATTAAGTATTCCAGATAGTGTTATAGTTGCAACTGGAGATAAAAGAAAATGGTTCTGGGGCAAACGCACAAGCGTAACTGATATTACACACGCTAATCCATTTGTTGAAACAGAGAGTATTCAGCATATAGAAGTGGTGCAACCAACAAAGTGGTATGATAGCACTATTCTTAAAATTGGACTTGGTTTTATTGGTGGTATATTATTGCTTAAATAAATGAAACTATTTTAGTAGGCGTTTGTTCAGTTTATTTTTAAAATAATTAGTTTTTATAATAATTATTTGTTATACTTTTGAAAAATGATATTGTATCTGTATATAAATATCATAAAGAATACAAATCATAAAAAAAATTCATTCTGAAATGAAAAATGAAGCAGTAACATTATTAAAAGCTATCGGAGTTGTTGTTGTAGGCGTATTACTTGCAAACGCAATCGAGAGAAAACTTTTATCAAGCAAAGTAGATGCACCAATGGTAGCACCAACAAAAGAGTAAAAAAAATTAAATTAAAAATTCTAAAAAATAGAAAAAATGTCAAATGTTCGTAAGTATTTAGCCAATGCACAAAGAAATGCAATGGAATCTTTCTCAAACGCTGATGGTTTCATCGACCAAGATTTATCTTTCACTGGTGATGACTTCTTCAACGCAGAAGGAATGGGTGGTGGAAATGTTCAAACATCTCAACCATATATCGTTAATGTAGTATCTACATCTGGTTCAGCAGTACCAAATTTTGAAATATTAGGTTCTTACCAATATATCAATAACGCTGGTTTTACCGCTGGTGGAGATTTAGTTATCGGTTCAATCACAATTAGCTCTGGAATTTCAGATGTTACTTATCGTGAAATGTTATACCAATTTATGAATAATCCTTATTCAGTTGGTTTAACTTATTTACAATCAGCTACTGCAAACCAAGTGTTAGAAACTCTTTCTATCAACACAAGAGATGCAAATGGTAATTTAGCACAAAAAACACTTGTGCCAACAATCGACCCATATCAGCAACAAACTACGATTATCGCTATGAAGTATGCTTATAGAATCGATGGTTTCACTAAAGTAATTATTCGCCAAGTATTGGCTAATTCTACTGTGAAATTATACTTCTACCCAGCAGACAACATCAACCTTGCTCGTGCTTTAGGTGGTAATTCAGTAAGCAGACAATTCGGTACACCTCCAGTTACTAATGGTCAAACTATTAGAATCAAAGGATAATATCTTTATGAGATAAAATCGAATTATTGTATAATTGAAAAAGGGCAAGTATGATTCAATTCTACTTGCCTTTTTTTATAAAAAAACAAATATGTCAGTATATCAATATGTTGCAGATAACGACCCAAAAGGTGCGGAAATGATAATCAATTCTTTTGGTTATGAAGTTACGGACAGAAGAAATTTAGGTCAAAGTTTAAGCGAATTAGTTTCACAAGTTGGAGAACCAGCTTTGAAAAAAGTAATGGAATATCACCCAGATAGAGATATTATTTTGGAATTAAACGTAACTGAAAAAAGTTCAGAATGTGGTTGTTCAAGTTGCAAAAAAGCAAATCAACACCACGAACACTATATGAACGCAAGTGGTAGTGAAACCCCAAAAGAAACAAAACCAGATACTTTAGCACACCAAACTAATGTAATTTTAGTTGTGGCTACTTTATTTATTGTTACTGCATTAATATATAAAAATAAATAAAATGGGTAAGAACGCAGATTTAGGTGCATACGGAATAATGTATGTAGTAAAAAATAGAAAAAGTGAAGTTTTAGCTTTATTGTTAAAAAATGGAGTTGTTGTTCCAAGCAATGCTTCTGATATGGTAATAGCTTTAGCAGTTACTAATTTACTTAAAGTTTCAAAATCTTTTTACGTTGAATTTTCTAAATTATTAATTAATGAAGATAATGTAAAAAGTATGTCAGTAAATATGAGTGGTTCTTATGCAAATGTAGGAGGAGATAGTCAATATTTTGACCCTTCTGTTTTTCAAGGTGGAACACCAATAAATTCAACAACATCTACAACACCAAAATCAAGTCCAAGTTGGTTAAATCAAGGATTAAATTTACTACAAACTGGATTTCAAGGTTATTTACAATTAGATGACAATAAAACTAAAAGAGCATTAGCAGATGCGAGTGTGCAAATCTCAAATGATGAAATAGTTAAAGGAGAAAACACACCTCCACCACCAAAAGGTTTAAGTACTGGTGCAATTGTAGGGTTAAGTGTTTTAGGAGTTACAGTAGTTGGATTAGTAATTTATTTAATCGTTAAAAAGAAATAGTATGAGTAGTACAATAGGAGGAACTTGGGATTTATCTCAATACACTGGAGGAACAAGTACAACTGCATCATCTACAACACCAAAAAGTGGTAAATTTGATTGGGCTGGATTAGGTTCTTCAATATTAACTGCTGGTGGCGGTATTTATGCAAGTGAACAACAAAGAAAAGCGGCTCAAGCTCAAGCAGATGCCTTAATTCAACAAGGTATGTCGCAAATTGAAGTTCAAAAACTTATTTTAGAAGGTAAAAGACTGGATTTAGAAGCGGCTAAAGCTGGTGCTGGTGCTGGAAGTGGTGCTGGAAACAAAACACTTTACATAGCATTAGGAATTGGTGGAGTAGTAGTTTTAGGTCTTGTAATTTTTGCAGTAACCAGAAAAAAAGCATAATACAATGGAAGAAGAAAAAACAAATTATTTACAAGAGGTAAAAGATATAGTTAGCAAGGACAAACGAGATGTTCTTATGCTTACTACTAAAGCATCTGTAAATGGTGCGGTTACTGGTCTTGTATTAGGTTTAATGGTAGGTTACTACAAAAGTAAAAATATCTACGTTAGTGGATTAATTGGTGCAGTTATAGGTGGCGTTGCTACCGCAATGATTGTCAATAAAAAATAATTTAAAATTTAGAAAAAATGAAAAAAGGAAACGTAGTTGGAGCAGTTTTAGGACTTGCTTTGTCATTTGCAGTCGTTTATGGATATGCGTGGGTTGTTGGTAAAGGTTGGAAAAAATCTCAACAATAAAAATTAAATTAGTAACTTTATAAAAAATTAAAAAAATGGAAAATTTTTTCAGCGATGATTCAAGTAAAAATTCTACTACAAAATATTTAGTAGGAGTAGGTACTGGTCTTTTAGTTTTATTCGCTACTGTTTGGGTAGTTGGTAAAGCGTGGAAGAAAAGTCAAAAACAAGCATAATTAATTCTGACTAAATAATTTATTCAGATAACTTTATTAAAAAAGATGAAGAAAAAACAAATTATTGGGATGATATTAGTTGTAGGTGGAGTAGGTGCATTATCATATTTGTATAACGCATACTATAAAGCATACAAGGAAATTAAGGATGAAAAAGCACAAGGAACAAAAACAACAACAAAATAAATTATGGATAATTTTAAAAAAAGTGCAAATCAACTTTGGAAGGAAAGCAACACTTCTTTAAGTTTTAAGGATTGGCTCGACAGAGAAAAAGAAAAAGGTAAATTTATACCTAACAAAAAGTTTAAAAGTGTAGATGGTGTCGATACAACTAAAATAGATACTATTTTAGAAGAAGCAAATACTAAAGCAGTAGATTCTCTTGGGTTAGATTCAACAAAGTTTGAAGATGCACTTGGAATTACTAAAAGTAGTACTAATGTAAGAGATAATAACAAATTTCTCGGACTTAATAAATGGTTGTTGATTTCAAGTTTAGTAGTAATTGGTGGTGCGGTAGCGTACAAAATTTATAACAAAAATAAATAGTATGAATTTTAGAATACAAACCAGATACGATGAAATGTGCTTATGCGTTAAAATTGATTGTTCAGTTCCAACTGTTGTAAGGATAAAAATTTATGATGAAGAAAAACCTAAAATCGTTTTTACCGATAGGTATAAAACTGTTTATAATTCTGAAACTTTTTACATTAGACTTCCAATAACTTCAAAATCGGTAATTCTATCTGTTTATGATGATAAAAAAGGAAACACCTCAAAGGAGCAAGAAAAAAACATTAAGGTTGTATCTATTGACAAAACGCCTTTAGAAAAAAGAATGGATGTCGTAGATATTCAAAATAAAAGCATAAAGCATTTTGTTGATTTTGCACAAAGGTTTTGTTTTAACGCACCCTACTTGGAAACTGGAAAATCATATCAGTCAGATAACGGAGAGTTTATGATTGAGTACTTACCAGAAATAAAAAATCACGATGGTAGAGTTCTAACAACACCAGCAAGAATATCAAAAGTAACTGGTAGAATACAAGTTGCTAAAAAGCAATTCGATGATTATACAGTTCCTATGCGTTTTGCTATTCTTTGCCACGAGTTCAGCCACTTTTACGTTAATGAAAATATGGATGATGAATCAGAAGCCGATATTAATGGTCTTTTGATATATTTAGGTTTAGGTTATCCTCGTATTGAGGGTTATCAAGCATTTTTAGAAGTGTTTAAAGATGCACCAAACCAAAACAACAAAAAGCGTTTTGATAGGATTGATAATTTTATCAAAAACTTTGAAAAAAATAAAATGGTAATTAGATAATTATGAAAAATAAAAACTTATTAATAGGTGCTGGAGTTGTAATTGTAGCTTACTTACTTTGGAAAAAAAGTAAAAGTAATAGCGTTGCTAATAATAGTGTAGTTACGCCACAATATTCAAAAGAATGTTATGATTCATTAAAAATTGCATTACAACAAGAAAATGTAAAACCACCAGATTTTGAAAAGACTTTTTTAGAAAAATGTCGAAAAACAGAATTAAAAAAATTACCATCAAATAAAGGTGATAATGCTTTGCCAATAGCTGAATTAGATTGGTCAATATTAAGTAAAATTCCTAATGAGTTTATAGTAAAGTCTAATGGTTTTAATACAAGATATTATAAAAATATAGATAAAAATTTAACTGGATTTGCTTCTCTATTTAGTGTTCCAGAACTTTATAAACAACCTTATTCTACAACTGGAGATTCTGGAGTAATGCCAATAAAAATTTCAACTCGTGAATTTTCAGATGCTTATTCTGTATTTTTGAAACAACCACAATAATTAAATTATGAAGTTAGACAAAAAAAATATATTAATAGGTGCTGGAGTTATTGCAGTAGGCGTTGTTATTTATTTTTGGCTAAAGGATAGAGCAAGTCGCAGACCAATTGGAATTATTGATGATGAAAATGTTGATTTTGATTATAATAATGCAACTGGAAGCACACTTAATTCTGGAGTAAAAGAAGGTTTTAAAATATCTGTTAAAGATTATAAAAAAAGTTTAGAAGAATCTTTAGATGATAAAAAATACGCAAGGTATTTAGGCAAAAAATTTTATACTGCACAAGACAATGTAAATGTAAGAATGGGTGCTGGAGTAAATAATGGTTTTGTAAATAATTTAGCTGGAACTATACCTTTTAAAAAATCTTTTATAGGTAAAGTTGTTCAAGTTAAATTAGGAGATGACAAAAAATTATGGTTCGGAACAAGCGAAGAAAACGGAAATCAATTATATGAAATTAAAAAACATTTTAGTTGGAATCCAATGAAAAAAGATGAAACATTACGTTGGTTTAGGTCAGATGTAATAGTAGTTAATATGAATAGTAAAAAATAAAGTTATGAAAAAAAGTCCAAATAAATTATTAGTTGCTGGTGTAATCTTGCTTGTAGTAGGTTGGGGAATTAATAAATGGTTAAAATCTATGCCAAAAGCAGTTAATTCAGATGCTTACGAAGGAATGGATTTAGATATGGTTTTATCTAAAGGTTCAAAAGGAAAAGAAGTATCAGAACTTCAAAGAATATTAGTGAATCAATACGGAGCAGATTTAGGATTTACTGGTGCAGATAAAGATGGTATTGATGGAGATTTTGGAACTATGACTGAAAACGCATTATTGAAAGCAAAAGGAGTAAAAGAAATATCATTAAAACAACTTTTAACAAATAAATAAAATGAATACAAAGAAAAAAGCATTAATAGTTTCTGGATTGCTTATTGCAGTTGGTGGGTATTACATATACAAAAATATGACCTCAAAACCTAATGTTGCAGAAGAAGTAGCACCAGATACTACAACACCATTTGATGTAAATAAAGTTTTGTCTAAAGGTTCGCAAGGGGATGAAGTAAAATCATTACAAAAAGGTTTAAAAGGTGGACTTAAAGTTGATGGAGATTTTGGCAACAATACCGAAAAAAGATTAAAAGCAATTACTGGAAAAACAAGTATATCAATTAGACAATATAATGATTATTTAGCAAGTAAATCAAAAAAATAATATTATGAAAAAGCATACTGCATATTACATTATTGGAGCAGTACTTGTTGGTACTGGAATTTATCTTTATAGTTCAAGACAAAAAACTATTGATAAAATCAACCTTGAACCGCCTATGGTGGTTACAGAAGAAAAAGATGGAGTGGTTACAACTACTACAACTGAAACGACAGTTTTTACTGCGTTAGATAAACTAAAAGCATTAATTGAATCTATTAAAAATCAAGGTGTTCAAACACCACCAATAAAAGCGTAATTATGAAAAATAGTGTATTATATATAGTTGGTGCATTAGCTTTATTAGGAGGTGGTGCATTTTTGTTTTTGAAAAATAAAAAGGCAAAAGACACTTCTAAATTAAAAGATATAGCTTTAGAAACTGCAAATATTGGAGTTGGTACAAAATCATCAGATGTGGTTACAAAAGATAATTCAAAAAATGTTGCAGAAGCAATAAATTTAGCAACTGAAATTGCAGATTTAAAAGCAAAAAAATTAAAATTTACAATAATGCCAAATTCTGAATTTTCAAATACAGATGAAGCAAATAATGGTTTTTGGGCAACAAATCAAACCGTTCTTAAACAATTAAAAGAATCAACTTTACTAACTATTTCAAATGAAATAAAAGCACTAAATGAAAAGATAGTTGCTTTAGGTTATATGGAAGTAAATGGTGGTATAACAAAAATTAATTAAAAACTATAATATGTCAGTAACAACGTGGAATACCGCACCAGATTATGACCAATGGGGAAGTGATACCTATTGGAGTTGTAATGAATGGATATTATGGCATCAATTTTTAAAAGCTAAATTTGGGCAAACTAAAGCTAATTTTTTATGGGATTATGCTTTTTCTCAAAGTGGTAATTTAAGTGGTAATTTGAATTGCAGAACTTTTGATTCATCTTTTAGAAGTTATGTTTCAAAGAATGGATTAAACCCTTATGCAAATGCTGGAATATTTGCACCAGTTTTACAAGGTGCTGGAACAATACAAGATGTTACTGGTAGTGTATTTGGTGGAGTTAGTTCATTTTTTACAACCAGTAATGTAAAAACATTATTCACTATACTATCTGTTGGAGCAGTAGTAGTAGGTGGTTTATATGCTTATAAAACTTTTAAAAAATAGTTATGAAAAATAAGAAAACATTAATTATAGCTGGAACTTCAATTTTAGTATTAGGTATTTTATATTTTGCATATAAAAAGAAAAAGTTTGATGAAGAAAATGATGTGTCAAATGATACAGATTTTCAAGAGTTAATTAAAAAAATTGACAACGCTAAAAAATAAAAAAAATGAATAGCGATAAAAAAATGTATTTGTATTCTGGATTAGCAATTGCCCTTTCGGTAGTTGCTTATGTCGTTATTACAAGAAAGAAAAAATTAGACACAGACCCTTCCGCAAATGAAGTTAAGCCAGATGTAATTACAACTACTGGAGATGAAATAAGCAATGAACAAGCAGTAATTGACCCTACAATAGCAGAAATAATAAAACTTCCGTTAGCACAAGCTAAAGCACAAATGTTAGGTAAAAATATCTACTCTAAAGTTGATAATGTGAACCCAAGACAAACGCCTTATGTAAATAATGGGTGGTTGGTAAATAATGGTGTTGGTGGTAGAATTACACAAAAAGACACTTTAATTGGTGTAGTTACCGATGTAGTCAATGACAAAGGATTGTTAAAAAATAATAGCGGTTCAATATACAAATGGTTAAAGGTAAAACCATCTCCAGAAGCAATAAAACAAATTAAAGATGATTCTTCTATTTTGATTGGTACAAAAACCGATTCGTTTTATGTAAGAGAAGATGTTATAAAATTAAAGTAATATGAAAACTAAAAATAAATTAGGTGCTTTATTACTATTAGGAGGTATTGCCTTAATAGGAGTATATTGGTTTAAAAAAAACAAACCTACTCTTGCTTCAAGTCAAGCTAAAGAATTAGAAGCACTAAATAATTTTTACAAAACTGGCGGAACGGATGATGCACTTATAAAAGGAGTTGAGCCAATTAAAGTCGGTAATTTTAGTTTAGCTGATGTGAATTATGGTAGTATGACACCTAAAGAAATTGAAGATTTAAAAAAATCTATTGGCACAATTCCAGACCCATCCGCAATAGTTTCAAATCAAATTTCACAAAATATGCAAAACGCAGATTTTAGTAATTTGTCAAATTTAGGAATAGCTGGAGTTACGTTTAATATAAAAAAGTAATATTATGTTTGATTTAACTATTGGTAGTACTGCAAGAAAAGACCCTTTTAACGATAGAGTTTATGCGGAATATGGTTGGCAAGGTGGTACTTGTGTTCAGCTTGATAAAAAAATTAAAGACCTTCGAGATAGAGCAGTTGAAGAAAGATTAAAACCAAATGCAGACCAAATGTATATTCAAGCATTAGTTGATTATAAAAGTATGTTAGATGGTTTATTTGCTCAAAATAGTTGTACTGATAAGATTGAAACTTTAAGACAAAAAGAAACTGGTATTTTAATTACAAAAACTTCAATCGACCAAGAAAAAAAAGTTTTGGGTACTTCTAAAAAAGAAGAAAATATTTATATAGGATTGGGTGCATTAACTTTATTAGTAGGACTAATTATTGTATTAAAAAAGTAATATGAAAGCTAAAAATAAAATAGGCGGATTAATTATATTAGGAGGTATTGCTTTGTTAGGAGCATATTGGTTTAAAAAAAATAAACCTACTCTTGCTTCAAGTCAATCTAAAGAATTAGAAGGATTATCAAATTTTTATAAAACGGATGCAGATGAAACTTATATAAGAGGAATTGCACCAATTAAAGTTGGAAATTTTAGTTTAGCCAATGTAGATAGCATAAATCCAGATTCAATTATTTGTGATGGAGATGGATTTTTAGCCAAAAATTTAAAAATTGATTGCACAGATTATTGTAAAGAAAATCCTACTAAATGTAATGGAAAAAGTTTAATAGATTGGGCAAAAAGTGGTGCGGATTTTTGCAAACAGAACCCTACAATGTGTACTCCAAAAAAATAAGTAGTTATGGCAACAAAAAAAGAATGTAGTACGTTTTGGGAAAAAAAATTGTTAAATGAAGGTATTTTATCGCTTCCTTCACCATATAGAGATAAAATAAAAGACCCAATAACTTTAAAAAAAATGACAGATGCGGAAGCAGAGTATTCTCGTGAGTGTGGAATGTATGACCCAAAACAAATAGAGTGTATTCAAATTAATACTCGGCTTGAAAATTTATTGTCAAATCAAGGTGCAAGTGCTTTGTCTTTATATGGCGATGCAAGAAATCTATATGAAAGTAGTGGAGCAATTGCCGAAACAAGAAAAGATTTTAATAATAAAAATTGCACTAAAATAATAGAGCAATATAGACAACAAGAGTTGGGAGATGTTGCAAGTAAATTTACTGCATTAGATAAAGCAAGAATTGAGGAAGAAAGCAAATATGTTAGAAACCAACGAGTGTTTTTTGGTGGTTTAGTTTTAATTGCTGGAATAGTAGTAATAACAATGTTTAGTAAAAAGAAATAATATGTCAATAAGCAATACTTCTGGAAGAATTTACGATATTGGAGAAGTTCCAAGATTAGAAGCATTTATCAAAGAGCAACAAGATGAAATGGATAAAATTGATTCAGAAAAATCAGTTCAAGATAAAAAGATTTTAAGATATGCAATATTGTTAGGTGGAGTAGCACTAACATTAGTATTGTTTAAATATTTAGTAAATAAAAAAAAATAATATGAAAAAAAGTGTAGGTGTATTGTTAATAGTTGGAGGTTTGTCAATAGTAGGTTACTATTTACTAACTTTAACAAAACCAAAAGATAGGCAATTACAATTAGCTGAATTAGACAAAAAAGCTAAAGATTTAGCTAACTCTATGGTTGATGTTGATAATTCTGATATTACAAAAGCTAAAGCACTTTCGGAAAAAATAATATTTTGGCGAGATGCAGTTGGTACAGATGAAGAAACAAAAAAAAATAAAGCATTAATTCCAGTTTGGTATGCTCAACTAACAAATTTGAATTATTTTATTAATGGAACTGAATTAAAACGTAATTAAATAAAAATAGGATGCCAGTAGCAATACAAAGAACCGACAATCCAAGAGGATTATTTATACAAAATGATGGGAATAGTGATTATCAATCTTCGGAAAGTAATCCACAAAGTTCTTATATACAAACGCCAGAAAGCAAAGCGGTAGAGTATAAGTATTCAATAAAACCAGAAAATTGTTATAAGTTAGACATAAATCTTAAATTAATTAGAGATGAAATTGTAGAGGAATCTAAAAAGCTATTAGGTGGAAGTGGAAATAGCGAATATTTAAAAGCATTAGAATCAAGAAAAAATAGTTACGAAATTAGTTTTGCACAAGACAAGTGTAGAGATAAAATAGAGGAAGATAGGTTAAGAGAAAGTGCAAATTTAATTACTAAAGCATCTATTAATCAAGAAAAAAGCGTTTTGGATAAATCTCTTACTACTCAATATGTATATATAGGTTTTGGTGCATTAGTATTATTGACTGGGTTATATATTGTTTTAAAAAAATAAAGTATGGAAAGTCAAATTCAAATATTTAGTTCTCCTTGTTCTATGGTTCAAAGGAGTTTAGATGAAAAACAAAAATTTATGGAAAATTTGAAATTATCTCAAAAAGTTCCAGCAAATGTTTTGATATTGAATCCGTATGAAACATACAAATCGTATTTTGACAAAAACCAAAAACAATTTGATGACTTAAAAAATAAGTTTAAAGCAGATAATTGTGCATCAGATAAAGACACTAAAGGATATAATAGACAAAAATGTTTAACTTTAAATACATCA
>Ga0114975_10002499_pt1 | contig 12569 bp, 10 predicted proteins | sample S_130626_EF_Meta_FD_87031 | JGI IMG/M metagenome (GOLD analysis project Ga0114975, IMG submission 87031) | Freshwater microbial communities from Lake Simoncouche, Canada to study carbon cycling - S_130626_EF_MetaG | ecosystem: Environmental > Aquatic > Freshwater > Lake | place: Lake...
CTTTTCTCCTAGATCAATTTTTTAGATCGTTGAGTGAAAACACTTTGCACCGGTTGGTAGCATGCAAAGCGATTCATGGCGCTGGACCCGGGTCCAACCCCATGAACACGTTGTGTCCGTCACAACACCTCGTAAGTGGGTGCTTAATAGAGTGACGAACAAATTCAGGGACATATGGTTTTAAGAATCAGTCCCAAGACAAAGCGCCGCCTGATTGGTATTCAATCACGCGGGTTTCAAAGAAATTACGTTCTTTTTTCAAGTCGATCATCTCGCTCATCCAAGGAAAAGGGTTTTCTTCGTTGGGGAACAACTGCTCGAGACCGATTTGGGTCGCGCGGCGGTTGGCGATATAACGCAAATAGCCTTTGAACATGGACGCATTCAAACCCAACACGCCACGAGGCATGGTGTCTTCGGCGTAGCGGTATTCGAGTTCGACCGCTTGCATAAACAAGCCTTTGATCTCTTCTTTGAAAGTTGCTGTCCACAGTTGTGGGTTCTCGAGTTTGATTTGGTTGATCAAATCAATGCCGAAATTACAGTGCATCGACTCGTCACGCAAAATGTATTGGTACTGCTCTGCAGCACCTGTCATCTTGTTTTGGCGGCCAAGTGCCAAGATTTGGGTAAAGCCAACGTAGAAGAACAGACCTTCCATCAGGCAGGCAAACACAATCAAAGACTTCAATAAAGTTTGGTCGGTCTCGAGGGTGCCAGTATGGAAGTTGGGGTCCATGATGGCGTCGATGAACGGAATCAGGAACTCGTCTTTGTCGCGGATAGATTTAACTTCGTGGTACGCGTTAAAAATCTCGGCTTCGTCCAGACCTAATGACTCTACGATGTATTGGTAAGCGTGGGTATGGATCGCTTCTTCAAACGCTTGGCGCAACAAGAACTGGCGGCACTCAGGCGCTGTGATGTGGCGATAGGTGCCCAACACAATATTGTTAGCAGCCAAAGAGTCAGCCGTGACGAAAAAGCCGAGGTTGCGCATGATCAAGCGGCGCTCGTCATCGGTTAGGCCGTTGGGGTCTTTCCATAACGCGATATCACGCGTCATGTTGACTTCTTGTGGCATCCAGTGATTAGCGCACGTGGCGAGGTATTTTTCCCAAGCCCATTTGTATTTGAAAGGTACCAACTGGTTCACGTCTGTGCGGCCGTTGATGATGCGTTTGTCTGCGGCATTGACGCGACGCGCGCTAGTGGCCGCAGCTGTCGTAGCAGCAGGAACTGGGGTTGTGAGTGTTGGAATAACAGGTGCTTTTGCGCCGTCATCCAAAGTACGTATGGCAGCTGGTGCTTGCGCAGCACTATGGGAAATTGGCGAGGGAGGGATATCCATCAGGCGGCTAGACATGCCGCTTGCAAAAGAGGGTGGTGCTGAAGGTTTGACTTCTTCGTCCCAGGTCAACATAAATTATTTTCCAATCAGTTAATTATCAATGCTCTGCACCCAAACGCAAAGCGTTGAAAGGGTGCAGCGTGTGTTTGTGTTGTGCAAATACAAATGTGTGTCAGCGGAAATCACTGACATGCTTCGCATGTTGGATCGTCAACGCCGCAAAACTTCACGTCGGTAGCGGCCACGGCGCTCAACTGCTGTTCTTGCGCAGCTATCGCAGCAGCTTCGAGCGCGCTCAGTCCACTGGTTGGCGCACCGGATGACACAGAATTGTGTGAGCCTGCTTGCACTGTAGATTTTTCTACTTGTTGTGCGCTAGACGTGCGCAGGTAGTAGGTGGTTTTTAAACCACGTAACCAAGCTAACTTATAGGTCTCGTCCAACTTCTTGCCAGACGCGCCGGCCATGTAGATGTTGAGAGATTGGGCTTGGTCGATCCATTTTTGGCGACGCGATGCGGCTTCCACCAACCACTGTGGTTCTACCTCAAATGCTGTGGCGTACAAGGCTTTGATCTCTTGTGGCACGCGGTCGATAGGGCGCAATGAACCGTCGAAGTGTTTGAGGTCCATGACCATCACGTCGTCCCATAAACCGAGGCGCTTCAGGTCGCGCACCAAGTAGCTATTGATTACCGTGAACTCGCCAGACAAGTTGGACTTGACCGACAAGTTGCCAAAGCATGGCTCAATAGAAGCATCGACACCAATGATGTTGGAGATGGTGGCTGTAGGCGCGATAGCGACGCAATTGGAATTGCGCATGCCATCTTTGGCAATTTTGTGGCGCAGCGATTCCCAGTCCATGGAGGTGGAGCGGTCTACATCTAAGTAACCGCCGCGTGCGGAAGCAAGCAGGTCTAACGAGTCCAAAGGTAAAACACCTTTGTCCCACAAAGATCCTTTGTAGCTGGCATATTGGCCACGTTCTTTTGCAAGTTCAGTGGATGCCCAGTAGGCGTAGTAGCAAACAGCTTCCATGGAGCGGTCAGCAAACTCAACGGCCGCTTGTGAAGCGTAAGGAATGCGCATTTCGTACAAGCTGTCTTGGAAGGACATGATGCCCAAGCCGACAGGGCGGTGACGCAAATTCGAGTCGCGCGCTTTTTTGACAGCGTAGTAGTTGATATCGATCACGTTGTCGAGCATGCGCATCGCCGTAGAGATAGTGCGCTTGAGTTTGTCGTGGTCGAGTTCTTGGCCGTTCGCGCCTTCGATCAGGTGTTGCGATAGGTTGACCGAGCCGAGGTTACAAACTGCGGTTTCGGTGTCACTCGTGTTCAAAGTGATTTCCGTGCACAGGTTAGATGAATGCACCACACCCACGTGTTGTTGGGGTGAACGCACATTACATGGGTCTTTGAAAGTGATCCATGGGTGGCCAGTTTCAAACAACATGGTCAGCATCTTGCGCCACATGTCGGTCGCTTGAACGGTTTTGCTAGGCTTGATTTCGCCACTCTTAGCTTTGGCTTCGTAAGCGACATACGCTTTTTCGAAGTCGGCGCCAAAGAGGTCGTGTAAATCAGGCACGTCGGAAGGCGAGAACAGTGTCCACTCGCCTTTTTCCATCACGCGGCGCATGAACAAGTCTGGGATCCAGTTGGCTGTGTTCATGTCGTGGGTGCGTCGGCGGTCGTCACCGGTGTTTTTGCGCAACTCTAGGAACTCTTCAACGTCTAAATGCCAGCTCTCCAAGTAGGTGCAAACAGCGCCTTTGCGCTTGCCGCCTTGGTTCACAGCAACCGCTGTGTCGTTGACGACTTTCAAGAACGGCACCACACCTTGTGACTCGCCATTGGTCCCTTTGATGTGGCTGCCCAATGCGCGCACGCGGGTCCAGTCGTTGCCCAAGCCGCCAGCAAATTTAGAAAGCAAAGCGTTTTCTTTGATGAGCTCATAAATACCGTCTAGGTCGTCAGGCACGGTAGAGAGGTAGCAACTCGAGAGCTGTGAGCGCAGGGTACCGCTGTTGAACAAAGTCGGCGTGCTCGACATAAAGTCAAACGACGACAGAACTTCGTAGAACTCAATCGCGCGCGCTTCGCGGTCGATTTCGTTCAAGGCCAAGCCCATGGCGACGCGCATGAAAAACGCCTGTGGCAATTCGATGCGTTGCTTGCGCACGTGCAAGAAGTAGCGGTCATACAGAGTTTGCAGACCTAGGTAGTCAAACTTCAAATCGCGACCGGCTTTGAGTGCAGAGCCTAAGCGTTGCAAGTCAAACTGCAACATTTGTGGGTCGAGCAATTCGTTGTCGACGCCTTTTTTGATGAACTGTGGGAAGTACTGCGCGTAATGCTGGCCCATGTCAGCGTGCAAGACTTCTTTGCCGAGCACTTCTTTGGCGATGGTGTGCATCAGCAAACGGGCGGTGGCGTAGGTGTAGTCAGGGTCTTTCTCAATCAATGTGCGGGTGGCCAAGATGGCGGCTTTGTAGACCTCGTCCATCGGCACGCCGTCGTAGAGGTTGCGCATGGTCTCGGCCATGATGGGATCAGGGCGCACATCTGCGCCTAAACCGGCGCAAGCGTCGTTGATCAAACGTTGCAGATGCTGGAGGTCCAACGGCACACGCTGGCCACCTTCGAGCACATGCATGGTGGGTGCGGCTGGTGCGGCTTGTTCTTTGGTGTGGGCGCGCTCTTGGGTGCGGCGTTCGCGGTAGAGCACGTAAGCACGGGCAATTTCGTGGTGGCCACCACGCATCAAGCCGAGTTCGACCTGGTCTTGCACGTCTTCGATGTGGAAGGTGCCGCCGCCTGGACGTGAGCGCATCAAGGCGCGCACCACGCCTTGGGTCAAAACGTCCACGGTTTCGCGCACGCTGGCAGACGCTGCACCTTGGGTGCCATGTACTGCTAAAAACGCCTTCATCATGGCCACGGCAATCTTGGCGGGCTCGAACGGAACTACTGCGCCATTGCGGCGAATAATTTGGTAGTGGGCCAACAAGGTCGGGCTGTCGGCGCTGATGCGGTCTTGGGGTGTGGCGGGGAAAGGTGTTGGATTAATTTTTGTAGTGGATTCAACAAGTTGCATGTCGTTTTTCTTCCTGTTATTCAATTCGTGTGTGCGGGCGGCTTGCAACTTGAAAGTTGAACTTTTAAAAAGTGAAGCATCGCGTCCCCACACTATATCTGGTGTCTGTGACTCCTTCAAGGCACTAGGGGTAGTGTTTTCTTGGATATGGGGGTATTTTCTTCCACATGGCAAAACTGTCATCAAATTTTCCTAAGACAACTGCGCATTTAAGCCATGTAGCTACTAGCTTTTTGAGATAAAAGCTTTATTTCATAAGAGTTTCAAAGGGATTTGCTTCGCAAAAGCCCAATAAATTTGGTGTGTGACCAGTGCACCAAAAACTAGCAGGCCACTTAGCTAAGGTGAGGAGCCTTAAATATTTTTTTTGATAATTTTGACGTCGAGACACGCAGATGGAAAAAATGAATTTGAAAGTTCTAATTTGTGTTGGAGTAGCTGCCAATCAAAACCGGCGCCGGGGTCACATTTGCGTCCAGGCGCGATGTCTTCGTGTCCCGCAATGTGTGCAATCGGATAGTGGTTCATAAGCAGTTTGCACAAAACAGACAGCGCATCGTACTGCGCTGCTTCGAAGGTTTCACCTTCTAAGCCTTCTAACTCAATGCCAATCGAATCGTCGTTGCAGTTGTCACGCCCACGGTAATGCGACACCCCTGCATGCCATGCACGCTGATCGCAACTCACGAACTGCAACAGTTGTCCATCTCTGCGAATCACAAAGTGAGAAGAGACCTGCATATCGCGAATGTGCGCAAAGTAAGGGTGGGCGCTCCAATCCAGTTGGTTGGTAAAGAGCGCCTCTATTTCAGGGCCACCATACACGCCGGGTGGCAAACTGATGGAGTGGATGACCAGCAAATCAATCTGCGCGTTTCTGGGACGCTCGCCAAAGTTGGGAGAATCTATGCGCAAGGCGTGTGACCACCAACCGTCTTGCCAGTGCGAAACGCCAAGGCTCACGCAAGGCCCTCGTGTTGTTGCAAATGTTGTGGGCTGCAATAGGACGCAGGGTTGCCGTTGGCTAAGCGCTTTCCAAACACCGCCTCGGTTTCAGGAATATGCAAACCACAGTGCGCACAGGGCAGCATGACATTCGAGCCCTTGTTTTTTTTATTAAGAGGAGAGTTGGAGCCACTGCGTTGCTGACGAATCCACCACAAACCTACAAAGATGATTGCCACCCAAATCACATACTTCATGGCGTGCGATCCAAGATCACTTCCAAAACAAAGCGTGAGCCCACATAGCCAAGCAGCAACAAACCAGTACCGGCATATAAAAACCGAATGGCGGTGCGACCACGCCAGCCAAAACGTTGGCGACCGATCAACAAAACCGCGAACGTCGCCCAAGACAAGACAGAGAACACAGTTTTGTGGTCCCAGCGCCATGCTGCATTGGCGCCATACAAGCTATCGCCAAATAACCCGCCAGCCAAAAGTGTGGCGGTCAACAAGACAAAGCCCGCAGAGACAAAGCGAAATGTCAAACGCTCCAAGGTGAGGATAGGCACATCAATGGATGCATCGACTGCCATGCGCATATTTTTTTCCGCTTGCGACAAGATAGTGGCGTGTACCAAAGCCGCAGCAAAAAGCCCATACGATGCAATACCTAAAGCCCAGTGCAAAGGCAGCAATGGCGATGCATTGGTATGCATGGGCGCACCTGGGAACACGGCCGCAATCAACACCACCGAAGCACCAATTGCCATCAAGGTCCAGCGGGTTTGCAGTCTGGGAAACCAATGTTGTTCTAAGACATAAAACGTCAGCATCAGCCACACGGTGACCGACAAAGCGGGCGCAAACCCAAAGCGCATCACGCCATCTTGCGAGCCAAACAAAGCAAAGGCCAATCCCAAACCGTGGAGCAGCCAAGGCACTACCAGCAAGCGGTGGCCGGAACCAGATGCAAGGCGAGGGCCCATCCACGCAGTGAGTGCGTAGGCTAATGCGGTAGGTATTCCTAACCAAAGGTTGGGGGAGATGTCACTGGCTAAAATCATTGGGCAAGTTTAGCGTTTTGCTCGACGCATCTCATGAAACCCCTACGGGGATAAATATGGCTTCAGCCCTTACCGACAAACTCTCCCGCCTGGTCAAACACATCAGCGGGCAGGCGCGCATCACCGAAAGCAATGTCGCGGACATGTTGCGCGAAGTGCGCATGGCCTTGTTAGAGGCCGATGTGGCATTGCCCGTTGTACGTGACTTCATCGCGCGGGTGAAAGAAAAAGCTTTAGGCCAAGAAGTCGTTGGTTCTTTGCAACCCGGCCAAGCTTTGGTCGGTATCGTCAACCAAGAACTCGCTGCCACCATGGGCGATGGGGTCAGTGATCTCAATTTGGCAGCACAACCCCCTGCCGTGATTTTGATGGCCGGTTTGCAAGGTGCGGGTAAGACCACCACCACTGCCAAACTCGCGCGTTGGTTAATCCAGCAACGCAAAAAGAAAGTGTTGACGGTGTCGGGCGACGTGTATCGTCCCGCTGCGATTGAACAGCTCAAAACCGTTAGCGCGCAAGTCGGCGCCGAATGGTTCCCAAGTAGCGCCGACCAAAAACCGCAAGACATTGCACGTGATGCTCTGGACTACGCACGCAAACATTACTTTGACGTGTTGTTGGTTGACACCGCTGGCCGCTTAGGCATCGACGAAGCTTTGATGCAAGAAATTCAAGCCTTGCACAAAGTATTGAATCCCGTTGAAACTTTATTCGTGGTCGACGCCATGCAAGGCCAAGACGCGATCAACACGGCCAAAGCATTTAAGGACGCTTTGCCCTTGACCGGCATTGTGTTGACCAAACTCGATGGCGATTCACGCGGTGGTGCGGCTTTGTCGGTGCGGCAAATCACCGGTGTGCCGATCAAGTTCGCGGGTACCAGCGAAAAAATGGATGGCTTGGAATTGTTTGACGCCAACCGCCACGCACAGCGCGTGTTGGGCATGGGCGACATATTGGCCTTGGTGGAACAAGTCACCGCGGGCGTCGATATGGCGGCCGCCCAAAAATTGGCCGACAAAGTCAAACGCGGCGACAACTTTGACTTGAACGACTTCCTTTCGCAAATTCAACAAATGCGTTCCATGGGCGGCTTGTCCAATTTGATGGACAAACTACCAACCCAAATGGCCGCCAAAGCCAAAGAGGTCGATATGAACAAGGCCGAGAAAGACATTGGCCGCAAGCAAGGCATCATCCACAGCATGACCGATTTAGAGCGGCGCAAACCCGAGCTGATCAAAGCCACACGCAAACGCCGCATTGCTGCTGGCGCGGGTGTTCAGGTGCAAGATGTGAATCGTTTGCTCAAAGAGTTCGAGCAAATGCAAGACATGATGAAAAAAATGCGTGGCGGTGGTTTGATGAAGATGATGAAGCGCATGGGCGGCATGAAAGGCATGCCGGGTATGGGCGGAGGCGGCTTTCCTGGAATGCGTTAAACCACGCTCTCCGATACCACCACTTCTCCGCGCAACGAATGCGGATTGGCTTCGGTAATACGCACATCAACCATTTGGTGCATCAAGCGTTCGGACAAAGGACCGGCCTGAAAATTCACCACCCGATTGCATTCGGTACGACCACGCAACTCGTTGGCATCTTTGCGCGAAATGCCATCGACCAAAATCTTTTGCACGGTACCCACACGTTGCACATTGATCGCACGCATGTTGTCGTCGATGATTTTTTGCACTTCTTGCAAGCGGCGTAACTTCACCGCATGGGGTGTGTCGTCGTGCAAATTGGCCGCCGGTGTGCCGGGGCGGGGGCTGAAGATAAAACTAAACGAGTTGTCAAAGTAGATGTCGTGCATCAGCTTGATCAACTTTTGGTGGTCTTCTTCAGTTTCACCAGGAAAACCAACAATAAAGTCTGAACTCATCGCCATGTCAGGACGAATCACACGTAGTTTTTTTACCGTGCTTTTGTATTCCATCGCGGTGTAACCGCGCTTCATCGCCATCAAAATGCGGTCGCTGCCGTGTTGCACGGGCAAATGTAAATGGCTGACCAACTTCGGCACTTTAGCGTAGACATCGATCAAGCGCTGGGTGAATTCGTTGGGGTGGCTGGTGGTGTAGCGGATGCGCTTGATTTCAGGAATGTCGGCTACTAATTCAATCAGCAAGGCGAAGTCGGCAACGTCAGCTGTGTTGCCCATCACCCCGCGGTAGGCGTTTACGTTTTGTCCGAGCAAAGTGACTTCTTTCACACCTTGTGCGGCCAAACCATGCACTTCTTTCATCACATCATCCAAAGGACGGCTGAATTCTTCCCCACGGGTGTAAGGCACTACGCAATAGCTGCAGTATTTGCTGCAACCTTCCATGATGCTCACAAATGCGCTGGCGCCTTCCACGCGCGCTTGTGGAAGGTGGTCGAACTTTTCGATTTCAGGAAAACTGATGTCGACTTGCGGACGCTTGAGCGCTTTGCGTTGATCGAGTAGTTCGGGTAAGCGGTGCAAAGTCTGCGGGCCAAACACCACGTCCACATAAGGCGCGCGGGCAATGATGGCGTCGCCTTCTTGGCTGGCCACGCAACCGCCGACGGCGATCTTGACACCCTTGGCTTTGAGATGCTGGACCCGACCTAAATCGGAGAAAACTTTTTCTTGCGCTCTCTCGCGCACCGAACACGTGTTGAATACGATCAAGTCGGCTTCGTCGACATTGCTAGTTTTTTCGTAGCCTTGGGCTTGACCTAAAACGTCTGCCATCTTGTCCGAGTCGTACTCGTTCATTTGGCAACCGAAGGTTTTAATAAATACTTTGGGGCTCATACGGGAAATCTCCCGTGATGTGTGCAGCGGTTCATGGTTTAGATCCAGAGGCTGTTGAAGAGTTACCATTGTAGGTGCTAAAGGTTGACCAACCATGTGCCGATAGGTACGCAAATCATCACAGTGAACGGCTATGAAAAAACATTTACGTCTGATACTTGAAATCCTCATGGGCTTGCTATTAGCAGGCGCAGTCACGGTGGCTTACTGGAGTTACACCGGCAAAAGCCATGTCATGGGTGAATTGACCGAAGCCAGCGAAGGCATGGAAGAAGCCCAACAAGAGCTGGACAAAGTAAGCAAAGAACTCAAAGAAGCCCAAGAAAAAGTGGCTGAATACGAGCCCGCCGCCAAGCAAATGGCTGCGATGAAAGATGCTTTCTCCAACGGTGTGGTCTTGCAAGACTATGAAGCCTTCATCAAGGCACAAAAAGGGCCCATCATCAGCGAGCGCCAATTAGGTTTGGGCTCTTTGCGCATGTTGACTAAAGGAGCAGACGATCCTGAAACCATCAGCGCATTTGAAAAAGCGCTCGAAATGGCCGAGTGGACATCTCGACTCAAGTCGATTTGTGCTGCGCAAAACGCACTTGCCGCTGCTGGACAAAAAGTCAAAGTCTTGGCTGACTGCGCACTGGAGGGCAACAAAGGCCACGGTAAAGCGCATGCAGTGCATTGGGACTACGTGGGCGAAATGGGTCCAGACAAATGGGGCAATGAGTTCCCCACTTGCGGCAATGGCACCAAGCAATCGCCTTTGAACATCGTCGGACCTTTCGAGAAATCCAAAGACGTTTTAGCGGTGTCCTACAAAGAAGGCGCGCTGAAGATTTTGAACAATGGCCACACCATCCAGGTCAATGTGGAACCTGGCAGCACGTTGAAGATCAACAAAGATGTCTACAACCTGTTGCAGTTCCACTTCCACCGCCCCAGCGAGGAACAAATCGACGGTAAGCCTATGGCGATGGTGGCGCACTTCGTTCACAAAAACGCTGAAGGCAAATTGGCAGTGCTTGGCGTCTTGCTCAACGAAGGCAAAGACAACGACGCCATCAAAACCATATGGGAAAAAGCACCTAAAGCCGAAGGCCCAGAGGTGGTGGTAGAAGGTGTGAAGTTCAACCCGGCCGTGTTGGTACCAGCCGCCCTTACACACTACAGCTACGAAGGCTCACTCACTACACCACCTTGTACCGAAGGCGTGAACTTCTACATCTTGAAGACCACCATGGACATCGGTAAAAAACAAGTAGCCGATTTCCCGTTCAAGAAAAATGCGCGTCCTGTACAACCTTTGAACGGTCGCAAGATCAACGCAAACTAAACGCGTCAAATACAAGCCCCAATAGTCATTGGGGCAACAAAAAAAAGGGGCTTTTAGACAGCCCCTTTTTTATTGCTTGACGTGATGCACGTTAATGAAGAAACGCCAATTTAGTTGTTGATGGGTTGCACCGTGACCGTATGGTCCAAATTACTTTGATTTGGAATGGCAAATAACAGTGGCATAGCGACCGCCACCAGCAAGAACGCCAACACCAAAAATATCAGCAACATTTTGAAGAACTCAGGGGAGTCTGGGTATTTGGGTTTGGCGGGTTTGCCGCGAGGGGCTTGGTAGGTGACTGTCTTTCCCATTTGCGAGGCTTTGGCTTTGCTGCTGTAAAACACATTGGCCACCGGCAAGCCGTTATCTTGCACACCGCTCAAGATAGACGCCACTTTGAGCGCCGCTTGGATTTTGAATTCAACCGAGCTAAAAGCGCTGACGCCACCCTCTTCAAGTTGGGTGATTTGCTGCACGCTTAAATCGGCCATACGGGCCAGACGCGCACGCTCTAATTTGCACATCTTGCGCAAATTCGTTATCGCGTGTCGGTCGACCAGATCTACAGCCATCTCATTTACACATCGCTAAATTTGCGCGCGGTAGCAAACTTTTAGGCGAAGGCCTTAGACCAGTTTCAAACGCTCGGATGAAGGCACCACGCGTGTCAAGCGCACGCCGTAGCGGTCGTTGACCAACACGATTTCGCCTTGCGCGACCACAGAGTTGTTCACCAGCAAGTCGAGCGGTTCGCCAGCGATGCGGTCGAGTTCCACCACGCTGCCTTGTGTCAAGCGCATCAGGTCTTTGATTTTGATTTCTGCACGACCGACTTCGATCGACAAATTCACCACAATGTTTTGCAACACCTCGGGATTGATGTTGCCGGGCATCGTCGGTTTGAAGTCCTCGAGCGTTGGCTCGTACTCCGCCTGTTCAACTTGTTCGGCAGGCAGTTGTGCTTCTGCGCCTTCGGTTTCTGTGTTTTCGGTGTTTTCACTCATGGTGGTTTCCTAACTCAAAGTTTTCCATGGACATGTTCATGGTCGATTTGCACGGCAACTTGCGAGCCGCGCGTTCCCACATTGACGTGGAAGGCGGGTACGCCGTTGGCAGTCATTAGCGCGGTGTCGTCTTTCTTAAAGAACAACAAATCGCCTTCTTGCAAGTTGTTGAGGTGGTGCAAAGTGGTTTTGACTTCGCCCATCGTGACTTGCAATTCCAATTTCGCGTCGCCCACTGCCGCCGATAAATCAGAGCGCCATTTGCGGTCAGACTCTTCGTTGCCTTCGCCGCTGGATACGCGGCTACTGAGAAGCTCGCGCACAGGTTTCAGGGTGGCATAGGGATATACCAAATCGATAAAACCACGTCCGCCGCTGGCTGTAGCGTCGGCCTCAAAGCGACTCAAAACGACCAAGTCATTTTCATCGGCAATCTGGGCGAACTGCGGGTTGATTTCAGAGCTGACATGCTCGCATTCAATAGGCATGAGGGGTGCCCATGCTTCTGTCAAAGAGCGAAAGAAAACTTCCAAAATGATTTTGATAATGCGCGACTCTGTTGGCGTGAACAAACGCCCAGGCGGCAAATCAGCAACGCCTTTTCCAAATCCGCCAAAAAAGCTATCGAGCGAACTAAACACCACATTGGGGTCGATGATGATCACCGAATTCCCACGCAGTGGGCCCATACGAATCATGTTGACTGCCAATGGTGGCTTCAAATCATGCAGGTACTCGCTGTATTTCATGATGCGCACACGTGTCGGGTTGACGCGTGGGCTGGTTCGCAAAACTTCGAGTAAACCCATTCTGAACATGCGGATGAAGCGTTCGTTGATCATGTCGATCGACGACACATTGACCCCTAAGCTGCTGTCTTCGCTGGCGAGGTCGTGTTTGCGCACCCGCACCTTGGTGTTGAACCCGGTGTCGGTCTCGATCGAACCGTCGCGCACACCCTCTGAGAGGGCGGCGAGTTCTTCATCC
>Ga0114975_10002500_pt1 | contig 12567 bp, 14 predicted proteins | sample S_130626_EF_Meta_FD_87031 | JGI IMG/M metagenome (GOLD analysis project Ga0114975, IMG submission 87031) | Freshwater microbial communities from Lake Simoncouche, Canada to study carbon cycling - S_130626_EF_MetaG | ecosystem: Environmental > Aquatic > Freshwater > Lake | place: Lake...
CGACCATGTGTGGAAGATATTCACTTGCCAAAAGTAAAATTGAACTAGAAGAACGCTTTCAAGCAGAAATGCTGGCGGATTTCTCACCACGGTACAACATTGCCCCTACCCAATTGGTCCCCGTGATCACCTCCAATAGTCCCAAAGGATTCTCCTTTTTTTACTGGGGCATCACCCCTGATTTCGGTCAAAACAAGCCCGTATCGGCCAAATTGATCAATGCAAGAGCGGAATCGGTACACGAAAAAGTAACCTTTAAATCCTCCTTCCTCAAAAGAAGGTGCCTCATCCCGGCAGATGGGTTTTACGAATGGAAAAAAGTAGGAAAGAAAACCAAAATCCCACACCGCTTCACCTTGCGTGAGGAGGAACCCTTTGCTTTTGCTGGCATTTGGGAAGAATACGAAACGGTGTCCGGAGAGTCTCAACACACCTTTTTGATTCTCACCACCAGCCCAAATGACTTGGTAGCTGAAGTCCACGATCGTATGCCTGTGATTTTGAGGCCGGGTCAAGAAAAAAAATGGCTAGACAGCTACAGCTCCGAGGACGAACTTTTGGAACTATTGAAGCCTTATCCAACGGACTCGATGCTGAGCTACACCGTATCGCCTCTAGTCAATTCCGTTCAAAATGATTCCCAAAGCCTGGTTCGAAAGACCTCTCCCATGGATCAATTTGGGAATTACACGTTGTTTGGCTAATCCAAACTAGCTCTTCTTTTGTTGTTGAATTAATTTGCTTGCCGATATTGCATTGCTATTTACCCAATTCCACCCCCACTACTTTAAGTTAAGCCCATGTATACTTCACGAATTCTAGCTGCAGGACACTATGTACCTGAACGCATTGTCACCAATGCCGAACTTTGCCAAATGATGAATACCACCAACGAATGGATTGTGGAGCGTACAGGAATTCAAGAAAGACGCTGGTATACGCCTGGGGTAGACACCGTGAATAACATGGCTGCAAAAGCCAGTAAGATGGCCATGGAACGAGCGGGTGTAGAAAAAGATGAAATTGACTTCATCATTTTTGCGACCATCACACCGGACTACTTTTTGCCAGGCAATGGCGTACTACTGCAGCGGGAATTGGGCATCAAAACCATCGGAGCCCTAGACATTCGAAATGCTTGTTCTGGCTTTATCTATGCCCTTTCGATCGCCGATCAGTTCATCAAATCGGGCATGTACCAAAAAATACTCGTTGTCGGTGCCGAAATCCAATCTTCAGCCTTGGATAAAAGCGACGAAGGCAGATCCAGTGCGGTAATCTTTGCGGATGGCGCTGGTGCAGCAATAGTGGGCCGCGCAGCAGCGGGTCAAACGGGAATTATCAGTACCCACCTGCATTCCGAAGGAGCCCACGCGGAAGAACTCTATTGCATCGCTCCAAGTTCCAGTGGAAAAGTACGCATCTCCCAGGAGTTGATTGAACGAGGGGACTTTTTCCTGAAGATGAATGGAAATGCAGTATTCAAGCATGCTGTCGTTCGTTTCATGGAAGTAATCCAGGAAGCCTTGGCCTACAACCAACTGACCAAAGACGACATCGACCTGCTCGTGCCCCATCAGGCCAATTTGAGAATCTCACAATACATACAGCAGAAATTAGAGCTGCCTGATCAGAAGGTGTTTAACAACATCATGCATCTGGGCAATACCACCGCAGGAACCATCCCAATTGCGCTTTCCCAAGCTTGGGAACAAGGACGATTGAAAGAGAATGACCTGATTTGTTTGGCTGCTTTTGGCTCAGGATTTTCTTGGGCTTCTGCACTCCTGAAATGGTAACCGAGTGAAGGTAGAGTTAGACCTTCATCTCTGGCTAGATAAAACGCTAGTTCAGCGGCAAAATCAACTGAAAACTGATTTTCTGGACCTATTTGAGCAGCTCGGAAACTCTGTTACGAATGAAGAATTGGCCCGCTTTTTCTCCAATTCGAAGGGCATAAAAATCTCCAAAGGAAATCAGCTACTCGGCTTCCCTTATCTCGTGCTTGACCTGATTCGAGACTTTGATTTGGATATGGGTTGTAACATCCGTTTCGTGAGTTGGTTTGGCCATGGGCTGTATTGCTGCGTATTTTTAAGCAAACAAATGCGCCAACCTGATCGGTTATTTGTTGAGAATGGCTTCCTGTTGGGTCGAAATGACCTCCCCTGGGATTTGGCAGCACAAGTGGACTGGATACAGGCTGGTACTACAACCCCTGACTCCCCCAAAAACCAAGGAGAAGCCAGGCTATGGATTAAGGAGATTGCCTTGGTTGGGGATCACGAAAATTGTCTCCAAATTTTAAGGGATGAACTGAAGAAAATTCTCCTGGCAAATCTAGCTGAGTGATCAAAAAATTTAAGGATTTCATGTACTTTTAAACAAGAAATGAATTTTCACGTAGGAATAGGGAAATTGCCCAATTTCGAGTGCCGAAATCTGTTTCCAACCGACCTTTAAGATCCTGATTTACTATGAAGTATGTACTGATCGCAGTATTCTCCCTTCTTCATTTTTCGCTTTTTGCACAGACTTCAAAAATCGCAGTGCGGTACACCAATGATTCTTCAATTGTTGGAACAGGTGTAGTTGAAAATCAGCGTCAAACTGGACTATGGAAGTTCTACACAACCAAAACCAACACCCTAGTTACGGAGGGGATCTTTAAAAATGGCCTTCGCGATGGGCAATGGACGAGTTTCCACCCCAATGGCAAGCGAAAAGAGTTAGCAGATTACCGAGATGGAAAACTTTTTGGTCCAGCTCGATTTTTTGATATCAATGGATTTCTAGTCAAAGACATGATCTTTCAGGATAGCATCTTGGTAGGTAAATACACGGAATTTTATGGGAGTACTGAAAAGGACTTTTACGTGGATCCCAGCCAAGTCAAGTTGGAAGGAAACTATGTAAGTGGCAAAAAAGCGGGACAATGGCTGACTTATTTCCCAGAGGGTGAACTTGCTGTGCGGGAATTTTATGTGGATGGATTGCGAGAAGGCCCCTATTTTGAATTTGATCAAGCTGGAAATGTCATGGCCGAAGCCACTACGGTTAAAGGGCAATTTGAAGGTGTTTACAAGACTTTTTCACTACCCAACGTGGTTTACCAGTCGGGCACCTACAAAAACGGGGAGAAAATTGGCGAATGGAAAAGCTTTTTCCCAGGCACAAAAATCCCTGAATCGGAAGAATATTACGATGCATCAGGAAATCGCATTGGAGAATGGAGCTACTACTACGAAACAGGTCGGCTCGCACGAAAAGAACGGTACGAAAACGGAGTAGCCGTTGGCGTATGGGAGGAATATTTTCCCAACAAAGAAATCTCCAAACGCAAAACCTATGTATTGGGCGTTCCTGAGGGCGATTATGTAGAAAATCACAGTTCGGGCAAACTTTCGGTACAAGGTCAATACGCAGGTGGCGCAAAAATTGGAGTTTGGAAGAATTTTTACCCAGATGGTAGCTTATATGCCATTGGAGAATACAAAAGCGACCTCAAAACAGGCCTTTGGAAGTATTTCAATAAAATTGGGGTATTGGCTGCTGAAGGAGAATACCTGCTCGGAATGGAGAATGGGCAGTGGGTGTATTACTACGATGGCGGTCAATTGAAATCTGTAGGTAGATTCAACTTAGGTTTTGAGGATGGGATTTGGGGTTTATTCTACGACAACAAGCAGCTGACCCAAGAAGAGTTTTGGGACAACGGCAGGCTCCTCAATGTAAGTGATTACAACACCCTAGACGGGAAAGAAACTCGCGACAAAGGCACCTTGAAGGACGGAAAAGGTACCCGCATCACCTACTACGTCACAGGGCAAAAAGAATCTGAAGGAAGCTACCAGGGCGGTAAATCAGAGGGACTTTGGATGTATTACCACGAATCTGGCAGAAAAGCCTCTGAAGGCATGATGAAGGATGGTAAAAAACAAGGCCCTTGGAAGTTTTACAACACTGCTGGTAGACTGGAAGACCTCCTTCAGTTTAAGGATGACGAAATCCAGTATCCAAAAGGTAGTACCGATAACTAATAGCAAGGCATCGGCTGCTGAACATTCCTCGTTAATCTCGGTTAAACCTAAAACCGATACCCATGTTTGGATTATTCAAAAAGAAAAGCGAGAAGGAAAAACTTCAGGAAACCTATGCGAAGATGATGGCAGATGCCCACAAACTCTCGCATAGCAACCGAACTGCTGCGGACAAATTGATGGCAGAAGCGGAAGAGGTAGCCAAGCAGATCGACGCCCTCAACAAGGCCTAATTCCCCCTTAATTTTTTACTTTCTTGCGTAATCGTCTTGCAACCGGACGATATCGTCTTCATCTGAAGGTTGGCTTGCATCCGTGTGCATCCAAATCTCAGCGACTACCCCCCAGCCTTCTGTACCGATCAGGCGATGGCGCTCTCCCTGCTTCAGGGACACGATTTCATTGGGTACCATCGCTACTGCTGGACCTTGAGCATCGTCCAAACTCCTACTGATTGCTGCTTCGCCCGCTACTAAAGTCCACAACTCTGCACGGCGGTAGTGGTACTGCCAAGAGAGTCGCGCTCCTGGTGCTACAAGTAAGAATTTGGGGCTCAACTTCTGCGCATACTGCTCTTCCGAAAGCGTTACTTCAGGGAAAAATTGGGCTTTAAATGCTCGGATCTGCGTTTCGTCCAACACAAAAAAACCTCCCCAGGGGCGCTCAAAATCTTGGGTGGAAATCGAAAAACCTGCATCTCCCAAATAGGTTTCTACAACTGCTGCAACTTGAGATTTACTTAAGTTGGGGGAAAGAATAAGTGGTTTCATACACTGGAATTAAAAAAGAAATCAAAAGTAGACATTTTTCCAGATTCCAGAATGGTACACTTAAAATTGTCAAAAGCTCAGGAGTGTGGGATTTCAAAGGAAACTGTCCCTACTTCCCTACTTTCTTAAATAAATTACCGACACCTTCTTTAATTTTTTTCTAAATGTATTTTTAAGCTGGCTAATTTATTGCGTATTTGAACGCTCAGTTCTGAGCCATGCATTTAATTAATCCACAAAAGGCCCTCTCGAAAATTGAGGGCGTAGTAGAAGGGAAAAACTACCTCCTCAAGATACGGCTAATCAAAAGCCTCTACCAGAAAGGTGCTTCCACTGCCAATGAAATCTGTGGGAGCATGGGAATTTCTTTACCCACGGTGAATGCCCTCTTGACAGATTTAATGCGTTCAGGAGAGGTGATTAAACAAGGTCGTGCAGCTTCTCAAGGTGGAAGGAAACCGGATTTGTACCGACTGGCGCCTGATGCATTCTATGTGTTGGCAGTAGACCTCAGCAAGTATGCTGTAAGCTTGGCCCTCTACAACTGCCAGCAGGAGATCGCCAAGGAACAGGTGACGCATAAAATTACACTCAATAACGAACCGGAGACCTTCGAACAACTGTGCCAGCACATAGAAAGCTACCTAGAGGCTTCTGCACTCCCTTTGGATAAAATCATTGCCATCGGCATTTCCATGCCAGGACTGATTGACTCCAAGGCTGGGATAAACCATACCTACCTCAATTTTGGCAAAAAAAGCTTGCAAGAGCACCTCGAAAGCAGGTTCCTGCTACCCATATTTCTGGAAAATGATGCGCGAGCCATGACGCTTGCCGAATACAAGTTTGGAGCTGTCCAGGACGCACAACATGTATTGGGCATTTTTGTCGGTTGGGGCATCGGATTGGGAATTATTGTGGATGGCAAAATCTACCAGGGTACTGCTGGATTTGCGGGGGAGTTTGCCCACTCTCCTCTTTTTGAATCTCAGGAGATCAATTGCACCTGCGGAAAAAAAGGTTGCTTGGAAGCCGTAGCCTCGGGTACCGCCATCGTCCGCATGGCTGAAGAAGCGATCCTGCTCGACAAAGACAGCATTCTGGCACGTATGGCCAAATCCTATAAGGGGCCACTAGATCCCAATCTTGTCGTGCGTGCCGCTCAAGAAGGAGACCAACGCGCCATCACCATCCTCTCTGAGGTGGGGCTTAATCTGGGAAGGGGCATTTCCATGCTGATTCAGCTCCTCAATCCGGAACTTATCATCCTTGGAGGGGTAGTCGCTGAAGCCAATCAGTACATTTTGACTCCAATTCAACAGGCACTGAATGTGTACAGTATGGCCAAATCACGAGAAAAAACCAAGATTGCCCTGTACCAATTGGGAACTGAGGTTGGATTACGAGGCGCCATCGCCGTGGTTACCGATAAGCTATTTGAAGAAGTCCTTACCAGGCAAAATTGACCTTGAGTTATAGCGCTACATCCTTTTCGTGCACAATCTCGTATTCCCTATTTTTTAGGGAAATCAGTCCTACATCATAGCAAATCTGATACGGCTGCCCATCCGAACCTACTCCCTGATGGGTCATGTACCTAAAGTTAAAACCCTCCAGCAACAAGTATTCTTTACCAACTTTCGTTGGTTTCTTTCCTCCGGAGAGGATTGCGAGCAGGATAGCTCTATTCCGCTTCAAAACTCGGTTGATGATTCGTATCTCTTTATTTTGAATTGAATTTTGCTGGTTGTTGAAGTTATTTCTACAACCATCGTCACAAAATTTCTTATCCAATCTCCCATAAAGAACTTGGGCACAGCATTGGCAATGTCGCTTTTCTGTTAGCATAGTTGAAAAAATTAACTGCTCAGAAGCATCAACTTCAAGCAAGGATTACAAAAATCTCATTAAAAAATTCACGAAAGGGAGAAATCCCCCTTTCGTGATCTTAAATCTAGAATTTACGGTATTTGCCGTCCAAGAACTTGTTGGCTTTTCGCTCCGCAAATTTTGCCTTCTTACTATTCCAGTGCAGGGTTTCATTTGGAAAACGACCTGCAATCACCCCAAGCAGGATGGTCTCAGTCAAGCGTGCAGAATATTCGAAAGGAGCACTGCATTCGCCTTTACCCAAACAAGCATCCACAAATTGGTGGTAATGCTTCTTGCTTTCTCCTACATAGTCTTTTACCGGAGCACCCAATTTGAACGGAGTTACATCAAACTGCTTGTACTTTCCATCCACTATCCATCTTGGAAGTTGCTGGAAGTGAGGCAATAACAACCTGCCTTTTTCGCCCATAAACATGGCGCCTTGATCAGGAAGCTTGTCTCCATTCGGGAGTTGCAAATCCTCATGCAGGTCAGGAGCACCAGCTCCATCGTACCATACCCACTTCAAGGTGTCGGTGGTGTAAGGCGTCGCTGGAAATTCATAAGTCACGATATTGTTCTCTGGAAATCCAAAACCAGTCGGCTTTCTACACTTGTTGACAATGGTACGAGGTACATCCAGTTGAAGTGCATTGTAAGGCGTATCAAAAATATGGACACCCATGTCTCCTAGCGTACCACAGCCGTAGTCAAGTAACTTCCGCCAGTTGCCTGGATGGTAGACTCCTTCCTTGAAATCCCGCTCAGGAGCTGTACCCAACCAGAGATTCCAATTCAAGTTGCTTGGCACTGCATCACTTCCTTTAGGTTCTTTGCCGTCAAAACCCCAGTTTTTCGGGGACCATGCACGTACGGTATGCACCTTCCCAATAATTCCAGATTGAATGAGTAGCGTAGCCAGCTTGTAATCGTAAAATGAATGCACCTGGATCCCCATCTGGGTCACTAATTTCTTTTTTTCAGCCAGCTTTTTCATCGCTCTGGCTTCGGTGACATGGTGCGTCAATGGTTTTTGACAGTACACCGCCTTGTTCATCTCCATAGCCATCAAAGATGCTGGTGCATGCGTATGGTCTGGCGTGGACACCACAACCGCATCAAACTGATCTTCCATTTCACTCAAGAGCGCGCGGTAATCCACGTAGGTCTTTGCTTTAGGAAATAGAGCTGTTGCATTACTTAAGGCATTTGAATCCACATCACAAAGCCCCACTACTTCTACCATGGCATGGCTGGAGATGGCTCGCAAATCCTCCATTCCCATTCCTCCCAAACCGATGTGAACGGTTCGGAGCTTACCTTTGGCGGCTACCTCTGCCAATAGTGCTGGGGCAAGAGATAATCCTGCTATGCCAAGCGCAGACTTCTTGATAAAGTCTCTACGATCGATTACTTGATAATTTTTTTTCATGAAAAAAGGAGATTCTTGGGTTTAGGGTAATTCTTTGATGTTGATACTCCGGAATCGGACCACATCACCATGGCCCAAAAATCCAATATGTCCTCGGCTTCGTTGAAGCCCTGGGTGTTCTTTTTTGTCTAGCGTACCGTTTTTGCTGGCTTCCAGGTAATTCCCTTCCAAGATCACCTCTCCATTGAGTACAACGGTGATGTAAGGATGCTGCACGCGTACCTCCTGCTGGTTCCATTCTCCTGTAGGTCGCAAATAGCCCCGCTTGGAAGCGATCACCCCATACACTGATCCATGGTATTGATAGGCTTCTAAGGTTGCATATTTCGCTGCTTCGTTGTCCAAGATCTGGAGTTCCTTGCCCACATAGGCCGCATCTCCTTCCAAGGGAGCATGAATACCCAATCCATTGTTAGCTCCAGGGGTCAGCTGAAACTCAAATCGGAGTACAAAGTTTCCGTATTCCTTTTCGGTATATAAATTACCACCTCCCCCGCCTTGGGGTTCGATGACGATCATTCCATCTTTAACGAGGTACGAGCTTTTGTTCCCTACCCATCCAGACAAGGTGCGCCCATCAAATAGGGAGGTAAAGCCTTCATCTTGGGCCTGTAACGTGCGTACTGGCAAGAAGTACAGCAACCCAATTGAAATAAATGCGGTAAGAATTCGTACGGATGAATGCATAGTCAACTAAAAAAAACTGGCGTATACAAATCTAAAAGTGTTCTTCAATTATTTCCCTTTTTTCATCAAAAAAACGCAGTACCACTAAAAAAAGATCATCAACCTCCTCTAGAAAAGAAGAATTCCCTCAAAATTAATCCCCTAAATTTGAAACAGACGGGCTGTATTCGGAGTTTAATTCCTACCCGCTAACTGCAGTTCAATCCGTTATGCGAAACAAATTGCAAATGATACTCAAATCAAAATTTAGCTATCCCATGATCGCCCTGATTGCAACCCTTCTCCTTGCCTGTGGCGGGGGTACTACCCCATCCACTGATTCACAAAATACTACAACAGCCGAATCTCCAAAAGAAGTATTCTCTGCATCTCAGCAAGTAGCCACCTTTGCCGGAGGTTGCTTTTGGTGTGTGGAAGCCCCTTTTGAAGATCTTGACGGAGTGATATCCGTGGTATCGGGTTATTCCGGAGGAAAAGAAAAGAACCCCACCTATGGCGAAGTGGCTGGAGGCAAAACTTCCCACCGGGAGTCGGTTCAAATTACTTTCGACCCAGAGATAATCAGTTATGCTGAATTAGTTGATATTTTCTGGCAAACCTACGACCCTACGGATGTAGGAGGATCCTTTTTTGATCGAGGTACGCAATACGAGTCAGCCATCTTCTTTCACAACGACCAGCAAAAAAAGGTGGCCGAGGAGAGCAAAAAACGATTGGATCAGTCCAAGCGATTCTCCAAGCCGATAGCCACTCCAATAATCAAGTTTACCAACTTCTACCCTGCGGAGGACTACCACCAAGATTACTACAAAAAGAGCCCTCAAGATTATTATTCGTACCGAAGAGGCTCGGGAAGAGATGCTTTTATTCAAAAGCACTGGCCTGAGCTTTCTGCCAAAAAATACCCAGCTCCATCCAAAAATGAACTCAAAAAAGAGTTGAACGAGCTGCAGTACGAAGTGACTATGGAAGGTGCCACCGAATTTGCCTTTGAGAACGAATACAATGGCAATAAGGAGGAAGGAATCTATGTTTGTGTAGTCACTGGCACCCCCCTATTTAGCTCAAAGGATAAATATGAATCAGGATCTGGATGGCCGAGTTTCACCAAGCCAATCGATGCGCGAGTGATTGACAAGCCTGTCGACAAAACCCTAGGCATGATGCGTGTAGAGGTTCGCAGCAAACTTGGAAACTCACATTTGGGACATGTATTTTACGATGGTCCTGCTCCTACCGGATTACGCTATTGCATGAATTCCGCCGCCATGAAGTTTGTACCCAAATCCCAAATGGAGGCTGCAGGCTACAAGGACTACCTATGGGTGGTTGACTAAGCCAATCTAAACTTCTGTTTCAAGCTTGCATTAGCCTAGCAACTTCCGAAAAGTGAGGTTGATTCGTGGTTCTTGTACCTTTTTGGTTTTAGGGAGCTGGTGTTCCCAGTAGTGTTGGCTCTCCCCTTCCATAAGTAATAGGCTTCCATGGGAGAGTTCAAGATTCACCTTCGGTTCTTTTTCGGTATAGGGCCGCAGTTGAAAAGATCGACTGGCACCAAAGGTGATTGAGGCTATTTTCGGGTTTCTGCCTAGCACTGCTTCGTTGTCCCGATGCCAACCCATGCTGTCCTGACCATCTCGGTAATAGTTGCAGAGCACGTGCGTGAACTCATGCTGCGTAAATTCCTCCAGTCGCTTTTTGATGCGTTCCAATTCTGTTGTAAATGGAAAGGCTTGCATCGCGATCCCAGAATACCCATATGGCACCTTAGGGTCCCCATAGAGCGACGTAAGCCGAGGCTGAAGGATTTGCTTGCCAAACATCCAGATCGGCTCCTGCTGCCAGGCTAATCCTTCTTGCAGGGCTTTAAAATAAAGATCAGCTTCTTCCAAGGGTAAAAAATCCGGATGGAAAAAGGCTTCCCCATGAAAAGGAAGCAGGTTCCCAGATTCCTGAGGAAGAAGTGAATACTGCATACCGATCAACTCGATTTCAAGGCAACATGTTTGGAGAGAAATATCACTCCTACCTCTTCATGAGGAAGTTAAGCAGGAAGGCAAAAAACGAGACTTTATGCGTCATGCTAGGAGATTCGTGTGTTATACGAATTTCCACTTCTTCATTCTTTAATCGGCGTTCGGCGTTCGACATTAGGTTAAGTATCAAGTAACTAGTATCAAGTAGCAAGACGCTTCCAGAAAAAAGAACCGAGATGCGATAACCAAGAAACCTACCTGGAAGGCAGGAAGTTAAGCAGGCCTGCCTGCCGAAGGCAGGTTACTCTTTAGTCCAATAATCAATTACAGTCACCTTATCCAAATGAGGGCCCAAGAGAGCTACAAACTCCTTGTGTGCAGGATGTGGGATATACGTATCGCGATCCGCATCCGAGTGAAAGGTTACGGTAAAGGCATGGGTTAAGCCCTGGTTGAGTCCTTCAGGACTAGAGTTGGTTCCCCATTCAAAGCCTTTGATCTCGGTTATTTTTGAGGGTAGTGCTTGAAAAGCTGCGACTATCCCATCGACATCTTGCTGAGAGGAAGTTGCTTTAAATCCAAAAAGGACTACATGGCGAAGAACGGAATCTGGCATAGCTGCATTATTTAGGTTGGTTTCTGAAGTAGCGCTCGAAGGCGTTTCTGCTTCCTTTTCCTTAGGAGCACAAGAAAGTAGGAGGAGGAAAGAAAAGAGGTAAATCGGGCTATTTTTCATGGTTTCGGGTTTTTAGGTAAGGAGTTAAAGTAGTGAGTACTTAAAATTCAAAACAAAATCAAAGAGTTGCTAAGCTAAACTTATCCATTGAAAAAATGAAATAAAAAAATCCCCAAGCGATTGAATCACCTGGGGATTTTACCTCAAGGGTAGTATTGTGATTACTTAACCACTTTTACATTTACGGCATTGATGCCTTTCTTTCCTTGTACTAGTTCGTAAACCACTTTGTCATTTTCACGGATTTCGTGAACCAAACCTGTGTGGTGAACGAATACGTCCTCACTGTTATCAGATGGGGTAATGAATCCAAAGCCTTTGGTTGTGTTAAAGAATTTTACTGTTCCTTCATTCATGATTTTTGAAATTTTAATTTGTTTTTACTCGATTTTGATTGGACTGATTTGAATTAAATTTTTTCTCAACTGGCGGTTCAGGAGGAGTATCAGAGATATTACCGAATTCATCCACATAAGCGATCATGTTGTCTAGACTTCCATCTTTTGGTTGTCCCTTTCGCTCAAGTTTCTTCTCCATTTTATCTTTCTGCTTTCTCTTTCTTAGCTCCGCTTTTTGTTTTTTAATAAATGTGTTTTGATTTTTTGACATGCAAGTGGTTTAGTTTACAAATGTGATGGCATGACCTACTTTGCCGGCTCTGCCAGTTCTTCCGATTCGATGGATGTATGCATCCATGGTCATCGGTAGCTGATAGTTGATCACATGGCTCACATCAGCTACATCGATCCCTCTGGCCGCAACGTCAGTTGCCACCAACACGCGGATGTCCCCACTCTTGAATTCGTCGATCATTCTATTTCGAAAATTCTGGGACTTATCTCCGTGAATTTGACCGGCTTTGATCCCGGCTTGAATTAACTTCTTAGCTAAACGATCCGCTAGCCTTTTAGTTTCAGTAAATAGAATTACTTTCTCCAATTCAGGGTTTGCGAACAAGTCAGCCAGAACATCAAACTTATCTTGTCCTTCTGGAACCCGAATCGTCTGTTGCTCAATATTCTCATTGGTTGATGTCCCACCTGAAACTTTCACC
>Ga0114975_10002501_pt1 | contig 12565 bp, 12 predicted proteins | sample S_130626_EF_Meta_FD_87031 | JGI IMG/M metagenome (GOLD analysis project Ga0114975, IMG submission 87031) | Freshwater microbial communities from Lake Simoncouche, Canada to study carbon cycling - S_130626_EF_MetaG | ecosystem: Environmental > Aquatic > Freshwater > Lake | place: Lake...
ACAGGCAGTCGTGGTGTGCTTACCAGTATCTAGGCGCACTGAATATTCTTGGGTGAGTGCTGCTGCATTTGGAACCCAGGCATTTAATAAACTCGATTTCCCCATTCCTGATTGGCCCACAAATACCGATATTTTCCCTTGAAGTGCTGGGCGTAGTGCCTCAATTGATGCAGGATCAAATTTAGCTGAGACCTCGCTGACTGGGTATCCCATACGCGCATAGGGCGCGACGATTTTACGGGCATGATTCAAATTATCCTTAAGGTCGCACTTGTTAAGCAGTATATGAAGACCAATTTGATTTGCTTCTGCAGCGACTACCGCCCTACCTAAAAGATCAGGAGAGAATGCAGGTTGTGTTGCCAGTACAACGAGAATTTGATCTACGTTAGATGCAATCAATTTACTTTTAAATGCATCAGAGCGGTACAGTAAATTTTCTCTGGGTTCAATTTCAATAATGCGGGCCTGATTAGCCGATGTGCTTTCTAGTAGTAACCCATCACCCACAGCACCGATATGCTGTTTAGCTGGTGTGCTGACCTGAATCAATTCTTGTCCCAGCATTAGATTGCCAAGGGGGTCTTTAGTAATTCGTTGCGCTAAATAATGCCTTCCATAAGATGCAGTCAGTAGCGCACGAAATTGCTCCATATTTACTAACTAAAACGTTGTAAGTTAGCAATGCGTAATGGAGCAGGTGGGTGAGAGCTATAGAAGGCGGTATATAGAGGATCAGGCGTTAAGGTTGAGGCATTGTCTTGATATAACTTTACTAATGCAGAGATCAAGTCTTTTGCTGAAGATTTTTCCGCAGCAAATCCATCTGCCTCGTATTCATGTTTACGGGAAGCTAAGCTAGCTAGGGGGGTAAAGAAGAAGCTGAATACTGGAGAAACCAGCATAAAGAGCGCTAGTGCCAAGCCACCGTTATAACCATTGAGGTTAGGCATCACCCCCAAATCGGTATAGAACCAGACTTTAGTGCTAATCCACCCCAGTAATGCAAACATGCCAAAGGTCGTGGCAAAAGATACTAGCAGGCGCTTACGAATATGATTGCATTTGAAATGTCCCAACTCATGTGCAAGGACGGCCTCTACTTCACCTGGGTTTAGTTTTTCGATTAAGGTGTCAAAAAAGACAATCCGTTTAGCTCTTCCCATGCCTGCAAAAAAGGCATTGCCATGGGCACTGCGCTTGCTGCCATCCATTACGAATAAACCTTGGCTTGCAAAGTCGCAACGCTTTAACAAAGCTTCAATCTGTGTTTTGAGAGGTCCATCTTCTAAGGCAACAAATTTGTTAAATAGAGGCGCAATAAAAGTAGGAAAAATCCATTGCATCAGCAAGCTAAAGGCAGTGAGTACTCCCCAAGCCCAGAGCCACCAAAAATCTCCTGCTTTAGCCATTAAAGAGAGGATGGCCCACAACAAAGGAATACCGATAGCACCGCCAATCCCAATGCCCTTTAGCATGTCGCTAAAGAATAATTTTTTACTCATCCGGTTAAAGCCAAAACGCTCTTCAAGGTGGAACTGTTTATACCAAGAAAAAGGAATGTCAATGATTCCTGAAATCAGGACGATCGATACTAGTAGTGCCATTTGTTGTGCGATGCTAGCACCTAGCAATTGGAGTAAGCCAATATTCAGAATCTCTAATCCGCCTAATAAGGTGAAAGAAATTAAAATAATGGCGCTGACACCATTCTCTAGAATACCTAAACGCAACTTAGCAATGGTGTAATCTGCCGCCTTCTGGTGCTCTGTTAATGTTACTTTTGCGGCGAACTCGGGCGGTACCGTGTCGCGATGTTGGGCAACAAAACGAATTTGGCGTTGGGAAAGCCAGTGGCGCAGGCCAAAGCTAGCAATAAAAGCAATGAGAAAAATAATTGTAAATGTCATGTGATCATTATATTTGTAAAAGCATCAATTCTAGCTAAAAAGCTAGCTTCAGTCGCTATCGTGGACCATATCGGTAGAAGATTGCAAAATACAAACTCAGTCGGTATTTACTGAATACTGCTAGATTTAACGCCATGGTTCCAAAGAAGTTGGCCGAGAGCTTTTTGGGTTAGATTGGCACTCAGAAATCAATGCCTCCATGCTATCGCTTGGGCTATAACATACAAGATAAAACAATGGCAATGAAAAAAGTCATTGAGTGCTTAAAAATATAATTAGTACAGCTCATATTAGAATCTATGCCTACGAAATAACTATTCCTTATTTAAAAAATACCATTACGCTAGAACAATATGAAATACAACCTACAACTGACTTTTCAATACGGCCTTACCATTTTTTTAAGTGCCTTTTTATTGTTCCAGGTACAGCCGCTGATTGGAAAAATGATCCTGCCATGGTTTGGCGGCTCTGCATCAGTTTGGACAACCTGCATGCTGTTTTTCCAAGCTACTTTGCTATTTGGTTATATCTATTCACATTGGATTGTTAAGACACTAAGCCCTTATCGGCAAAGCATCTTGCACATTGCACTGCTATTGATTAGCTTATCTTTGTTACCGCTGACTGCGAGTGAGCTATGGAAGCCTACCGGTAGCGAAAATCCCACTCTACAAATTCTGGGTCTTTTGTTTGCTTCAATTGGTTTACCTTATTTCGTGCTTTCTACAACTGGACCATTGATTCAGGCTTGGTTTGCACGTGAGCATACAGGCGGAATTCCATACCGCTTATTTGCCTTGTCTAATTTTGGATCCATGCTGGCTTTACTAGCTTATCCGATTGCATTTGAGCCAATGCTGCCGACTCAATGGCAATCATATTGTTGGTCAGCTTTGTATGTCGTATTCGTATTGACCTGTGCAGTTTTGGCATGGCGTAATCGTCATAGTATTGCCCTAGTAGAGGCAGAAAAAGAGCTTGTTGCTGCGCCTCCCGCTTCTCGTTTATTCATTTGGATATTGTTGGCGGCATGTCCATCGATATTAATGGTGGCAGATACCAGCTTTTTAACTGAAAATATTGCGCCTGTCCCAATGATTTGGGTTGCTCCTTTAGCTCTTTATTTACTGTCCTTCATCATTTGTTTTGAGGGCAGCGGCTGGTATCGAAGGAAGTTGTTTCTGCCCTTATTGGTAGCGGCACTCTTTATTCTGGCTTATTTGCCAACCTTAGGCTTAAATGAATTACCGGTAATCATTTCGACGGGTATTAATTTATTCTCATTCTTTGTGATTTGCATGGTCTGTCACGGCGAGCTAGCATCTCAGCAGCCTAATTCACGCTATTTAACGACTTACTATTTAATGTTGGCAGTAGGCGGTGTAATGGGCGGCTTTTTTGTAGGCGTGATTGCTCCATATTGGTTTACTGAAAACTATGAGCTATCGATCGGAATCGTACTAACCGGCATCGTTGTTGCCTTGGTCTTTTTATCTAATGCGCGCTTTAAAACTGTGCAATTGAAGGCGGCTACTGCTGCTGGAATAGCCGCTTTTCTGGTGCTGATTAGCGTGATTCGCATTGACGATCATTCGCATGATATGGCTGGTATTGAGTTGAGTCACCGAAACTTTTATGGCACCTTAAAGGTTTATATTGATAAGGCCCATGGCTACAAAACTATGCAGCATGGCCAAATTAGCCATGGCAATCAATTTATTGATCCTGCAAAAGCACTAGAACCGACTACATACTATGTGCGCGAAAGCGGTGTCGGTCAGGCCATCTTAGTCAAAAATCAATCTAGTCAGCCCATTAAAGTTGGAGTAGTTGGTTTAGGTGTCGGCACTTTGGCGGGGTATGCACGCAAAGGAGATGTTTACCGTTTTTATGAAATCAATCCTCAAGTGATTGATGCCGCTCAAAAGCACTTTACTTTTTTATCCAAAAGCCCAGCAAGCATCGAGTACGTTTTAGGTGATGCGCGTTTGCAATTAGAGCAAGAGCCAAATCAACAGTTTGATGTTCTTGTAATTGATGCCTTTTCGGGTGATTCTGTTCCGATTCATTTACTGACCAAAGAAGCATTTACTCATTACTTTAGGCATTTAAAGAGCGATGGAATTTTGGCCTTGCACATTACCAATCGCTTTCTGAACTTAAGACCAGTTGTTAAAACAGCAGCAAATGCATTTGATCAAGATATCAAGTTAGTCAGCTTTGCTGCCTCAGAAACGAAGGTGGGTTATCGATCCGAATGGGCGCTGATTAGTAAAGATAAAAAAGCCTTTCGTGATATTCAATTTATTAACGCTCAAGAGCTCGAAGAGCCTAAGGGTTTTACCCTGTGGCGTGATGATTACAGTAGTCTCTTATCCATCATCAAATAAATAAAGATATGAGCGAACTAACCAACACCAGCAATTTTTCGGCTGCACAGTCTGCCCCAGCAAATGAACACCTGATTTGGGTAGATATGGAAATGTCGGGGTTAAACCCTGAAACTGACCGTATTTTAGAAATTGCGATCATTGTGACCGATGCGCACCTCAATACGATTGCCACGGCGCCAGTTTGGGTGGTGCATCAGGAAGAGGCGGTTTTAGATGCGATGGATTCTTGGAATAAAGGAACCCATGGGCGCTCTGGATTAATTGACAAGGTGAAGGCAGCCACTCAGGATGAGGCTTCAGTCGAGGCAGAATGCATTGCATTTTTAAAGAAATACATCAAGGCAGGCATTGCTCCGATGTGTGGCAATACGATTGGTCAAGATAGGCGCTTTATGGCCAAGTACATGCCTAAACTAGAGGCATACTTTCATTATCGAAATATTGATGTTTCCACTCTAAAAGAATTATGTAAGCGTTGGCATCCTGAGTTGGTGAAGGGCTTTACCAAAAAACAGGCTCATACTGCCTTGGCAGATATTGAGGAATCTATTGAAGAATTGAAGTACTACCGTGAGAAATTTATTGTTCCGCTACCCTAGTCAGAAATTTATTTCTTGATAGCGCTTTTAGGCCTAAATACTTTAATTACCGATTCATCGGTTTTTATATAGGGGCCGCCAATGAGGTCAATACAATAAGGCACCGCTGCAAAGATGCCAGGAACGATGGTTTTGCCATTGGCATCCTTGAGGCCTTCTAATGTTTCAGCAATAGCCTTGGGTTGTCCGGGGAGATTAATCACTAGGGCTGCATGCCCATCAATTTCTCGAAGCACTGCAGTTTGGCGCGACAAAATCGCTGTAGGCACAAAATTGAGACTAATTTGACGCATCTGTTCGCCAAATCCGGGCATTTCACGGGTTCCTGCCTCTAGGGTGGCCTCTGGGGTGACATCCCTGCGTGATGGGCCTGTACCGCCTGTAGTGAGGACTAGATCACAACCAAGCTCATCTACCAGCTCCACAATCGTTTCTGTCACGATTTCTGCCTCATCGGCAATCAGTCGCTCATGAAAGACGCAGGGATTACTGATGGCCTTCATTAGCCATGTTTGAAGGGCGGGAATGCCCTCGTCTTGATAAACTCCCTTACTGGCTCGGTCCGAGACTGAGATTAAGCCAATTTTGAGTTCATTTGGAGAGCTTCGCTTCCAGGCTTCGGTATCCTTCATGTTTCTATTCTAGCTATTATTAGGGCATGTTTACATATACATCGAATCAGTTTCAAGAAATCGTGGATTTCATGCTTAAAGAGGCCAAGAAAAAGGGGGCCTCAGACTCGATTGCAGAGGTTACAGAGGGCCAAGGTCTCTCTGTAACGGTCCGCAAAGGTGAGATCGAAACTATTGAGCAAAGCCTAGATAAACAGGTTGGCGTGACTGTCTATTTGGGTCATCGACGTGGCAATGCCAGCACCAGCGATTTTTCTAAGGACTCCCTCAAGGCCACAGTTGAAGCCGCGTACCATATTGCTCAGCATACCGCGGAAGATAATTGTGCTGGACCTGCAGAACGCGAGCTTCTCGAAAAGAATCCCTTAGATTTAGATTTATTTCATCCGTGGAATATTGATGCTACGCATGCAGTAGAGATTGCTCGAGTAGCAGAGGGAAGCGCATTTTCAGTTAGCAAGCAAATTCAAAATAGTGATGGTGCTTCAGTTTCTGCCCATCATGCCCATTTCATGATGGGAACATCTCACGGGTTTATGGGTGGGTATCCATTTTCAAGACACTATATTTCCTGCGCACCGATCGCTACTGAAAAAGGTAAGCTGGCAAAGATGCAACGTGATGATTGGTATTCCAGTTCACGCATTCCTGAAGAGTTGGCAGATCCAGCGGCAATTGGTAAATACGCTGCAGAGCGTGCACTCTCGCGCCTAAAGGCTAGATCCTTAACGACACGTCGTTGCCCTGTCATTTTTGAAGCACCTTTAGCTGCTGGTTTATTGGGGGGTTTAGTACAAGCTGTTTCTGGCGCCGCCTTGTATCGCCGTTCTAGTTTCTTGCTTGATAGTTTAGGTAAACAGGTATTACCAAAGCATATCAATATCTTTGAAAATCCCCATATAAAATCGATGACCGGTAGCGCACCCTTTGATGAAGAGGGGGTGAAAACTTCAGCGCGTACAGTGGTTGATAAAGGTATATTGCAAGGTTATTTTTTATCAACTTATTCTGCACGTAAATTAGGTATGAAGACTACTGGCAATGCGGGTGGATCTCATAACTTAAGTTTGCAGAGTAAAAAAACGCCTAAAGGGGGTTTACCAGCCCTACTCAAAGAGATGGGTACGGGCTTATTAGTGACTGAGTTAATGGGGCAAGGCGTGAACTATGTCACAGGTGATTATTCTCGGGGCGCCTTTGGATACTGGGTAGAAAATGGAGAAATTCAGTATCCAGTCGAGGGGGTAACCATTGCTGGTAATTTGCGCGATATGTTGTTGGAGATTGAGTTAGTCGGAAGTGATTCTTTAATCCGCGGCACCAAAGAAACGGGCTCAATCTTAATTGGTTCAATGACAGTAGGCGGCAAGTAATATTAATATCCCAGATATTTGAGGAGATTGAAATGCAAAGACGTTCCTTTTTAAAGAAAGCAACATTCGGTGCTGGCGCTGCTGCTCTAGCGACACCAGCGATTGCAGAAAGTTTACCGACCCTAAATTGGCGTCTAGTTTCTAGTTTTCCTAAATCTCTGGATACCTTGTATGGCACACCTGAAATCTTCGCTAATAACTTACGTAAGGCGACGGACGGTAAATTTAATATAAAAGTATTTGCTGCGGGAGAGGTGGTCCCAGCACTTCAAGTATTAGATGCCGTACAAAATGGTACGGTTGAGTGCGGTCATACTGCAGGCTATTACTACCTAGGTAAAAATAGTGCTTTTATTTTCGATACTGCGGCTCCTTTCGGGATGACCGCGCGGCAACAGTCTGCCTGGATGTTGCAGGGTAATGGGATGAAGTTAATGCGCGAGTTATATGCCAGCTATAACATTGTGAATTTTTTAGGCGGTCAAACTGGCACACAAATGGGGGGTTGGTTCCGTAAGGAAATTAAATCTCCAGCTGACTTTAAGGGTCTTAAATTTCGTATTGCTGGATTTGCTGGTCAGGTCTTGGCTAAATTAGGGGTAGTCCCACAGCAACTACCTGCCGGCGAGATTTATTCAGCATTAGAAAAGGGCACGATTGATGCTGCAGAATTTGTGGGTCCTTATGATGATGAAAAATTAGGTTTAGCAAAAGTCGCTAAAAATTATTATTACCCTGCTTTTTGGGAGGGCGCTGCAGCACTTTCATTCTTGGTCAATAAAAAACAATGGGATTCATTGCCCCCTTCATATCAGGCGGCTTGGGAGTCTGCAGCTATCATGGCCCATCACGATATGTGTGCAAAATATGATGCTCTGAATCCTCCCGCACTTCAGCGACTAGTTCAGGGCGGGGCAGTGCTCAGAAAATTTAATTCTTCAGTGCTTGATGCCTGCTTTAAGGCATCTGAAGAAGCTTATGCAGAAGAGTCTGCCAAGAACCCTCAGTTTAAAAAGATCTTTGATGACTATCGCGTCTTTAGAAATATGGAGGCGCAATGGTTTGGATTGGCTGAACAAGCTTTTGCGCAATATAGTTTTAGCAAAAAACTGTAATACCGTTCTGAGTCTCTTTATTTCCGTTGTAGCGTCAGAAAATGGAAGTGAGTTTCACCCTCAGAGCCCGGAGTGCGTTCAAGTTCTAGCCACTCTTCTGGATTCGGTACTTTAAAGAAAGTATCGCCACCCTCTACATCCATTTCAATTTCAGTAATATAAAGCTGATCTGCTTTTGGAAATGCCTGAGTAAATAATTGCTCTCCACCAATGACAAAGACCCGAGGTATCTCGCTAAGGCGATGCAGAGCATCATCTAATGAGCTAGCCACTTCGGCACCTTCAAGGGTGAGGTTTGGATTGCGACTGACAACAATGTTGCGACGACCAGGTAGAGGACGACCAATAGATTCCCAAGTTTTGCGCCCCATAATGACTGGGAAACCCATGGTGACCCGTTTAAAGAACTGTAGGTCAGCTGAAATCTTCCAGGGCATTTGGTTATCGCGGCCGATGACGTGGTTGCGTGAGCGCGCAACAATCATAGAAATAGCAGGTTGTGTCATGTAAACGTGTTCTTAAATAGCTACTGGAGCTTTAATGTGTGGATGACATTCATATCCAGCAATTTCAAAATCTTCAAATTCATAATCAAAAATGGAGTCTGGCTTTCGAAGAATATTCAGTTTCGGCAGCGGGAAGAAATCCCTTGAGAGCTGCAAGTCTACCTGCTCAAGATGATTGCTGTATAGGTGGCAATCGCCACCAGTCCAAATAAAATCGCCCACTTCAAGATTGCATTGCTGTGCCACCATGTGAGTCAGTAGGGCGTAACTGGCGATATTAAAAGGTACACCTAAGAAAATATCCGCACTGCGCTGATATAGCTGACAAGACAATTTTCCATCAGCTACATAAAACTGAAAGAATGCATGGCAAGGAGCGAGAGCCATACGAGGAATATCAGCTACGTTCCAAGCGGAGACAATAATTCGACGAGAATCAGGATTTTTCTTAATCGTCTCAATGACTTCTGTAATTTGATCAATATGCCGTCCATTTGGGGCAGGCCAAGAACGCCATTGATAGCCATATATTGGGCCTAACTCGCCATCTGGTGCTGCCCATTCATTCCAAATCGATACACCACGTTCTTTAAGCCAATTATTATTAGTGCTTCCTTTCAGAAACCACAGTAACTCATAAATGATCGACTTAAGGTGAAGCTTTTTCGTGGTCACCATTGGAAAACCATCAGCTAGATTAAAGCGCATCTGATGTCCAAAAACAGAGATGGTTCCAGTGCCAGTTCTGTCCGATTTTTGGACTCCTTTGGCTAGGACTTCTTTCATGAGATCGTGATATTGGTGCATAAGAATTTGGCTAAAAATGAATGGTTATACGATAGCTTACTCGAATGTGGGGGACTGCACCCCAAGGGCCTTATGAAGCTTTGTTGAGGTGGTTGTGTATTGAAGTTGAATTGGTTTTTCTGGGTTGAGATATTCTGCGGCAGCAAAGGCAGCTAAAGCAGCCTCATGAAAGCCAGACAAGATTAATTTTTTCTTCCCTGGATAGACGTTGATATCTCCAACCGCATAAATTCCAGGAATGCTCGTTTCAAATTTTTTAGTATCAACAGTAATTTGTTTGCGATCAATTTCTAGCCCCCAATCCGCAATGGGCCCAAGCTTAGGGGAGAGCCCAAAAAAAATCAGCAGATCATCTAATGCTATGAGTTCTGATTTGCCCTCAACATTAGTAAAGATGATTTCAGTGAGTTGATTTTCACGAGTTTCATACCCCGTAATTTGCCCAATGAGTAAGCTTATTTTTTGATCTGCACAGAACTCACGCATTTTGGCGATGGATTTTGGGGCTGCTTTAAAGTCATCTCGACGATGGATTAGGGTAACGCTCGCTGCCTTATCTACAAAATGTAATGCCCAATCTAGAGCAGCATCTCCGCCGCCGCAAATCACAATATTTTTATTAGCAAATTGTTCTGGATCTTTTACACGATAGAAAACTTGTCGGTCAAGAAAGACATCTAGACCCTCAAGATTGAGGGTGCGGGGCTGAAAGGCGCCAACACCAGCTGCGATAAAAATGGTTTTACTGAGGAAATGCTCATCCTTCGAAGTGCTTACCAGAAATCGACCATCAGCCTGTAGCTGAAGTTCGGTCACTTCTTGGCCCAAATGAAACTGCGCACCAAATGGTTTAATTTGTTTTAGTAAATTATTAGTGAGTTCCCGACCAGTGCAAACGGGAATCGCGGGAATATCATAAATAGGCTTATCAGGATAAAGTTCGATGCATTGGCCGCCTGCTTCAGGCAGGGAATCAATGATATGTGCTTTTATTTCTAATAGACCAAGTTCAAATATCTGAAAGAGGCCCACAGGTCCGGCGCCAATAATGAGAGCGTCGGTTTGTGTGGGTGAGTGCAGCACGAATTCTCGAAAGGGGAATTAAAGAATTACTTAACTAACTGATCGAGTTTATTTTTAACATCTTTCCACTCATCTGCATCAGGAAGACCAGCTTTGGATTTGGTAATAGAGGTCCATGACGGGGAAAGATCGGCATTGAGTTTGATAAAGGCCTGTTGATCGCCAGGAACATCATCTTCAGCATAAATTGCATTGACTGGGCACTCTGGAACGCAGACAGCGCAGTCAATACATTCATCAGGATCAATGACTAAAAAGTTTGGACCCTCACGAAAGCAGTCAACTGGGCAAACATCAACGCAGTCAGTGTATTTGCAGCGGATACAGGATTCAGTAACAACGTAGGTCATGGTCTTTAATCTAAAGAGCCCCAACTGGGGCTGTTAAGTTATAAAACTCAATTTTAGCCGAAATAGCCAATTTTTTTAGGCACGGTCTGATTGCCTAGTCTAAAGACCCTTTTGAGAGCCTTAGAAAATGAGAGCTATCCTTGAGTGTCAAAATTCAGCGAAAAGAGCATCTATTATGAAAATACTCATTGTGGGAGCGGGTGGTATCGGAGGTTTCTTTGGTGCCAAACTTCACCAAGCTGGCGCAGATATCACCTATTTATTGCGTGAGGGCCGCTACCAGCATATTCAAAAACAAGGCTTGACAGTAGAGACGCCCAAAGGAAGTTTTACTATCTGGCCACATGTAGTTTTGGCCAATCAATTAGAGCCTATTTATGACCTGATTATTTTGGCTTGCAAAGCCTTTGATTTAGAGAACTCCATTCGCTCGATTGCAAAAGCAAGCTCAAAGGGGGCTATTCTTCCATTTTTGAATGGCTATACCCATCTCGACATCCTGGATCGTCAATTTGGTAAAGAACGGGTAATAGGCGGTATCGCCCATATTGCGGCAACTATCTCTGAATCCGGCTCTATTCAACAATTGACGGAATTAAATTCATTTACGATCGGGCCCAGAGCGCCAGTGCAGGAAGCGCTTTGCCATGAATTATTTTCACTATGTAAAAAGGCAGATTTTGATTCCTTTTACAAAGAGAATATTGAGCAAGCCTTATGGGATAAGTGGGTATTCCTAGCAACGCTAGCAGGTATGACAACTATCTGTCGTGGCTCAGTTGGCGATATTACTGCTACCCCCTATGGCAAAGATCTCTGTAGGCAGATGTTTGCTGAATGCTGCACCATTGCTGCGGGGCAGGGATATGAGATTGCTGAGAAGACCCAATCTTCTTCTTTGGAGATTCTCACTAAGGAGGGCTCACCTTTTACTGCTTCGATGCTCAGAGACTTACTTGCGGGAAAGAAAAATGAATATCAACACATCTTGGGCGACTTGATTGGTTTTGCTAGTAATGAATCTATAGACTGCCCGCTACTGAAAATAGCCTATACCCATATGGCAGTTGAAGGCAAGAATGAGGTCTAAGCAAGGGCTTTCCCTAGGGATCTGCTTTTCCAAAGCTTAGCCTCAATTGATTACACTTTAGGCATTGGCATTAATCAACCCCACTAGGAAAGAATGGATCATGGAAGAATATCGGCTACAGATCGATAAAACAGCAAAACCCTTGATGATTATTGATTACACCTTTGGAAGTGATCGTCAGCTAGAGTTAATGAAAGCTACCAACCTGCCTACTGCCTTGCAAAATGCTAAGGTAAAGACGGAGTTTGATTTAGCGTATGCATGGAGCGAGTTTGCCCGAAAGTATCTAGAGAAAACAAAAGAGATTGCAGCAACCCCCATTTGCTGGCAAGGTCATTACGATCAGCTTGGTCGAGTGATGCTCGAAATGATGCGTTTGAGTAGAGATAAACAGGAAATGGTAGGCGGTCAAGATGACGTATATGAAATCATTCCAAATCTAGAAGAAATCCCTTTCGTTAGCAAACCCTCTCGTCTAGAAGATAAGATGTTTTGCCGGATCTGGCTCTCCTTAATTCGCCATCCAGCCTTTATTGAGATGGAGTTAGATGAAGACGAATTGGCAGCATTCAACTACTGGCAAGGTTTATTTACTATTGCCCTAGGTAAGACGAATAGTGAGTTATTAAAACAGGCCGCTTAGTTGCTTTCGGTAGTAGGTATAAAAAAAGCGCTCCGTGAAGAGCGCTTTTTCTTTTAGTAAA
>Ga0114975_10002504_pt1 | contig 12556 bp, 12 predicted proteins | sample S_130626_EF_Meta_FD_87031 | JGI IMG/M metagenome (GOLD analysis project Ga0114975, IMG submission 87031) | Freshwater microbial communities from Lake Simoncouche, Canada to study carbon cycling - S_130626_EF_MetaG | ecosystem: Environmental > Aquatic > Freshwater > Lake | place: Lake...
ATTGTCGCCAAAAATTGGTGGGAGTTCGAAGTCTTTGGCACTTGGCGGGACGAAGCCTTCGCCTTCTGCACCTGAACAAACTAACGAGAACACACAAGCTCCTATTGGCTATCAGAAAAGATTAGGTTGCGGTAAATCAGGGCAACCTTATGTGGAAATCCCCCGGCTGTGAAATCCAGATTGCCGGTCCAGATGGGTGGGGTCGGTCACTCCCGACCAAAGCGTAGCCACACTAAATAAATGGCGCCGCCCATACCCACGAGCAAGCCGATGAGAACCAGGTAGGTCGTGCCAAGCCACTTATCGAGAGCCCAACCAGCCCCGCCCCAAAAGAGGAGCCCTGAAAGTAGGTAGCCAAAAATCGTCCACATTGCACTTTCGTCGCGGTTCTTAGCCATCGGTTCCTCCACGTAATTTTGGATTAAATATTATTTCTGAACAGGCGGTAATGGTAGATGAGTTTTCAACTTTAAATAACTCGCGATTTCTCCCCCGAGCCACGCTGCAGTAAGCGCGATTGCAGTAGCGCCAAAGCTCAGGCGATCAATTGTGGAACGAGATGTGTACTGGGCTAGCGCCCAAAGAAAAAGCCCTAAAAAGAATAGCTTTGCAAAATAAGAAAATAAGGCCAAAGCCATTGTGCTAATCGGATCTAAGTTCCTCGAAATTTTCGATACAAAAATATGAACGACAAAATAAATGAGCACAATGAGTTGCGCAAGTAGCGCTCCATAGAGCCCGGATTTTCCACGAGCGATGGTGCATGCTGCTATCGCAATTGCACCCACAATAAAAGTAGGGCGCAGGGCGCCACTCAAAAGTTGAGATTCGTTGCTCTTAGACATTGCTACCCGATAAAGATTTTGATTTTCCACGTGAGAAATGAATCGTAAATGCAAGCATTGCCCCAGCGACAAGGGAGGAAACCCAGAGCGGTGCGAATGCCGAAACAGTTACGGGGAATGCAATTGTCGCTGTCCATAAATACATGATTGCCGCTGTCCGTGTTTGGGTATTTCCTGCGCGCATAATTCGATGATGAAGGTGTTCTTTGTCGGATGAAAATGGTGACTTGCCAGCAACAAGCCTGCGAACAATGGCAAGACCTAAGTCAATAAGTGGGATTGCAAGTACTGCGAAAGGAAGTAAGAGTGGAAGCAGAGCTGGGCCAAGACGTTCGGCGGTAATTGCATTGGGATCTACTTGGCCAGTTAGTGTTATCGCAGATGCCGCCAACATAAGTCCTAAAAACATTGAACCTGAATCACCCATAAAGATGCGAGCTGGATTGGTGTTATGTGGCAGGAAGCCTAAGCAAACGCCGACAGTTATCGCGGTAATGAGTGATGGCGCACCTGCACGACTAAATCCATAAATAACAGCAAGTAAGTATGCAAAGGCAAAAAAGGCTAGGGCGGAAATGGCGACAATTCCCGATGCCAAACCATCCAGTCCATCAATGAAGTTAACGGCGTTAATGGTTACCAGAACAATCAAAATAGTTACGAGTTGGCCAATGCTGGGTGGAAGCGTTGTAACTCCATTAATCGGTAACCACAGGACCTGAACTCCATAGAGCAGCAATATGCCTGCAGCCATTGATTGGCCGGCAAGTTTTGTAATGGCATCTAATTCGAATCGATCGTCAGCCATTCCGAGCAGAACTAAGAATGTTCCTGCCAAAAAAATTCCTTGAGCCTCGCGTCCAAAAGATTTACCAACGAGTGAAAGGTTATTAACGATGATGAAGGTAATCGTCATTGAGATCCACATCGCCAACCCACCCCATCGTGGTGTTGGAGTGGTGTGAATATCGCGTTTTCTAATGGCCGCTACTGCACCAAAAGAAATAGCCCAGTTGCGAACAAATGGAGTAATCACATAACAAAGCGCTGCCGCTAAGAATAGAGTTACAAGATATTCACGCATCTGCGATTAACCTCTTACGCTGTGTAAATAGGGAAGCGAGCTGTCAGAGCATGCACTTCAGATTTAATTCCAGCCAGTGCTTTCTCATCATCTGTACGAATTGCACGCGAGATAAGAGAAGCAATCACCTTCATCTCTTCGGTGCCCATACCTTGTGTTGTTGTGGCAGGAGTGCCAACACGAACACCGCTCGTTACTGATGGCGCTTCCGGATCGAATGGAATTGAATTCTTATTGAGAACAATTCCAGCTAAACCACAGCGCTCATCCGCAACTTTTCCATTTACTCCAGTTGAGCGAATATCAATGAGAGCTAAGTGAGTCTGGGTTCCTCCAGATACAGCGCGCATACCTTCTGCTTCTAGCGCTGCCGCAAGTGATTTCGCATTAACGATGACATCTTTTGCGTACTTTTGATAAGCAGGCGTAGCGCATTCAGCCAGCGCAACAGCTTTTCCTGCAACGGCGGACATGATTGGGCCTCCCTGCATTCCAGGAAATACAGCCTTATCAATTGCAGCTGCATGCTCGGCCTTAGCCAAAATCATTCCACCACGCGGGCCACGCAAAACTTTATGGGTTGTAAATGAAACTACATCTGCATATGGCACAGGAGATGGAATCGCCTTACCCGCCACCAGGCCGATGAAGTGCGCTGCATCCACCCACATAATTGCGCCTACTTCGTCGCAAATCGCACGGACTTTCTCAAAATCTATAAGTGATGGGTATGCAGTCGCGCCAGAACAGATCATCTTTGGCTTGTGCTTAATTGCTAGATCGCGAAGCTCGTCGTAATCAATGAGTTCGTTATCTTGACGTACACCGTATGACTCAACGTTAAACCACTTACCCGAGAAATTAACTTTAGAGCCATGTGTTAAGTGCCCACCGTGCGGAAGCGACATTGCAAGAACTGTGTCTCCAGGCTTTGTAAAAGCTTGGTAGACCGCAACGTTTGCACTTGCTCCTGAGTGAGGCTGAACATTTGCATGCTCGGCGCCAAAGAGCGCCTTCGCTCGATCAATTGCGATTACTTCGGCCTTATCAACTTCTTCGCAGCCACCGTAGTAACGCTTACCTGGATAACCCTCTGCATATTTATTTGAAAGTGTTGAACCAAGAGCTGCAAGAACTGCGCGCGATGTGAAATTTTCTGAGGCGATGAGTTGAAGATTTGTTTGTTGGCGCTTTAACTCCGAAAGAAGAATTGCAGCAATATCTGGATCCTGCTTCGTTAAGAGATTGAAGTCGGGGCCATAGAAAGTCTCAGAAGTCATGGCCGAAGCCTAATCGCTGGGCGAGAGAAATCGTAGGCACCACAGCTCGAATCTGCTCGATGCTGAGCGCGCCGATACGTATTGCACGCGAGCCATTTACATCACATTCGATGATTGTCGAAGGCGGAGTTGGTGGAATAACGCCACTATCAAAAATTAGCGCTACCTCATTTTCTCCAAACTCAATTTCTGAAGAATTAATTACTGGTGGCGCTCCCACTACGGCGGCGCTTGCGACAGCGAGTGGACCAGATTCCTGCAATAGGGAATGGACAAAACCTTGCGAAGGTATGCGAACACTTATCTGATCCAATTTGTGACTATCGCCAAGATCCCAACTTAAACCACGCTGGGGTTTGAGTGTAAGTGAAAGTGAACCCGGCCAAAACGCCTTGCAAAGTTTCTGTGTTTCATCCGTTACTTCACGAGCTATACCTGAAAGGGTTGCAGTGGAAGGGATAAGAACTTGTGCAGCAACACCTAGCGCATCTCCACGCAGGACATGAAGCGCCCTAACAGCATCATGGGAAAAGGCATCTGCCAACAGCGCATATCCATTTTCCAGTGGTGCGACTATTACAAAACCATCACGAATAGCCTTTACGCCCTGTGCAATATTTTGCGCGTTGAAACCTTTTGAAATATCAATTCTTGCCATTGATTAAACCCTCACCGCACTAGTCCAACGGGGACGATCAGTTAAATCCTTATGAAGGGAAATTTCAACAAAATCCTTTGATAGCTGGTCTGCGATTGCTACACCCTGTTCTTCTGTGTGTTCGATTGCAAGGACTCCGCCACTTTTTAACAACCTTGAAGCAGCTGCGATAAAGAGTGCAGGCATCTCCATGCCTGTTACTCCACCATATAAAGCAATGCTTGGTTCGTGTTCTGCTACATCACGTGGAAGTATCTGTGAATTAGGAATGTAGGGTGGATTTGCGATGACAATGTCGCACTTAACTCCAGGCAGCGCATCTGACACATCAGATTCAACTATGCGCACATTTTCCGAAATCGCTGCAACATTTTTCTTCAGCCACTCAATCGCTTCTGGACTTTTTTCAACTGCAATAACGCGAGATTTTGGCGCTTCCGTTGCGATAGCAAGTGATAGCGCGCCAGAACCAGCGCCTAAATCCACAACGCTTACCTCACCAGGTCGGTCTGAAAGATTGGCAATGTGCGTAAGCACAGCATCAACTAATAACTCAGATTCAGGTCTTGGAACCAATACTCCGGGTCCAACTTGAATTTCTAAGTGCCTAAAGTATGCAACTCCCGTTAAATATTGAAGAGGCTCATGGTTTGCCCGACGTGAAACTAACTTTGCAAAAGTATCTTCGACTATACCGAAATCGCCTATTGAACTAACAGCCTCATCTAGCTTTATCGGATTATGTAAATCCATTCGCGAGAGCCCAACAACATAAGCAAAGAGATGTTCGGCATCAATCTCATTGATTCCAGAGGCAGCTAAGCGCTCTTTAGCGCTCCGAAGAATCTGCTTAATCTCGCGCATTACTCTGTTGCAGAAAGTTTCGCTGCTTTGTCGGCGTCAAGCAGTGCTTGCACTACATCATCCAGCTCACCATTTAATACTGCATCTAAATTATTGGATTTGTAATTAACACGGTGATCGCTCAGGCGGTTTTCTGGAAAGTTATATGTTCGAATTCGCTCTGATCTATCAACGGTACGTACTTGGCTCTTACGTTCTGCCGATGCTACTGCTTCAGCCTTTTCTTGTGCATCGGCGAGCAAACGAGCACGCAAAATACGAAGCGCAGATTCTTTATTCTGAAGCTGACTCTTTTCATTCTGACAAGAAACTACAATTCCTGTCGGTACGTGGGTCAAACGAACAGCCGAGTCCGTTGTGTTTACGCTCTGACCACCCGGGCCAGAAGAGCGATAAACATCGACGCGTACATCGTTCATATTTAACTCAACATCTACTTCTTCAGCTTCTGGCAGAACTAGAACACCAGCAGCCGAAGTGTGAATGCGTCCTTGGCTTTCAGTCTCTGGAACTCTCTGGACTCGATGCACTCCGCCTTCAAATTTTAGACGTGCATAAGGAGTTGTTCCGGGTTCTGGTGTTCCCTTAGATTTAACGGCCATAGAAATATCTTTATATCCACCAAGATCAGATTCAGTGACATCAATAATTTCTACTTTCCATCCACGCTTTTCTGCGTAGCGCTGATACATACGAACTAAATCCCCAGCAAAGAGCGCTGACTCATCGCCGCCTGCGCCAGCTTTTACTTCGATAATTACATCGCGATCATCATTGGGATCGCGAGGAAGCAATAGCTCCTCAAGCTTTTCTGCAGTCTCTTCAACCTTTGCTTCCAGCGCAGGAAGTTCGGAGGCAAATTCTGAATCTTCAGCAGCCATTTCTTTCGCTGCTTCTAAATCATCAGCCGCGCTCTTCCATGCTTTAAAGCCGGCGACAACTGGACCAAGTTGTGCATATCGACGACCTAGTTGGCGCGCCTTACCTTGATCCTCGTGGATAGAAGGATCGGCCATCTTTGCTTCAAGTTCTGCATATTCGCGCACCATTTCATGCGCTGATGCAAAGCGATCGTTACTCATCTGGCTCTCCTTTCTATTCCGAAAACGATTCTTAAAGGGTTGGTAAATAAAAAAGACCGCGACCGCAACCTATTACGGTTGCGATGCGGTCTTTTAGAAAGCTACTTAGCTGTTTTCTTACCGAAACGCTCTTCGAACTTAGCAACACGTCCACCAGTATCAAGAATGCGCTGCTTACCTGTATAGAACGGGTGGCATACAGAACAAACTTCAACGTAGATAGATCCGCTAGCAACTGTTGAGCGAGTTGTGAACTTCTCGCCGCAACCACAAGTTACGTGGGTCTCTTTGTACTCTGGGTGAATCTCTGGCTTCATCTTTTTCCCTTTGTTCTATCTGGATCCTGTAAACAGGTGAACCAGATGGTTCGGTTAACTCGGCAAGGGTAACGCTCTACCCCTTTACTTGTGAAATCTGAGCGTGCTATCCCTCGTTAGGGCCAGCAGTTGTCTTCTGAATCTGCATCAAGAATTCGACGTTGGACTTAGTGCCCTTCATCTTCTCAAGCAAGAGTTCGAGAGCAGCTTGTGGTTCAAGTGCATGAAGAACGCGGCGAAGTTTCCAAACAATATTGAGTTCCTCGGCACCCATAAGAATTTCTTCCTTACGTGTACCTGATGAAACAACATCGACAGCAGGGAAGATGCGCTTATCTGCAATCTTTCGATTGAGAATAAGTTCCATGTTTCCTGTTCCCTTGAACTCTTCGAAGATAACTTCATCCATACGTGAACCTGTATCGATAAGAGCTGTTGCAAGAATTGTCAGTGATCCACCATCTTCGATATTACGAGCAGCTCCGAAGAACTTCTTAGGTGGATATAGAGCAGCTGAATCAACACCACCAGAGAGAATTCGACCAGAGGCTGGAGCCGCAATGTTGTATGCACGACCAAGGCGTGTAATTGAATCAAGAAGCACCACAACATCGTGACCGAGCTCTACCAAACGCTTTGCGCGCTCAATAGCAAGTTCAGCAATAGTTGTGTGGTCATCTGCTGGACGATCAAAAGTTGAAGCAATGACTTCACCCTTTACCGAACGCTGCATATCTGTAACTTCTTCTGGGCGCTCATCGACTAGGACAACCATCAAGTGACACTCTGGATTATTAGTTGTGATTGCATTCGCAATTGATTGCAGAACCATTGTCTTACCAGCCTTTGGAGGCGAAACAATAAGTCCGCGCTGACCTTTACCAATCGGTGCAATCAAATCGATAACACGAGTTGTGAGAATATTTGCTTCCGTTTCAAGGCGAAGGCGCTCTTGAGGATAAAGAGGCACGAGCTTGCTAAATTCAACGCGTCCGCGCGCTTCTTCAACACTTACGCCGTTAATTGTCTCGAGAGTAATAAGTGGGTTGTACTTCTGACGTTGTTCACCTTCGCGTGCTTGGCGAACCTGTCCTGTAACAACATCACCCTTACGAAGTCCAAACTTACGAACTTGCTGTTGTGATACATAAACATCGTTAGGACCAGGAAGGTATCCGCCTGTACGAATAAATGAATAGTTATCCATGATGTCAACGAGGCCACCTACTGGTACCAAAACATCATCCTCAGTAATTACTGGTTCGCGCTCTTCGCGAGGCGCACGATCGCGACCACGATCGCGACCACGGTTGCGATCACGACCACGGCGTCCGCCGAAGCGATCTCCACGGTCGTTGCCATATGAGTTATTCGATGAATTATCTGACGAATCGTTATCGTCATCGTCGCCTTCATTTGCAGCGCTTTGTTCACGATTTGAATTCTTCTTTGCATTGCGTGCTTCGCGGCGAGCTTCGCGTTCAGCTTTAGCAGCTTCGCGGTTAGAGGCCTGTAGATCAGCAATCGCGGTTACAAGTGCGTCCTTCTTAAGTTTTGCTGCGCCATCAATGCCAAGTTGACTAGCTACTTCCTTAAGTTTTGGAAGTGACATCGCTGCAAGTTCTGGACTACTTGAACGAACTGGTTCTGTATCAGTCATGTGATTCTTTCATTTGGGGCTTTAGCCTTACGACTTACTCGCAAAGGCAAATGGCCTGTGGTTTTTTTAGATTCTCTGCGCTTCTTACGCCGTGACTTCCGGCTGTGCAGATACCAGAAGGGTAGCACCCCGCTTGGTTAACCTGCAAAATTAAATAAGTGCGGCTCCTGTAGGCGAAATTTCGAGCGGTTTTGCCTCAAATTTCGAACCTGCGGACTTAACTAATTCAGCGACCTCAGCTTCGTTTCCTGTATGAAGAACAAGTACCGATGGACCCGCGCCTGAAATAAATGCGGCAACGCCAGCAGCGCGAAGCTTTGTTAAAAGCTCGAATGATCCAGGCATCGCTTCGCTTCTATAACTTTGATGCAAGAAATCTTCAGTTGCACGATAGAGAAGGTCAGGGCGAAGAGTAAGTGCATGCACTAACAGCGCTGCATTTGCCGAATTCCGTGCGGCATCTCTGTGCGGAATCATTTCTGGAAGCATCTTTCGTGCCTTCGATGTTGCAACTGCAGTAGATGGGATAAATGCGATTGCACGAATTCGTGTATCAACACTGAGCGAAATGGATTGCGCAACGCTCTTTCCGTGACGATCTTCCTGCCAAGCAACAACAGCGCCTCCGTAAAGTGCTGCAGCAACATTATCTGGATGGCCTTCCATCTCTGTTGCAAGATTGAGAAGAACTTCATCACTCATCTTCTCGCTACCGGTTAGAACCAGTGCGCGAGCAAGAACAAGTCCGCCAATAATCGCACTGGCTGAAGAACCAAGGCCTCGACCATGCGGAATAACATTGAGGGCACGAACTGCAATTCCCTTTGGCTTACCACCAAGAAAATCAAAACCTTTATACATTGACTTAACAAGCAAATTCTTTTCGGTACGAGGAAGTTCGTCCGCCCCTTCACCTGCAACATCAATATCAAGACCGACATCATCAAGAATTTGCGCCACGTATCGATCGTGCATTCCAAGTGCTAATCCAAATGAATCAAAACCCGGGCCTAGGTTGGCACTCGATGCAGGAACCTGCACCTGAATTGGATTAGCTTTAAAAGTTGGTTTTGCCATTATTAGTTCTTAAGTCCTAAAGCCTTAGCGGCTGCAGCGGCGTTAACTTTTACAATCTTTGGTTTTGCAAAAGCCTCAAGCGCCCACGAAATATCTTTGAGGCCGTGTCCAGTCACAGTAATAACAATGCGCTTTCCTTTGGGAAGTTTTCCTGCCTTTTTATATTTAATAAGTCCAGCAATTCCTGCAGCACTTGAAGGCTCAACAAATACGCCTTCTTTGCCGGCAACAAGTGCGTAAGCGGCAAGTATTTCTTTGTCAGTCACGGAATCAATAACTCCGCCCGAAGAATCGCGTGCATCGAGTGCCTGGTGCCAAGATGCTGGATTACCAATTCGAATTGCAGTGGCAATAGTTTCTGGCTTTAGCACTGGCTTACCTTTAACAAGTGGTGCTGCGCCAGCTGCTTGGAATCCCCACATCTGCGGTAGTTGAGTTGAGATTCGATCGTTTCGATATTCCTTATACCCGCGCCAATAGGCAGTGATGTTTCCTGCATTTCCAACTGGAAGCGCGTGAATATCTGGAGCATCGCCGAGCATGTCAACAACTTCAAATGCTGCTGTTTTCTGACCATCAATGCGGAATGGATTCACGCTATTTACAAGTGCAACTGGATAGTTATCTGAAAGATCGCGAGCAAGTGTCAAACAGTCATCAAAGTTTCCGGCGACTTGAAGAATTTGTGCGCCGTGAATAACTGCTTGAGCCAATTTACCTGTGGCAATCTTGCCAGCAGGAATCAAAACGGCAGAAATCATTCCAGCTTTAGTTGCATAGGCCGCGGCACTTGCACTTGTATTTCCAGTTGACGCACAAATAACTGCTTTAGCGCCATCCTCTGCAGCTTTAGAAATCGCCATTGTCATTCCACGATCTTTAAATGAACCTGTTGGGTTATTTCCTTCGAACTTTAACCACACATCATTTCCAAGTAGCTCTGAGAGATAGCATGCATAGATAAGGGGTGTTCCGCCTTCGCGCAACGAAATAATTGGAGTCTTATCCGTTACTGGAAGTCGATCGCGATATTCCTCGATTACTCCGCGCCACTGATGAGCACCGCTCTTCTTTTTAAAAATACTCATGCAGGTAACGCTCCCTCTACGCGGATAACGCTGGAAATGTGTTTGACCATTCCCATTGATTTGAGTGCTTCGACAGTCTTTTTTAATTCGCCTTCAGTTGCTTGGTGAGTAACGATTGTTACTTCAGCATCCGATTCACGCCCTGTTTGATGAACAGTCTGAATAGAAACTCCCTGTTCAGAAAAGGTAGAAGCTATTGCGGCAAGTACGCCTGCTTTATCTTCCACTTCAAGGCGGATCAAAAACTTAGTCTTTGTAGTTTCAATAGGTGCAATATCGCGATCTGCATAATCTGTTTCGCGCTGTCCAACAGAGTTGTGCGCAATGTGTCGCGCAACTGCACAAACATCGCCGAGAATTGCAGATGCTGTCGGTGCACCGCCGGCGCCACGACCGTAGAACATAAGTGAGCCAGCAGATTCTGCTTCGACAAATACAGCGTTAAATGCATCGCGGACGGATGCAAGAGGGTGGCTCTTGTGAAGCATCACTGGGTGCACACGCACAGAAATTTCATCGTTTGGTGTGAGTTCTGAGATTGCAAGAAGTTTAATTACATGGTCCATTGACTTTGCAATCTGAACATCTTCCAAAGTGATCTTTGAAATACCTTCGCGGTAAACGTCATCGATCGTCACACGTGTGTGGAATGCAAGGCCAGAGAGAATTGCAGCTTTTGCTGCAGCGTCAAAGCCTTCAATATCTGCAGTTGGATCAGCTTCTGCATATCCGAGCGCTTGAGCTTCTTTGAGGACTTCAGCAAACTCACGATTGTCTTCATGCATTTTTGTGAGAATGTAGTTAGTTGTTCCATTAACAATTCCCATTATTCGAGTTACGAAGTCACCCACTAGTGAATCGCGCATTGGACGAATGATTGGAATCGCACCAGCCACCGCTGCTTCGTAATAAATGTCTTCACCCTTTGCGTAGGCCGCAGTAAACATTTCAGCGCCATGGCTAGCTAATAAAGCTTTATTAGCTGTGACTACTGATTTACGATTTTCAATTGCAGTCATAATAAGTTCGCGAGCAGGCTCAATGCCTCCCATAACTTCAATAATCAGATCAATCTCTGGATCATTAACAATGGAAAGCGCATCTGTTGTGAATAGCGTTGGATTAATGCCTTCATGAGGTTTGATTGTGCGAACTGCAATTCGCGCGAGTTCGATTTTTACTCCAGCACGAGTCGAAAGTTCATCTGTATCAGCAAGTAATAAACGAGCAACATGACTTCCGACCACGCCACAACCGAGCATGCCGATTCGCACAGGGCGATCGAATACGTGCTTTTCTGCTGGGCTCATCCGCCTATTCTTTCACATCGAGAGCGAGCAGATCTGCCTCATTTTCCCTTCGTACAATTACGCGGGCTTTTCCATCTTTTACTGCAATAACTGGCGGTCTTGGCACATGGTTGTAGTTACTTGCCATGCTGCGGCCGTAAGCCCCTGTTGCCGGAGTTGCGATCAAATCACCAGGTGCAATATCTGATTGCATTTGAATATCTCGAATAACAATGTCTCCGGTTTCACAATGCTTTCCAACTATTCGAGAAGAAATCTTTGCGGCATTTGATTCACGAGAAGCAAGAATTGCGAAGTATTCGGCGTCATAAAGTGAAGGGCGAATGTTGTCGCTCATTCCGCCATCAACTGAAATATATCGGCGGGTTGAGCCATCCTCTAGAACTACATCTTTGGTTGTGCCAACTTCATACAGAGTAAGAGTTGTTGGACCAGCAATTGCGCGTCCTGGCTCAATTGAAATTAGTGGAACTTTGAGTGAATGCGCTGCACAGAATTTTTCTACTGCTTTTCTTAGCGCTGGCAACACTTCGCTCGGCAAAACTGTTTCCTCGCTCGGCAAGTATGCAATTCCATAACCGCCGCCAAGATCTAATTCAGACAGCTCTCTCTTATAGGCGTCTCGATATTTTGCCAAGAAATTAATCAGGCGCTCTGCTGCAAGTTCAAAAGATTCCGTTCCAAAAATTTGAGAACCAACATGGCAATGTATTCCGAGAAGTTCAAGCTCTGCATGGCGAGCGACCTCTTCAACGGCTGCCCATGCCGCGCCGCTTGCGATTGAAAATCCAAATTTCACATCTTCATGCGCGGTTGAAATTGATTCGTGCGTATGGGCTTGGATGCCAGGAGTGAGGCGCAAAAAGACGCCCTGAACTTTTGAGTGCTTGCGAGCCATTGCTGCAACGCGTTCAATTTCATGGAGAGAATCAATAACAATTGTTTTTACGCCGACAGCTACTGCGCGATCGATTTCAGAGAGTGACTTGTTATTTCCGTGTACCTCAATCTTTGACGGGCTTACTCCCCCCGCTAGCGCTACGGCAAGTTCTCCTCCGGTACAGACATCAATACCGATTCCTAAATCTTTAATCCAGCGCGCAACTTCTATAGATATGAATGCTTTCGCGGCGTAGTAAACGTTATTTGCGCTAGCGCCAAATTGATCCTTTAGCGCAGCATCCCAACTTTGCACTCGATTACGGAAATCATCTTCATCAATGAAGAAGGCTGGGGTGCCGAATTCTTTTGCAAGGTGCGTAGCTGATATTCCGGAAAGGTGTAATTGCCC
>Ga0114975_10002506_pt1 | contig 12555 bp, 11 predicted proteins | sample S_130626_EF_Meta_FD_87031 | JGI IMG/M metagenome (GOLD analysis project Ga0114975, IMG submission 87031) | Freshwater microbial communities from Lake Simoncouche, Canada to study carbon cycling - S_130626_EF_MetaG | ecosystem: Environmental > Aquatic > Freshwater > Lake | place: Lake...
AACCATGTATACTAGCATCTCTGTTGGCTTTAAATTCTAACGAACTAGTACGTTCAACTCGTGTATCGGAAACAAAATTGTCAACGTGTAATGATCCATGCACTCGTAATACGCCAGTTTTTCCAGCCTCACTACCAATAATTACTTCGCCGTTGCTTTTTACAAGTATGCGTGGAATATTGTCGGAAATAATAGCAACATCGCTAGTGGAATAAGTTCCAAAATGTGCAATGCCAGGTTCTGGACTGCCAATGGCAATTTCAACGTCATTGTCAAGAATACTGATGCTGGCATTGGCATCTATTGTGCCAAGTCCTAGTCGTCCGTTTGAGCTGTTAAAATGTGCAAATTCTGCTAGTGTTGTAGTGCCTGATACTTCTAAAGTTTTGAGTGTACCAATCTCTCGAAGATTGCTTTTAGTAACAGTAAGGCCAAGCTCGTTAGCTGATAATACAAGTGTGTTATCAATTTTATAAACATGATCAGCAGACAGATCTAGGTTGCTGTCTGCCCATAATCTATCGTTTCGTACGGTTAATTGTTGTGTGGTCATAATGGAGTCTCTTTATCTAATATTTATCTTAAGACTCAACTATAAAACCTTTTGGACACAGTGTAATCAAACTAGGAATTTGATCTTGTTCTATTAAACATTCTATTATACCGGGTTCTTTCAAGGTTAAATTGGTAATAATGCCTTGTTTATCGGCCCTGTTGAGCCACGGACTCAGCAAATTTTCTCCAATAAACCTAGTATCGTCTAAGGATAAGGATGATACTATTTGTATTTTGATTGGATTTTTTAGTATGTTGCGTATCAACAGTTTTCTCACAACTAACTGTGCCCTAAAATCTCTTCCAAAATTAGCGGCGCTGTGACGTAATCCTGCATCAAAATTCCACCAATATCCGTCGTTTATCATTTCAAAAATTGTATTTGTTTCTAAGTTAACAGCATACGAGTCTGATCCTGTTAGATTCAAATGGTACCGATTATCAATATCGCCGTGACTTTGATAGCATTGCCCGTTTTCTAAAACAATAATTCTTGCTTCACCAATGATTGGCGGCAACACGTTTAAAAGACTTTCCCATACGGAATTGCGGTAATTATCTTTTAGAACCCACGCATCATAAAAAGGATCACCCAAAGGGTAATTCAGAGTAAATCTAAAATCGTCCCTTGGCAATTTATAAAGTTCCTCTTCAATTTTATCCTTAGGAACATCAATCTTATATTCCGTTCTTGTTAGCATTAACTTACTTTTAACAAAATAGTTTCTTCATTAATCCGGCCGTTTAATTTGGTATCCGTAGCATTCACATCGTCAAGGAACTTGCGTAGGGCAACTTTGTTAGCAGCCTTAAACTCTTTGAGTTTTTCCTCAGGCTTACGAATAGTCTTTTGAATACTCTTAAACTCGTCAAAGTTGGTAATTGTAGTGCCTTTCACATTCAGCGTGTTGAATTCGGTAGCAACGTACTTGCCTAACTTGCGAGTTTTTGTATTAAAAATCCACAGTTCGCTAGCACCAATGATGTCTGTGGGATTAACACTCACCAGTTTTAGAGGCTCGTTGGTCTTTAGGAACTTGAGTTTTGCAACAATTTTATCTTTGGAGACAACTTTAGTTTTGCGTGGCTTGCGATTAACTTTGGCTTCTTGTGCCAACATGTCACACGCACTCATGATCTCTTGATAGAACACAATCAAGTTCTTAACTTGTTTTTTAGTGCGATGGCTGTAACCTTCTCGCAACTGCTCATCGCCCTTGCCGCTGGCAAGTTCTTCAAGTTCTGCCAAATCACGTTCGTAGAAGCCTTTGATAATACGTGCATGGGCGGCTTTGACTTCTTTGCCTTTGAGCAAGTTCAACATCTTAAACGCCTTTGGATCAAAGTTTTCTGGATCAGTTTGAAAACCGTCAATGGCTTCTTCAATCTCTTCGGTCATTCTGTAAGCGGCTTCTCTCACACGATCCTGAATTGACGGAGTATAAACAGCTGGTTTGATTTCCACAACTACACCTTCGTCCACGTCGTCTTTACCTTGTGCTACAATTTGAACAATTTCGCTACGCAACCAAGCGGCGGTGTCACGACCTTTGTTAAAGTCAGCGCGAACGGCGGGCATGCCGCGAAGCAAACATGACGCAATAGCACCCATTGTGACATTTACACGATTGTCTTTGGTTCTTTTAAAAGCCGCAACATCTTCTTTGGTGCAACCAACAGTAGTCATCCATTTGATCACAGCAGGCTTCAAATCCTTGCCTGAAAATTCCAAACGGTAGTAGCTCATTGCGCCATGCCAGTGGCGCATAAATTTATCAGCGTCCATAGTTTCGCAACCATCCCAAGTTGGGCTGTGGTCTTTGACAGCTTTGGTTCGGTGCGCAATCACTTGCTGTTTGGTTACACGGGTTTTTGTTGCTGGTGCTTTAGTAGCCATTTCTGCTCCTGTTTATTAAACAATAAACATATTATAGCACTTTAATAAGTGCTTGTCAACAATCATTTGCGCTCAATATCTTCTTCTGAACATGACTCGCCAAATTGAATTTCAACCAATTTACATGGAATATCAAACGGATTGGTTAACTGATGCCAATCGTTTTTTGATACTTTGTAATTTGAGTGAGTCTCTAATTTGATTGCGGGTAACCTATAGCCATTTGGCATCATAGAACACACCACGGCTGTTCCACTTGTAACGTGCCAATATTCACTACGGGACTTGTGTCGTTGCATACTTAAACTTTGCCCTGATTCAATTGTCAATTCTTTAACTTTGGTTCCTTTTACTTCATGCAGTACACGATAGTAACCCCACGGCCGCTCAGTTTTAGGTGTTTTCCATTTTTGTAATATCCAGCTACTTGAATTAACTTTGTTTTCTCCGCCAATACCAAATACAAACTCTAGTTTATCGTCTACCAGGTCCATCTCAGGTATATTTTCTTTTGTACGGTCTCCGCCGTTGGCAAAAATAATAGTAGCATTGGGGTACATAGCTCTAACACCTGTGATAGTGTTTTTACTACTACCGTCGGCATCGGGGTAACAAACCACTTTATCTACAACTTTAAGAGATTCAATAATGCGGCTACGTTCGTATTCATCCAAGAAGACCTGCCCTTTTTTACGAACCAGCCAATCATCTGTATTGATCCCAACAACAAGCATATCGCCTAATTTTTTTGCTGACTCAAAATATTCTATATGCCCACTATGTAAAGGATCAAATCCGCCAGTCACTAATACTATCTTCATTTTTTAATCCTTGTGTTGCCGTAGTGTACGATGGTACAACCTGGAATATCTGTTATAGTACGCCACGGGTCTAAAATAACACTGCCTGGTTCAATATAAAAATAAAATTGTTCAGGTCTAATTTCCACACCAGTACCTGCATAGGTCACTGCTGGATTGTGAGCCATCAATATTACTGCACGGCCGCTTGCAACATCTCCAGTTAATGGATCAGCGTATGCAATACTGATACCTTCTTGTTCTACAAAGTATCCCACTAGTTCACTGTAACTTCCAATGGTATATTCTACATACGGCTTATAAGCACGACCATGAATTATTACAGGTAAGTTATGTTGGTTAGCTAGGCTTACTAATTTAAGAGCCATATTCTTAGCCTGTTGATCTCTACTTGACATGAAGGTATGAAATAAATCATATCCCAAATCTAATCGTTCAGCAAGATATCGCAAGGCAATATTATCCCGTGGATGACATGCACCAGCATCTCCCATGCCTGCTGTTAAATACTTTGGACCTGTAATGCGCTGTGTTGCATTCTTGAGTGCATCAGTTACCACATCAACATCAATATTGCCGTTCTTTTCTGCAACGTCTTGGATCATGTTAACCAACCCAATTTTAGCACTAATAAATGTGTTGTAAAATACTTTTATTGCTTCTGCTTCGTCCCATGTGCCAATATTGATCTGGGGATTATTTTTCATCATGGGCTTGTAAAAATCTACCAGCAATTTTGCATCGCTAGTACTAGAACCATCCTCAGTGCCAATAATCAAACATTCAGGATTAACCATGTCCCACTTAACGCTACCCATGGCAATCAAGTACGGATTGTAAATAAACCTAGCATTGGTGATACAAGGTTGTAAATGTTCCCTAACTGTTCCTGGTAATACTGTGCTAATGAGCACTACTAATTGTTCTTTATTAACATAATGATCGATTTCATCCAGTACTGATTGAACAACACTGTAATCAAAATCTTTAGGAGGTAAATCTGCGATTGGAGTGCTTCCACCATAGACTGGGTCGTGCGGAGTAGGAACTGCTACAAAAATAAAATTTGCTGTATCAACTGCATCTTTTATTGATTGTTTAATGTTAACAGTCATAGTAGGCTCAACAATGCTAATATCATAACCACACACGCTGTAGTATTCAGACATTACTTCTGCACAAGGTAATCCCAGTTTGCCTAATCCTATCATTGCTACTTTCATATTGGTCCTATAACATAATTTGTTTAATCTTTGTATCGTTATCAGTTGGTGGAATGCCGCCGCATAAGCGATATAGTGGTCTGCTTAAGAATGGGCAAACATATATGTTGTCACTATTAATAACTGCGTGTAATGAATGACTGCTAGTTGATCGACCATCATGCGTACACACTGGCCAATGTAACCCAACATAGACAATTTTTTCAAAATTACTACTTTTTATAAAATCAACCAACACGTTTATAGATGTTGTTTCTCTATCTGGTTCTATAGTTAGTAATGGGTGTGTTTTTCCAATGAAATTTGAAAACACTATGGCAGCGCCGTTTTTTGACAACCAAAGTAATTTTTCGTTTAAATACGAGATAAATTTATCATTGGTTTCCTGGTCTTGGTCGTAAGAATCTAAATACACAGGATCTCCAACGTCCATGACAATAATTAAGTAGTTTTTCATACAGGGTATTTATAATGCAAGCAGTCATAGAATTAAATAATTCAACCATATCATTTGATCTAATACCAAATGGTTTTACTGACCAGTTGATCAAAAAGCTACCAAATGTACAAGGTTGGGATATCATACCAAAAGCATGGCCTGCAAAGGCAAGTTATAATCACCATTCAGTTAACACTCATTGGCAAGCGTTAAGGTCTGCTTATTACAAATTACTGTCTGCAATAAATGAATCCGATACTTTACAACTCCCAGAAACATATGATATCACAAGCTATAACTATTATACAAATATACTGCATAGAATATTTACAAATATGTTCCAGCATAAACTGTTCTATGGAAAGTCTATTTTAATCAATGATAATATTCTTAGTCTAATAAATGAAATCAACGATCAATGCCATATGCTTGAGCCGTATATCATAAATCCAACTATACAGGCATGGGGTAGCAAAAAAATTAATTGCTTAGAACTACAATGTAGTAATTTAGATAAAACTACAATTATTGATTGTACTCCTTATCAGGATCTTGTAACACAAGACGCAGATGTTTATGCAATTAAACATATAACGGGCAAGGATTTTCTTTTTTCATATTTCAATGAAGATACTGCAAACAGTTGGGATATTAGTAATTGTCATGTTAGTTATTGCGGAGTTTGCATTGATTATAACGACGATCTCAAAAACTTTTGGAAGGATCCTCGTTTTCAAGAATGGTTGTTAAAAGACAATTATACTGATAAAATTGGTTTTGTTCCTATTGGCACATTGTCTACTGATCAAAAAAAATTAATAAAAACCCTAGTGTCTAGCGATGATTTTACCAACTCACATATCAATATCACTTTACAAGAAACTGCATAAGACTATGTTTGTTAGTATGCAATGTTGGTTGCTTTAAAAACAATCGTTGGTTATGTTTTAGTTTTTCATAAATTGCATCAGTTATGACCACATCTCTTTTTAAATTGTCAATTATAATTTTTAATCGATCTTTCTCCATTAGACAGCTATCGTAAGACTCGTCAAACAATTCCGGAAAGGTATAATATCCGTTATTTTTAAGATATGATAGTGAATTGGGACATCCCAATATCATAAACGGATGCCCCATTAAGATTGGTTTGTAAGTCTTTTCTGTTATGAAAAGCAAATCCTTTGATGTTTGTGTCTCGGTGACAAGGCTGTAATAGCTGTTGATATACAATTCTTTGTCAGATGCTTGATTTCCAAGAGAATCTAATGTTATTATAGTATCGTTAATCTTTAAAAAATCTTCGTAGTCAGAATCATCAAAATTATAATGAAAGTTAAATGTATTCTTACACACATTATCCATCCCATCACTTCTCCACTCAAGGCTACTCACAAAGCCTTCATCTAATAAATTATTTTTTTTAAGATAAAATAGTAATGCACGACGATGCGGCCGCATGATGTTGTTTAAATTTAAAAACTTTTTTTCTTTCTTTTGACTGCAATACTGCTCAATTGATTCTAAGAAATTAAACCCCGAGGCTCTAAAATGGCGATGCATATGCATCATTTCAAATACATCCAACCCTAATACATTTATTTTTGAAAAATAATCACTGTTGCTTTGTTTATATTTTAACGGAGCAATGATATCACCGGTGATATAAAATACTTTGTTAGGTAATATATTTTTTTCTTGTAGAATAATTTCTAAATTGTTCCAAGGTTTTCGGTACACTGAGCGCGAAGTTGCTTCAATGCCGTGATATAAAATTAAATTTACATTGTCATGTTGATTAATATAATCCCAAATTTTATCTGGCACATTTTGAAAATCTCTATAATCTCCAGGCCCTGCTAGATTAAACAATACATAATCATTATCAGTTTTTGGTGTAATTGATTTAGTAAATGTTATGTTACTTTGATATAATAGCCACTCTAATGTCCAGGGGTCGTGCGGGTTTTCTTTGGTAAATGTGTTATAATTTAGATTATATTTTGAAAAATTATAATCATAATCTGGAAATATAAAATTAATCATATTATAAATTTTTTAAAAGTTTTTCAGCTAAGTTAATGTGACTCTGTACATTTTGATGACCAAACCCGCATAGGTCGCCGCTATTTTCAGTTAATGTTGAATTGTAATCGGAGTCAATAAAAATACTTTGGCAATCATGCCACACTGTATTAACATAGTTGTTCAACTCTAAAATATCTGATTTGTATTTAAAAAAGTTATGCCCAGGAATCACAGAAGGTCGCATGGGCTGTACTCTTATATTAATTTTAGTACTAAGAGTGCTTAGTAGTTTCAATGTTTTATAATAATTTAAAATAATCGAAAAATCTGTAAAAAAATAATTAACAGCGTATTCTTTTAATTTAGGGTCACTCCACTGCCATGTATTTGATAACAGTTTGGAATGTGGTTTATCTGATCCGGTGGGGTATATAAAAATTCTATCAGGTATTGTTAGACCAACTAATACCAAATCTGTTTGGACAATTTGATTATTTGATAGATCTCGCACTATTGAATAATAATGCTCCTCTATTGAAGAACCTCCAATGGCTCTGTTTTCAAATGTTTTGCCGGATATTTTAGCCAGCTGACCTGCCCATGAAACACCTCTATTACGAGTATCTTTCTGAATTAATTCAAAGATTGTTTGACCGTTTAATGAATAGTTATTGAATTCTAAAACATTTTCAAATTGTTTTTTAAACTTGTTGCAATTATCAAAAGTCATTCCTAGAATTTCGTGATCCAGCAGTTCGTCGCCTGCTGTGTAACTGCACCCATATGAAACTATTCTGTTAATATTATTCAAGATTACCATTTTGGATTTACGTAAATTTTATCAATTTGACTCTTCTCGCCACAAGTCATAGCACAGTATGATAGCTTGCCGTCTTTAGTTGACGGCAACTCCCAAGATGCAGTAAACACTGAATCTAAAAATCCGCCATTAACAATATCTTTTAATGACTTCTTTTTAAGGCTAAAATTTTCAAGGCCTGCATTTTTTAATGCGTAACGTAATTGTGTATCTTCATAAAGATCTATGGAACTTTCCACACGAGTTCCTACATAGCAACATGGATACACTATACCATGACAACTGACATAAACTTCTGTTAATGTTTTTTCACTATTTTTTGAACAATCACTTTTACATTTAATTTTGTGATGATCGTATTCCAGCACATACGTGTTCCAATGCGGAACATTTTCGTGAGAAAAATTTGCTAGTTTTTCCGTTACTCCAGCATGTACTTTGGTTTCTTTCATGGTCTTTAAATAACTAAGATCTATAGTCTGTGATACTGATTTTTTAGCATCTTTATATTCGTTGACATTGACCAGACTTTGTTCTGATGGTGGCTCTATAACATAATCAAGATTTCCGTCTCTGTCATATATGCCCCTGGCTTTAAAACCACCGTCGCCTTCTTCAAATCCCAATGCACGTTTAACTAAAAAGTTTTTAATTTTTAGTTTTTTTGAAAGAGCTTCTGCTTCTTGAAGTTGATGTTCGTTGTGTTTAAAGGTTAAAAAATCCCAAGATGCATTTGCGCCGGTATCTGTGTATGCTTTTACATTATCGATGAGTGTATCCCATTTCACATTCCTTCTGTATAAGTGATTAGTGTCCTCTAAGCCGTCAATGCTGAATGTAACATTGCCAGCTGGACGAATTTTTAATAAATTACCTAGCTCACTCCAAAATTCAGGTTTGCGCATACCACCATTTGTATTAAACATGATATTTAAATGCGGCGCAGTTTCTCGTATGTATCGAACAATATCTAACAAATCCCTAGCCATCATAGGATCGCCGTGTGTGCCGCAGAATAAAATTCGATGAACATCAATTAGTACTTCTTTTGGAAACCACTCTTTAAACTGCTCAATGGTCATTTGATCCAAATTAATATCAGGGCGTAAGATATCAGTAGCATCCACAAATCGAGGACAAAATGGACATGCGGCATTGCAAAAGTTTGTAAGCTCAATATGCAATAATTTAACTGTACTATCTTTCCATAGATATTTCATAATTTTCTTCTTTTATTAATTTATAAAACTTGGGAAAAGTTTCTTTAAAATCTTGTTGACGATATTGGTCGTGCCATTGCGTTGTTTTTAGAAATTTATCCCATTTAGGCATATGGCATGCAGTACCGTTCATAAATTCTATAGTACTAGCAAAGGTATAATATCCAGCCCAATCTTTTTTTACTGTATTTTTTAACTTATCAGTTATCTTTTGTTTTAACGACTCTGGAATATTCTTAATGCAATGATGTTCCGGACCATGTACTAAATTTAAATATAAATTTTTTGTATATCGACTAAAGAATTCCATTATTTCATCTATATCGTATATGTTAAATGTACTCACTGTACAACAAACAGAAGAATGAAAGTTTGGATATTTCTTTTCTATTTCTTGTAACTTTAAATAGTTACCAAATACTGTGTTCCAATCTGCTGGATACCGTATGTAAGTAAGTTTATCATAGATACCATCTATACTAAAATCAATATTAACTGCTTTAAAGTGTTTTAATATATCAACTTTGTCGTCATCCCATACAGTTCCATTAGTATTGTAATGCACTGTGATATTTTTAGCAATTCCGGTAGCAACCGCTGACTTCATAAGATCCCACTGCTTTTTAACTAGAAACGGCTCGCCACCGTAAAAGTCAATATGTGTAATGTTTCCTATATTGTTTTCAAATTCACTCCAAAATAAGCTATCGTCATCAAAACTGTGATTAAACGATTGCAACATTATTTTATATTTGTCAGTAGTGCCTTTAAAGTACCCAGCTGCCTGCCATTCATCATTCCACTGACTGCTGTTAAAAGGCCCGCACGTTCTGCATTTGATATTGCATGTGGTACCCATACTTACATCTAAAAATGAAGGCGCAGTTATACCAGAATCGAACAAGTGACTGTATTGTTTGTTATCTCTAATTCGCTTGCTGTCTTTGCCCGACGATTCTTCTGCCCAGCATAAAGAACATGCAGGATGTTGAATACCATTTTTTAAATCGTCTTGTATTGCCAATGAATGGTTGCTTGATAAAATATCAATAAATTTATCAGAGCTAATTTTAAATTCTTTTCCGGTTTTAGAATTTTTTAGATTTTCTTTTTGCATACAACAATGCTTACAAGTGCCATCGGTGTTTATGCGTAATCCAAGCTCTGCATTAATACATCTAGTCATTATAGTAAGGTCCTAATTCTGAAAAATAATTTAGTATATTTTCATTTCGACGTTCGTCAAGAGCCGATGTATATTGTTTAAATTTACTCCATAGTTCTTGAGTTGACTCTTCTTTTAAATTTGATAATAATGATTCAAATTTATTAGGATATTTTTCGTACCATTTAGAATTGAGTATTTTTTCAATTGCTTGTTTTTTTAATTCTACAGGTAATACTTTGGGTTGTAAATGTTCAGGACCAATCAACAACTGAGTATAAACATTTGACATCATAACCCACGGCTTGCTTTCCATTTGGTCAAAAAATTCAGTAGCAAAAAATGCATTGTAAGCCATGAAGGTTGCATTAACTGTTATTTCTTCGTTAGAACCAAATGCTTCGCAAATCTTAGTTAAATTATTATCAACTTTTGCATCATTATATCCTGATCGTATGTATTCTCCCATGGCACCTAGACCATCTAATGAAACACTATAAGTTACTCTTTTGAATTTACTCCACAGATCAAAAATATCATACTTGCTATATTTTAAAATACTGCCGTTACTTTGATAGTATAATTCTGCATCTACATTATTTTCAATACACCAGTCTAAAAATTCGTAGTGCTCCGGCTGAACTAACGGCTCACCGCCTGCAAAATAAATGTATTTGATACTTTTTAAATAAGACGCATTAGTATCGCAAAATTCCTTTATATTAGCAATACTAACAGTTGGATCTTTCGGGTTTGTTTTCCAGCCCAATAAGTCAGCATCTTCATACCATTTAGTGCTGTAACGCGCCCCACACATTCTGCATTTATAGTTACACACATTACTAAATCTTACATCCCAGTAGAATATATTAATATCATCAATGGTGCCGTCGTCATTAGTATTTTCAATAATTTTAAGCACATTATCATGAGACAAGTATTTGCCATTAGAATGTTTACGATGAGAATGTGTTCCGTATTTTTCCAGCTTGTAGCAATAATTACAAGTCTTTGACGGAATATCATTTAACATGTTCTGTCTCAGTTCTCTCATAGGTTTACTATTAAATAATACTGGAAATTCACCTTCAGACATCATGGGAAACGGTGCGGAGTTATCTGCAACACAACAGGGCAACATTTTACCTTTGGGATTTGTATATAAATGAATCCAAGGTAACACGCAGAAGAAAGGTTTATCGATTAGATTCATACGTGTCCTTGCATAAATTATAAAAATCTGCATACAGCGGAAATGTTTCTGTTAGATTTAAATTGCTACGAGAATCGTATTCAGAAAAGAATTTATAAAAATCAATTCTACCTTGAGTAACTAATTCTGGAGTAATACGTGAACCACCTTCGTAAAAATAATCTCTAACTCTTTTTAATTTCTCATACTCGTGATCGTCAAATCCATTAAAATTATTTGTAATATTTTCTCTAATAAAGTCTAAATCTTTATCAATGTATGCGCCAAATTCTGCAGGTAACAAATTCATCATCCAGTGTGGAGGTTCTTTAAGATATGGTGTATCAAAATTAATCCGATTGTTGTTAATGTTAAATTTTTTACGCAATTCTAATATTTTTTCTAATAAAGGTCTAAAAGATGCGACAGTTAAAATATTATAAGTGATCATAAAAGATACTTTGAAATTAAGATTAGTGTTTAAAAATGTTTCTAAGTTCTTTACCCACAGATTGACATCTAATCCTCGACGCATGTACTCTGCTTGTTCACCCCAGCCATCTATCGATGTGTACAACATAAAAGATTTAATTTGCTTTTCTGTTAATAACTTATCAACAGTTTCGCTCAACCTTTTAACTTTTTCATTGCTGACGCCCATGTTGCTATTAAGATTTAATTCCAAATCAGGCACTGGTTCTGCACGTAGTTTGTCTAGTAGCTTCCAGGTGTTTGAATTAATTAATGGTTCCCCACCCGTTATGCGGAATACTTTTAAATCTTGTTTGAGGCTGGGCCACCACTCCCAAAATGCATCAATGTATGGATTAGGTTCTTCGTCTGAATACACTTTCATTTGATCTAGAAACTCAATGCCGTATTGATTATAACTTATATCGTAGTTACCGTGTTTTTTAATATCGTCAACCCACAAGCTACTAGATTGGGGACAGCAATACCCGCATTTAAAATTGCAACCGTTACCAAAGCTAACTTCTAAGAACATGGGGTTGACATTGGTATCCCATGGTATAGATTTTATGTATTCAGTTTCTTTCTTAGCATCCAACCATCCGCTGGCACTGTGAAACATTCTATCGCTAAAATTTTCACCTTGTAAGTCCTCAATGTTCCAACAGTAATAGCATTCTTCAGGCCTTCCACCTTCCAACATGGTTTTGCGTTGTTCTTTCTT
>Ga0114975_10002509_pt1 | contig 12553 bp, 11 predicted proteins | sample S_130626_EF_Meta_FD_87031 | JGI IMG/M metagenome (GOLD analysis project Ga0114975, IMG submission 87031) | Freshwater microbial communities from Lake Simoncouche, Canada to study carbon cycling - S_130626_EF_MetaG | ecosystem: Environmental > Aquatic > Freshwater > Lake | place: Lake...
TGGGTTTTTGCAACTGAAGATATTTCAAAGGTTGAAGAGAAGTTTGGACGCCCTGCAATCGAAGGTCACCGCACACGCCCAGATGGCACCGACCTTAAGTGGAAGCAGATCGGAGTTAATGAAATTACTGACTCTCGCGAACTTCCATTCTTCATCCAATGGTTAACCGCAGATCACCCATCACAAGATGGCAAACCAGTTGCTGCAATTGAGAAGATTACGATTGCCGACACTGAGCAACTATCAGACTCCTGGTTTAAGTCAGAGATTCTTGATGGACTTAATGGCACAGATATTGAGTTTATTGACCCGTCAGGCAATGAGGGTGAGTCAGGGATTGTTGCGGTACATTTGCTGACACCAAAAGGCATTGTAAGACTAGACTAACCCTCCCTCTAATTTAAGGAGTTTCTGCAGTGAAATTTCGTACAAGAAATCTGGGGACAATTTTTGATATTGGCGCACACACTGGCGAGGATACTGAGTTTTATTTAGAAAAGGGATTTAGTGTTGTTGCAGTTGAAGCAAATCCTGAGATGTGTGTGAGATTAGAAAAACGATTTACTCGCTTCATAAAACAGAAAAAACTAACGATCATACAAAAAGCAATAGTAGACAATCACTCATCAGCTGTATCGATTTATGTCAACGATAACGTTGATTCTTGGTCTTCCATTTATGAAGATGTCGCAGGCAAGGGCATACATGCTGTTCGTAAAATCAACGTAGAATCGGTCACGCTTGAGGAAGTATGCGCTGAATATGGAGTGCCCTATTTTTTGAAGGTCGATATCGAATTAGCCGACATAATGGTGGCAAGAAGCCTTGTAAATTTAGTTAAAAAGCCCCGATATTGCTCATTTGAAATTCATTCGGCTGAAATCATTCATGTACTTCATTCTGCTGGATATTTAAGATTTCAAATAAGAAATCAAATGCTTAACGGTCTACTTCGCAAACCAGAAGAGTCAAACGAAGGAAATAATTTTTGGCCAGCAGCCATGGATGGTTATCACTCCGGTATATTTGGGCTCGATTTACCTGAAACTGACTGGGTCTCGTATTCTGAAATTTTAGACTTGTACGAAGCTTACCTAGTAGTCTCCAAGTATTCAGAGTTAGGCCATAGCTGGTTTGATATTCATGCAACTACTAATTAACTTCGTATTTCGCGAAAGTTTTTTTCAGTATGGCAATAGCATCTCGAAGGTCCGAAATGACAAAATCGGACCGAATATTATCAGGAGTGATTGAAGTTTCTCTCGAGATAAATATTGTCGTTAGGTTACTAGATTTACCAGCTTCTATATCTGAAACACGGTCTCCGATCATAAATGATAAGTCCACATTGGTTGGGAATTTATCTAAAGCGTTTTCTATTAATCCATTTTTTGGCTTTCTACAATTACAGTTAACTTTGAGTTCTTCCACTTCGCCGTCGTAACCTTTATCAGGATGGTGCGGGCAATAAAAGAAGTCATCGATAAATATCCCTTTTTTACCAAGGATTTGATCAATTCGAGCATGTATTTGATTTAGGTCAAATCGTGAAGCTTCGCCGCGCGAAATCACAGGTTGGTTCGTGATTACAATTACTCTCATTCCTATTGCATTGCAATATCCGATCAATTCCACGGCATCAGGGTAAAGTTCGATCAATTCTGGCGAATTGATGTACCCCTTCTCAATATTAAGAGTCCCATCTCTATCTATAAAAAGAGCTGGACGGATTTTGTTGGTTTTGAATGGACTTCTTAAGTCCTTCAAAATTTGCTCGAGCCTGCTCGGAGTTCCTATATCTCTCAAGAACCCTTTGTTTTGAACTCCCTTTCCACGTGCCCCAAGTTGAAGTAACAAGGGGAGCAATTGGCGATCTAAGTCCATTTTTGCTCCAAACCAATTTACTTTTCCTAATACTTGTTTTGAAAAAGCATATAACCCAGCATTTGATGTGTTTCGAGTCAGAACTTCGTCGGGATGTGGCTTTAGGAAGTACCTGAGAATGAAATTATTCTCATCTAAAACTACCAAGTCACTATCTTCCATATGTGAAGATGCGTGGAAGACCTGTGCAAAATCAACTTGATCGGTCAATACCGTTTTGACAAGCTCTTCAGTCTCGAAATCAATGTAGATGTCCCCATGTGCCACAAGGAAAAAATCATTCAAGTATTCCAAAGCATTAAGTAGAGCGCCGCCGGTTCCCAGGGGGGATTCTTCTAATGTGTAGGTAATTTTTGCATTCAACTCCTGTGAAATCCTTGGAATAATTTCGATAATTTGCTCAGCTTTTGCTCCAAGGAGTAGGTGAAAATGATCAAAGTTCTGTGCCCTAAAGCGTTTTAGATTTTGCTCTAGTAATGAAATACCTTCTAATGGGACTAGTGATTTATGAAGGGATCCAATTTTGCTCCCCATCCTAGTTGCTTCCCCGCCAGCAATTAGGATGACTTGATTGATATGTTTCAAAATCTATTGCCCAATACTTGGAATTTTTTCCATCAAAAACTTTAACATCGCATGTCCAAAAATTGAGTGTATGTCTTCAACTAATTGGATATTTTGGGATTCAATGTGAATGTGCACGTCAAAAAGGGAACCATGAATTTTCCCAACTCCACCTGTAAGGCCTATAGTCTTTAGCCCAATTTCACTCGCTATACGAGCGACATTAAGGATATTTTCAGACGCGCCTCCGGCCGTTAAGAGTACGACGACGTCATTGGGCGCCGCAAACATTCGAATCTGATTTGTAAATTGATTTTGGAATCCAAGATCGTTGGAGTAAGCGGAAACTGTTGAAGCATTCTCTGACAGTGAATGCGCTCGAAGTGGTTTTCCCGAGTAAAGATAAACTCCCTTCGTCCAGTCGGTTGCAAAATGCATCGAGTTGGCTAGATTCCCTCCATTGCCGGCTATCCAGACGCATTGATTATTAACGTAAGCTTCATATAACAACTCTCCTGCTGCATCCCAATTAACTGCATCGAGACCCTTTAGGACTAAATTCAATTCAGAAATATACTTTTTAACTTCACTCATTTCCTTCTGATATCTCCATTTCATCCTGATACACGATTTTCGCACCCGATTTTGATATTTTGAACTTTAGAAATCTTAGATTGGGCAATTCTGCGGCGAAGTAGCTGCCCATACCTGGGGGGTGGCAAACTAGTAAGAAACCTCCACCACCCGCTCCTACAATCTTTGCACCATACGCGCCCAAAAGAGTCACTTTTGAAATCACTGAGTCGATACTGGAATTAGAAATGCTTGTTGCTAAAGAGCTCTTCAACTCCCAACCAAGTCGAATCAAATTGCCTAGATCTCTTGAATCATGTCTTTTCACCGCGTCTAAAGTAGGTAAAACTAAGTTCTTTAAACTGTCAACATTTTGACGAATTGCATCTACTGTTTCTATTTTGCGTTTTTGCTCAAGAAGAATGCTTGAAGCAGATCTTCCAAATCCTAGATAAAATAAACTTAGACAAGACTCCAAAAAATCCGCATCCGAATCCAACGCTTTTGTTGGGATAACTTGGGTAGAGCCATCGGAGTTGAAAACTATTTGATTAATTCCACCGTATGCAGAGGCAAACTGATCCTGCTTACCTATCGGCTCATTACATTTTTCGAGTTCAATCTTGCATGCTAAATTTGCAAGCTCAGACTTACTCAAGTTCCCACCGTGGAGAGCAGACACAGCATTTAACATTGCAATCGTAAAAGCGCTTGAAGAACCTAAACCTGAGCCTGATGATGGAACATCAGCAAAGGATGCAATTTCCAAGGAATGTTTCACATCAAACTCTTGCAAGACTTCTCGAATTAGCGGATGTTCAATATCTTGTATTGTTTGAACATCCTCTGTCCTGGAATACTTCAATCTAAATCCCCCGAGGAAATGCTTATGTAATGCAACATATACGAAACTATCAATTGCAAAGCTAAATACAGAGCCACCACTTGACTGGAAGTAACCAGGGAAGTCAGATCCACCACCAGCTAAACTAACCCTCAGCGGGGCACGTGAAATAATCATTTGGAATCTCCAAACTTTTGAGCCAACTGGAGTGCCTTTAGTTCTTCCAAATATTCAATTAATGCAGAATCGAAGTCACTCGGCAGGAAACTTGTAATTTCCTTTAACAAGGCCACATTAACAAAAGAGTCTATGTGGGTGGAATCTAAGATTCTTTTAATCTCCACATCTTCAGGAGACTCACTCAAATGAACACAAATATCATCAGCTAATTCATAGATAGATTTTGATTGGCCACTAGCAACATTCAAGATTCTTGGTAGATTCGGTGCACCTTCTATTAAAAAATCTAGGATTTTGAAAAAATCGGAAACATGAATAAAATCTCTGAAGCAATCTGAAGTTGGTACTTCTATGCAATTTTCTTTTACAACTCCTTTATAAAAGTTGTTTATGACGTCGTCTTGACCAGGTATACCAAAAATATTGCTGATACGAAGAATTACATGGTTAGTGTCTTTCAATTCCTCGATAAATATATTCTCTAGTTGGATTTTCGACTGCGCATAAATAGACGCTCCCTGCTGCAAAGAAAATTCATCACAGATCTTTTCAGAGTGACCATAAACGGCGACAGATGAAAGTATTATGAATTTTATATCTCTTGAAACATTCGCCAGATTTCTCAGCATTTCAAAAAACGTTAATTTGGATTCAGGCTGCAACCTTTCGAGTCGAACGCTCACAACTACGGTGTCTATTTTCAAAAAATCTGAAACGTCTATATTTTTGTACTCATAAGCAAAAATTTCCTTACGCGCGTGACACAAATCAGAGACAATCTTGGCAGAATTTAAACTTCTACTTTCCCGGTACTTCTCCATGATTGCCCCAAAGCCAACAAAGAGAATCTCTTTATGAATAGGTCTTACCATCAGCTAACAATCTATCTATCTCCCCCAAAGCTTCAGTGTCGTTGGAAATTTCGCGAGTGATCTGATTTGACAGTAAAAATCTATTGAAATCGGTATTAAGAACATCACCTAGGTCATTTATCAAACTAGATTCCAAGTCTGAAAAAAGATCTTCATTCAATTTTTCTCCAGGTTTCTGACCGATTTCAATTACGTCAAATTCCTGTACATCTAGCCTTTTGGCTATACGTTTTGCAATCTCTAGTATGGAGACAGGGTCCCCCATCTTTAAGATACTGATACCAGGAATTTCTGCAGCCATGGAAAAGCAAATCAACTTAGCTGCTTCTTTTACATCCATGAAATATCGCTTCATTTCAGGGTTCGTAATAGTCACTGGAAGATCGGAAGTTAACTGGTGAATAAATGTTTCAACGACCGAACCCCTAGACATAAAGACGTTTCCAAATCGAACAACATTATGAACTTTGTTTTGATTTAGCTTTTTGTCATCGTAAACCAGCCCCGCTACTAATTGCTCTCCAATTAGTTTAGTCTTACCAAGTACGCTCTTCGGGTTCGCTGCCTTGTCACTTGAAATAAAACAGAGTCGGCAAGACCTGTTCGTTTTTAGATAGTCGATGACGTGAAGAAGTCCGAGGACATTTGTCATGTAACCATCTCGAGGTTGGTTCTCAAGGATTGGGACATGTTTTAAAGCGGCAGCATGAACAATAATATGCGGTGAGATTCTAGAAAGATGGAGATTGACGGAAGTTGGGTCTTTTATGTCAAAAACCAGCATGTTAATTGAGCCAACACCAAGATTTTCAAGTTGAATTTTCTTCGTGTGCAGGCGCGACTCGTCGTTATCTAGTAACCAAATTTGCGAATTAGTGTTTAAAATCAAGAATTTAGCAACTTCAGATCCAATCGAACCTGCGCCCCCCGTAATTGCTATTACCTTGTGGTTGAGTGCGTCAAGGGTATCAACCGGCCAAGTTCGAGAATGAGCATTACCAATTATATGGTCATATGTAATTTCTTGCTCTAATCGCTCTTCTCTCACCACTATATTCTAGCCATGAATCGGCAAAACATGATTGAAAGACTGCGGCGAAGAATAAGGATTCTAGTCTTCATGATTTGGGGGAAATCCCCACAAAGCCTGAAAGGTTATCTCCGAAAGAGCCATTTCGCTCGTTCCTTAATTGTTTTTTTAATGGATAGAGCACCTTTATTTAGAGAAAACTTAAGTCAAACCAAAATATTTGAGGAAGTTGAACTACTGCAGACGATCGACGTAGTGATTACCACATTTAACCAGTCGCCATACATTCAGGAGGCCCTGGAGAGTTTATTCAAGCAGAGCTATCCCGCCTCGAAAATATTTATCATCAATCATTCGGAAGCCCCCGCAGAGAAATGTGAACTCGAAAGAATTGTGGATGGATATGTGAAGGAAAACATCACCCTTAAACATATCGAGGAATGTTGGCCGGGCTCCGCAAGAAATTTTGGAGCAAGTTTGAGTGATTCTGATCTAATTGTATTCCTGGACGCAGATGACTACATTTCGACAGATTATCTATTCAACACCACATTCTATTTGAATCTTTTTTCTTTAGATTTTATTGGCGCTTGGTGTGAGAATTTTGCCGATTTTGAGCAAGGGAGAGAATATGGTGATGTTTGGAAGACCCAACTTTTCCCTTCTTGGAAGAATTTGGTTGAATCGAATGCCTATCCAGTCACCTCTTTAATTAGAAGAAGTGTATTTGAAGATATGGGTGGATGGCAGGATTTTGATCCAGAGGGATCAAGACAGGATGAGGCAATTAACCTATGGAGAAGATTATCGATCGGAAATTATAAAGGTGCGAATATACAACAGAAAATGATTTTTTTGCGCCGGCATAATCACAATCTATCTAGCAAAGCTGGCGAACGTGAATTCTTCCAAAGTCAGCAAATGCGAAAATCTTGGGAAAAATTGCTCATACAGAAGGGGGTGACTGAGAAGAGATTGCAGGGTGCTTCTAAACAGATGAGCATCAATCTGAGGTCTTTTGATCTCTTTAAAGTAAATCAGATAGCAGAAAAGGAGAATCTACTCTTTGTGCTGCCTGACAAAACTTATTATGGGGCAGGTAAAGTGATCAAATGGAACTATTTAAAAGTTGTTGACAGATTTGAGACTATATTTATAAATGCAGATGTGCAGGGTTTGGGTGGCGACCTATCGATAGAATTGGATTCGCAAACGCCTCGAATTCTTGAATTGGGAGCGGTTTTTCCTATTGAAAACTGGTTTGACATAATTGACCAAATAGCCGCACGTCTGAATATAAAGAATTTTCTCTCATTTGGTCATCCTTTCATTAATTCAGTATTAAAAGATTTGAAAGAATCTACAAATTTCAAAAAAGTATTTAGTTGGATGTTTAATATAAAAAGCGCAAATGCTATTTGGCTCGAAAAAAATCCGAACACTATTGATAAAGTATTCGTGGAGTCAGATTTAAGTTTTAACTTTCTGATTAATGCAGGTTGGGAAAAAGGGAAAGTAGAAAAAATCGCCCACAATGCTCATCGTGCTGTTGAGACACCCTTCAAATCAAGATCTATTAAAGTAGATCTGGAGAAATTGAAAATTCTTTGGCTGGGTCGTTTTGCCGTCGAGAAATGCCCTGATGAGTTTATAAAATTAGCAAATGAGATGAAGAAACAAAATGGTATGTCCTTCACAATCTGTGGGGAAGGACCCCTAAAATCCCAAGTAATAGATAACGTTGCTAAAGCAAAGAATCATCACTTAACATATTCATCTGATAATACAATTAGCATGCTGTATTTAAATGATGTTTATGTTTCCACCTCTAGTGAGATAGAAGGTAGACCGCTCACAATAATAGAGGCACTCGAAGCCGGAATGATTGTTCTGGCGCCCAATTCAGGTGCCATAACTGAAATTCAAGATGATGGATATGTAGGATTACAGATTTATCAAGAGCTAGAAGACATTAAAGAATTTTTGATCAACCATGACACAAAATCGATAAAAGAAAGAAGGACGACCCGGGTACAGCATAATATTTTAGTAAGTAATCAGCGTGAAGCTGGAATGTCTGAATTTAACTAGAAATTCTTTTCCAAATTTCAAAATCGTAGAACTGGCCCTCTATCTTTTTGAACCCTGTAGTAATCATGTTTATCGTTGGGCCGAAAACTAATCGCGAATAATCGTACTTGTTTCGCACAACAATATAGTCCACCTCGTTATCGAGAAGAAATTTTTTTAGGATCAGCGGACTGTAGGAGTAATAAAGTATTGCATCCTCATAAAAATCAGCACCACTCCCTAATCCCACATCCTTAGCTGCCACAATCGAATCTTGAGCTTTTACATTCTTTGAAATCCAGTCAACAGTTTCTTGTAGTCCTCGCTCTCCAAAGAAATAGCGAACACTGTAGTCAGAATTCTTAATCAACTCATTTGCTCGATAATTATTGCAAATTGCTAAACATATAATGAAAAAGAAAATGAAATTAGAAAGATGAGCTTTCCTAAAATCTATTCTATTCGGCATGAAAATGAAATAAAGAATAAGCATTATGATGGAACAAATCGATAAGAACTGGATATTTGATAAATCCACCATATCTCTCAGAATATTTTCCTTATTTTGAAACTCAAATTTAAATATGATTAAACAAATCGCTAATGTGCCGAAAAGAAGATGCCAGTGTCGAATGGGTAAATTGAAGACAGAAGAGTGAGAGAATCTAGAGGACAAAACACCTAAGAATATTGAAAGAGAAATAAGCCCGATGTTCCAATATCTGGGAAAAGTAAACCCTACCGCACCAATCGCGTTGAAAACGCCCCATGAAAAAAATCCGAATAATAGAATGACGCCATCCCAACTGTTCGGAAATTTTTTGAGTGTGATTAGATAAATAATAGCAAAAAAGCTTAGTGCTAATGTGGGGAGTCCTAACCATAAAGTGACAGATATTGGGAAGGTGAAGAAACCCGTTAGCAATTCCCAGAAAGAGTCAGATTGATTTTTTGAATTGAAGCTTTGTATGGTAAATGTGAATGGGAATTTCCAATCGAGATTAGATATTTTGGCAATTGGATACCACCAAACCAAAAAGAAGATCATCCCAAGAAATGAAGTTAAGATCGCATAAGCCGCCGACCATAGTCTTTTCTTGCCTCTCATTCTGAATACGACAAAGATTAGGGGTATTAGAAGGAGAGAAGTAGTAAGTTTTGAAGAGATTGCCATTCCTAATCCAAAGCCTAAGGAAACTACCGCTGCGGTATCGCTTTTTTCAAGGTTTTTGGAAGTCCGAATAAAGATTAGAAGAGCCAATGTTATGAAAATCGGAAGAACGGTTCCATCGATATCGTTTACTTGGGAGAGTTGCAAAATAGAATAGTGAGAAAAGTAAAACATTATTGCTATATTTTCAGGTAATTTATTTGTCTCATTGGCTTTTAAAATCCGTACAATTGAGAAAATGATAATCCCGGTCATGAACATGCATAAAACTCCGAAAATTCGGACAGAGTAATTAGAATTTCCTAAGACTTTAATCCATATGCCCAAGGTGTAGACATAAAGCGGAGGATGCCAAATGGCCAGATCCCGAGGTCTTGTGATTCCGTTATAGAAGTCGGGCACTCCATGCCTAGCTACGCCATTCGCGGCTTCAGGAAATGCGGTTTCATCCATTACAAATACGTCGTTCATGCGGGGAAGCAAAAAATAGAAAGTTGTTGTTATTGAAACTAACAAACCCCAATAATTACGGAATAAACTATAAAGCCTTGATTTTATCTCCATGCTAAAATAAATCTTTGGGTTTCTTAATTCGCCATTGTAAAACTGTCAGAATCATCTTTAAACCTAAAGTCAGTGAACCACGAAAATTTCCGGTGTAGCTACTTTGCCCAACACGTATCTTGTAGTTCACGGGCACCTGTACCATATGGGTTTTAGTCAGTACAGCTACTAGTTGCATTTCAAGACCAAACTTTCCATCATCAGATAGTCTTTGCAAGTCAACACTTTGGATAAAATTTCGATCAATAATTCGAAAAGTACATCCAACGTCACTCTGGTATCCAGTATTAAACAATATTTCAATAAGCTTCGCTACAAACCAATTTCCCCATTTGAGGAAAATCCCCATATTCGCCCCATCCCAGATAAATGTGTTTACCGTACGCGATCCCATCACAAGCGAACATTCGTCCGTAAAAGGTAGAAGTTTATTCAAATCAGATGGGATAAAGGTCCCATCAGGTTCGCAGATCACAATTAGTTCTCCAGAGGCTTCGGCAATCCCTCGTTTAATTGCCGCACCGTAACCTTGATTATTCTCCATGATCTCAATTGCTGATGTTTTATCAATTTCATTTGAGGTTCCTGATTCAGCATTATTGTTTACAACAATAATTTCATCCACTGATTCTTCTAGTTCAAATCCCCTGAGACATTGGTAAATACTGTCTTTTTCCTTGTAGGTAGGTATCACAACAGATACTCTATTTCCCTTGTACATGACCTCATAATAACCAAAAACATGTCCAATAGAAATGACCAAATTACCTACCAATTGACAGTGATTTTCTAGCCCTTTACTGATTAAATTCATCTGTTATTCTCAAATTCAACAGAAACGGACCGTAACAATTGCGAGTACTAGTCACCGGCGTAGCCGGCTTTATGGGTTCTCATCTTGCTGATAAATTTTTGAGCAATGGCCACTACGTAGTAGGAATCGATAATCTACTTGGGGGATATCGATCTAATGTCCCTGATGGTGTGGAGTTTATAGAAAAAGACCTTTCAGATTTTGACGATATTGAATCCCATTTCGAAGGCATAGATCTTGTTGTCCATACAGCCTGCACTGCATATGAAGGGTTGAGTGTGTTTAGTCCAGCGCTCGTTGTCAAAAACACAGTCCAAAACACAACATCCGTCATGAGCGCCTGTGTCAAGAACAATGTAAGCAAAATAGTACATATGTCCTCGATGGCTCGATACGGGACTCAGGATTCCGTGCCTTTTAAAGAGACAATGACTCCTAAACCCCAAGATCCTTACGGAATTGCAAAGTATGCTGCGGAACTCTTAATTAAGAACATTGCAGACACTCATGGAATGAAATATGTTATTTTGGTTCCTCACAATATCATCGGGCCACGCCAAAAATATGACGACCCCTTCCGGAATGTGGCATCAATCATGGTGAATCGAATTCTTCAAGGTAAACAGCCCATCATTTATGGGGATGGAAATCAGATGCGATGTTTTTCCTTTATGAATGATGTAATCGACCCCTTAATGATCGCGTGCCAGAGTGATGTTGTCGATGGCATGATTGTAAACATCGGTCCGGATGAAGAATTTATAACTATAAATGAACTTGCTGAAAGAATTGCTGACTTGCTTAATTTTAAGTTAGATCCAATCTATATGCCTGGGAGACCTCAAGAAGTCTTACACGCTAATTGTTCTGCAGATTTGGCGCGTAAGTTGTTAAGTTACGAAACCAAGACATCGCTGAATGATGGCTTATCAGAATTAGTTGATTGGATTAAGGATTCAGGATCTAGAGATTTTGACTACCATTTACCCCTGGAATTTACGACTGAATTAACGCCCAGAACTTGGACCGACCGCTTAATTTGACTTTAGAGGCTTATAGCTTGCCAATATTAACATTTGCCCAGAAAGTGGTCGGTTCTTAAGCGGCAAGTGAAGGTAAAGCCAGTATATGAATCTAGGGTAGATAAATTTTGAGTTAACTGCTGAGTATGGGAAAAAGCCAGGAATTACTTTCTCAACTTGAAATCCACATAGTTCTAGTGCTTCAGGAAGTGAATTTTCATTCAATGGCAAACTGTGATCAATAAAGTCAAAAAACTTCATTTTGACCTTACTAATGTTAGGCATCATGACTAACAATTTTCCAGGTAATTTCTTGTTTAACACTCTTCCAATTTCTGTGAGAGTTTCAAAAAGTTCCTCCTTATTTTGAAGATGCTCAAACATGTTTGAACTAAAGACGAAGTCAATTGAATCTGATGCGATTGCTCCTAAATTATTTGCCGAAGAATTGATGAATTTCACTTTTTCATTTAAGTAAATCGAATTACTTGAATCGAGGTCGACGGCAAATCGATCTTTACACTGAATTCGATTAATAAAATCACCTTGTCCGCAACCTAGGTCTAAAGTGGCAAAACTTTTCTCAACCAGAGGTTGAAAAACAGAAATAACAAGCTGATTCCAAGCATTAGAACGATTTATTGCAGCTTTCGAAGAGGGATTGTCTGTGTCCCAACGCCGCTTGTAAATTTGCTGGAGAGAAATTTTACTCATTTCGTTTTTATCTCCTTCATTCAATTGAATCGCGTATTCGATACGCTAATTTACTAGGAAACTAATAAGAAAAAGCAGGTTAGTACTCCAAACCTACCTTGCTTCGTGCAAGTTAAATTAGGTTTTGAGTGGCTTGGGCCGGGATCGAACCGGCGACCTAACGATTTTCAGTCGTTCGCTCGTACCAACTGAGCTACCAAGCCAACAAAGATCTTGCTAGTAGTTGCCCACCAGTACGTATGGCACACAAA
>Ga0114975_10002510_pt1 | contig 12552 bp, 9 predicted proteins | sample S_130626_EF_Meta_FD_87031 | JGI IMG/M metagenome (GOLD analysis project Ga0114975, IMG submission 87031) | Freshwater microbial communities from Lake Simoncouche, Canada to study carbon cycling - S_130626_EF_MetaG | ecosystem: Environmental > Aquatic > Freshwater > Lake | place: Lake...
TAAAGGGCATGTAATCCGATAAATAATTAGATGCTGGCGTACTGTAACTCAGGTTGGAAAATCCCGTCAATTTGCCTTTGCCAATGGATTTTTCAAGAAGCAAGGCCTTCACCGAAAGCCCTAAATCTTGAATTCCTTGCACTCCAGTAAGTTGGCCCGCAGAAGCTTCTGTTTTGACATAGGGAAGACTCAGGATTACATTGACTTTGTCGGTAATTCCCCCAACGATCATGGGCATGCCCATCTGTCTAGTGAACGTGCCGATGTTTTGATTGACTCGAATGGTAGACCCCTCCCAATAGCGGTCCCAGGTTGTATTTTCATAAACTATCGCTAGGCAAATCTCCCCTTTTGGCATCATCAGCCCATCTAGAGGAGTTTGAGCTATGGATAGTCTTACAAATCCCAAGCTTGCAACAAGCAAGCCGAGGAATAGTTGATTGACTTTCATAGGTAGTGTAGTAAAATGTAGAAAAACAAACACACCAGATTTCTGAATGTACAGCACGCACAATTCTAGAACGGTGGATTGAAAAACAGGCTGAACCAGATTAATCCGATGGATTTAATCAAGTCAACAAAAAATTAACCTAGTTGGGGAGGGGGAGCGTCAATAGAGAAGGAAGGATTCTTGTAGGTCAAGGTGACTACAGTTTCCTGAATTAATTCCAACCGGAAACCAATTGGTGCAGGAATCGCTACCAGCAAAGACGGCAAATAGTCTTTGGCAAAAAGTTTAACAAAAGTCTTACTGGAGTGATCTTGGGGAAGCTCTTCCTCATTCAATGAAGAAATCCATTTTTTGACAGTGTTATCCAAAACTCCCCTTTCCATATCTTCTACATAGACAACTTGGAGTGTATCGTTTTGAAAACGCTGCTTGATCGCACGGAAGTATTTGCCATCCTTTTCAAAACGGGTATTGGTAGCTTGGAAATCTTCTTGATTGGCTAGGTAAGGAGCACGAATGGGTATAGAAAGTATCGCCTCTTTTAAATTCTGGTCTTGAACTCCATAAATTTTATCCTTCCAGCCCGCTTCAATTGAACTATTCACGGAGAAATAGAAAGCATAGTAGCCAAAATGAAATGTGGCAAAGCAAAAAAGAAGGGCTATGGCTACTGCGTTTTTCAACTTGATCTAACTTATGAAATACCAATTTCATTCAAAATATCGAAAAAACAACCTTTAGGCGTCTTTTTTTAAGTTTCTACCGGTTGAGTCCACTTTTTACTCCTTCTCAACCTAACATTTTCAATAAAAAATAAAGCCCTCCAAATAGGAAAGTAGAGGTGCCGTAAAATTGAATCACTTTTAGCCGGTTACTCCTATCCAAAAACCACAACACCCACACCGGGCGAAAAAGGCCCAGAAGTAACAAGAAGATGGAAAGAATGGATGCCGCTAGGCAGATGATACAAATGGCTGCTACCATGGAATAAAAAAAGGAATAGCCTTCGCCATTCCTTTCAATTTGATGTTTAAAAACTTATTTCTTACGCTTGATTTCTTTCATCTCGTATCCTTCAATGGTGTCGTCGATTTCGATATTGTTGTAGTTCTTGATAGAAATACCACACTCGTAACCCGCTTTAACCTCTGAAACATCGTCCTTGAAGCGCTTCAACTGGTCGATCTCACCTTCGTGGATCACAATACCTGCACGGATGATACGGATTTTATTTTTTCTAGTAATAAAGCCATCCGTCACATACGAACCTGCAACTGTACCCACCTTCGTGATTTTGAACACTTCGCGAACGGTGATATTACCCGTAATGATTTCTTCGTATTCTGGCTCCAGCATCCCTTCGATCGCATCTTTGATTTGATTGATCGCATCGTAAATGATGGAATAGTGACGAATCTCGATTTCCTCTTGTTCCGCAAGCTTTTTGGCATTGGAAGATGGGCGAACCTGGAATCCGATAATGATCGCATCCGAAGCGGAGGCAAGCAATACGTCCGATTCGGAGATCTGACCCACCCCTTTGTGGATGATGCTCACTTTTACCTCATCCTTAGAAAGCTTGAGCAAGGAATCCGAAAGTGCTTCAACCGAACCATCCACGTCACCTTTGATGATGATGTTGAGTTCCTTGAAACTTCCGATAGCCAGTCGACGACCGATTTCGTCCAAGGTGATGTGCTTCTTGGTACGTAAACTTTGTTCGCGCTGTATTTGCTCTCTTGAATTGGCAATCTCTCTGGCCTCTCGTTCGGTATCGTATACTTTGATGGTATCTCCTGCTTGTGGAGCACCACTCAATCCCAACATTTGCACAGGAGTAGATGGACCCGCTTCTTTCAGCTTGTTTCCTTTGTGATCAAACATGGCTTTTACTCGACCATAGTGTTGACCTGCAAGCAAGACATCTCCTATTTTCAAGGTGCCTGCCTGTACCATGACGGTAGAAACATATCCCCTACCTTTATCCAAGGAAGCTTCGATTACAGTTCCCACGGCATTTTTATCTGGATTGGCTTTCAATTCCAAGATTTCTGATTCAAGAAGCACTTTTTCTAAAAGTTCATCTATTCCCTGCCCTGTCTTTGCTGAAATTTCTTGAGACTGGTATTTTCCTCCCCAATCTTCTACCAGCAAGTTCATGTTGGCCAGCTCTTCCTTGATTTTCTCAGGGCGAGCATTGGGTTTGTCCACTTTATTAATGGCAAAGATCATCGGCACGCCAGCTACTTGAGCATGGTTGATTGCTTCTTTGGTTTGAGGCATGATGCTATCATCTGCAGCAATCACGATGATTGCAACGTCGGTAATTTTAGCACCGCGGGCTCTCATTGCGGTAAAGGCCTCGTGACCTGGGGTATCTAGGAAGGCAATTTTATTGCCTGTCTTGGTTCGTACATCGTATGCCCCAATGTGTTGAGTAATTCCACCAGCTTCCGCGGCAGTTACTTTTGACATACGGATAAAATCAAGCAAGGAGGTTTTACCATGATCGACGTGTCCCATGATGGTGACAATCGGCGCTCTTTCTAGAAGTTCCTCATCGGTATCTGCTACCTCTTCTTCCATCTCATCTTCGATGGACTTGGTAAATTCCACATCGAAGCCAAATTCATCGGCAATGATTGTGATTGCTTCTGCATCTAGGCGTTGGTTGATGGACACAAACATTCCTAGTGACAAGCAAGCAGAAATAATTTGGTTGACCGACACATCCAAAAGAGCTGCCAAGTCATTGGCAGAAATGAATTCGGTTACTTTTAAGATTTTTACCTCATCTCCATCAGTTTCTACATCACGATCGCGTTCGGCACGCTTGTCGCGTCTAGATTTGGTTTTTCCACCCGGCTTATTGCCTTGAAGTCTCGCAAGGGTTTGCTTGATTTGATCTTGAATTTCCTTTGGAGTTGGCTCCGCCTTTTGGATTCGCTGCTGTGGACTACCACCAGCTGGACGAGGCTGACCTGGTCGAGGGGGCTGGCCCGGTCGAGGGGGTTGACCTGGTTGGCCTGGTCTTCCGCCTCGTTGGTCTTGCGGACGATTTTGGGCACCTGGTGCTTGACCCGCTGGGGTTGGGGCGCCTGGCTTACTATCAATTCGTTTTCTAGGTCGTTTTTTATCCTTTCCTCTCTCATCGGAAGAAGCAACTGGACCTCCTTTTTTCTTTGTTCTATCGACAGGAAGTTCGATTTTACCAAGTACGGTAAGTCCTTTCAGCGAGTCTGCTTTTGCAGAGATAAGTTCTTCCGGAACCACCTCTGGTGCTGGAGTTGGGCTTGGTGCTTCAACTATTTTTGGGGCAGGAGCAGGGGCTGGTGTTGTTGGAGTAGCGGGAGCTTCCGGGGCTTTTGGAGCAACTGGCTCAGGCTTTTTCTCCTCCTGCTTTGGTGCTGGAGCTGGTTTCGGCTGCGGTGCTGGCGGGGTTGGCGCTGGCTTTTTGGAAAGATCTACTTTCCCCAAAACTCGAATTCCTTCTAATTTTGGTGCTTCAGAAGTTATTTTTTCTACCACTGGCTCTGGAGCTTTGGCTACAGGCGCAGGAGTAACTTGCGGCTCTTGAACGGGTGCGGGTGCAGGGGTTGGCTCTACGGCTTTTTCCTGCTTCGGCAGATCCTGCTCCGATGCTATAGGCTCATGACGCTTCCCAATAGATAAGTGGGAAGCCTCTTCCTTTTCAAGAGCAGAGGACTTAAATTCCTTTTCCAACATGGACACTTGGTCCAATGTGATCTTGGAATTGGGATTGTTCTCTACCTCATAGCCCTTTTTGGCCATTGACTCAACGATGGTTGCCGTACCCACGTTGAGCTTTCTGGCTATTTGGCCTAATCGCATCATTTTTTCTTCTGACATAAGCAAAAACCTCTTTCGAAATCTTAAGTAAAATTAGGTAATCTTCGGGGTTAAAGCCCCTTATTGGTCAAATTCTGTTCTAAGTATTCGGAAAATTTCATCGATAGTGACTTCTTCCAATTCCGTTCTACGGATCAAATCTTCTTTACTCAGCACCAACACGCTCTTTGCAGTGTCAAGGCCAGTCTTTTTGAGTTCGTCGATAATCCACTGATCGATCTCATCTGAGAACTCGTTCAAGTCCACATCTTCTTCTTCATGATCGTTCAACTCACGGAACACATCGATTTCATAACCCACCAATCGGCTAGCTAGTTTGATGTTAAAGCCTCCTTTTCCAATCGCTAAAGAAACCTGGTCTGGCTTCAAAAACACAGAAATTCGCTTGGACTCCTTATTGATAGAAAGGGAAGAAACTTTTGCCGGGCTCAAGGCACGGGAAACATACAGGTCCAAATTCTCCGTGAAATTGATCACGTCGATATTTTCATTTTGTAGTTCACGTACGACTGCATGGATACGGGATCCTTTCATGCCCACGCAAGCACCAACTGGGTCGATACGGTCATCATATGACTCTACTGCTACTTTGGCGCGCTCGCCTGGCTCACGTACTACCTTCACAATGGTAATCAAGCCGTCATACACTTCCGGAACTTCATTTTCAAAAAGTCTTTCCAAGAAAACAGGGGAAGTACGAGACAAAATCACTTTAGGATTTCCATTGATCATGTCTACACGATGAACAATTGATTTGACAGAGTCTCCTTTTCTGAAGCGATCCTTAGAAATTTGTTCGCCCTTCGGAAGAATCAACTCATTGCCTTCGTTGTCGATCAAAAGAATTTCGCGACCTAGAATCTGATACACTTCAGCTGAAATGATTTCTCCTACTTGCTCCTCGTATTTGCTAAATAGAATGTCTTTTTCAAGGTCCTTAATTCGCTGGATCAAGGTTTGACGAGCCATTTGAACCGCTCTTCTTCCAAATTCTTCCAGCTCAATTTTCTCATATACCTCTTCGCCTACTTCAAAGTCAGGCTCAATTTTTTGGGCATCGGAAAGGCTGATTTTATCAAAATCCCAGATGTCTTCAGAGTTGTCATCTACAATTTCTCGAATTCTGAAAATTTCCAAATCACCTTTATCGGCATTGATGGTCACATCAAAATTCTCGTCTGATTCAAACTTCTTGCGAATCATCGCTCTAAATACATCTTCCAGTATACGGATCATGGTTGGACGATCCACATTTTTTGATCTCGCAAACTCTGCGAAGGATTCAATTAAGATTTTTGCATCCATTGGTATTAGTTAAAAGATACTTGTACGATAGATTTTTTTATTTCATTCAAGGAGACACTCTGCTCCTCTTCAACACTTTTTTTTCCTTTTTCTTTTTTGGTCACCACCAACTTGATCCCCTGCTCCTCAACTTCCTTTAATTTGCCAAGTACTTCCTCTCCAGAAAGCAGGTAGACTTTTAGAGACCTCCCTATATTTTTTTGGTACTGTCTTTTTTCGGTGAGTGGATAATCCAAGCCAGGTGAAGACACCTCTAAGGTGTAGGCTTCGTCCAAAAGTTCATTGGTTTCGAGCTCCCCAGACAAGGCCCTACTCAATGATGCGCAGGCAGCGATAGTCATCCCTTGATCAGCGTCTACCAAAATGAGGATTTTGGTTTTCTCAGCCACCCGGTCAATTTTCACCTCCACAATAAAATGTTCTGCATCAGGAAGGTGCTTTTGAACTAGGTCTAGAATCACATGCTTTAGGTCACTCATACAGCAGGATAATGAAAGAGGGGACTGTTGTCCCCTCTAGAAATTTTAGAATACAGCACAAAAGTAATAGAAAGATTGACGAAATACAAAATAGGTCATCGAATGCTCCTAAATTTTACCTAAATTTAATCCATTGTCTTGGGAAATTGACTGTCAGGAACTATTCACTCCTATTTCTACCCGACCAAAACAAAAAAACTTCTTTCTCTCTGTTTTATCAATTTAAGGTAATATTTTTGTCGATTCTCGGTCAAAAATAGTACGCAAGGACTATCCTAAACGTCCATTACCGAGTTTAAATCCAAAAAAAATTAAGAATGGGACTATTTGATTTTTTCTCAAGTGACATAGCCATTGATTTGGGTACGGCAAACACCCTAATTATTCATAAAGACAAAATCGTGGTAGATGAACCCTCAATTATTGCCATAGACAAAACGAACAATCGGGTTTTGGCTGTGGGAAGAGAGGCGATGAATATGCACGAAAAAACGCATGAAAACATCAAGACCATCCGTCCCCTAAAAGATGGCGTAATTGCAGATTTCTACGCTGCGGAGCAAATGATTCGTGGATTGATCAAAATGATCCCTGGGCAGAAAAAAGGCCTATTTCCTCAGTCCCACAAAATGGTAATTTGCATTCCTTCTGGCATCACCGAAGTAGAGAAAAGAGCGGTGCGTGACTCCGCTGAGCACGCTGGAGCCAAGGAGGTTTACATGATTTATGAACCAATTGCTGCGGCCATTGGTATCGGAATCGATATTGAAAAACCAATGGGATCCATGATCGTAGACATTGGAGGTGGAACCACAGAAATTGCACTTATCGCTTTGTCTGGGATAGTTGCTGACCAGTCTATCCGCATTGCTGGAGATACTTTTACCAAGGACATCTTGGACTACATGAGAAGACAGCACAACCTATTGATAGGCGAGCGCTCTTCGGAGAAGGTAAAAATTGCGATTGGCTCTGCGCTTACTGAATTGGAGAATGGTCCAGATGACTACGAGATTCGAGGACGGGATTTGATGACTGGAATTCCAAAAGTAATCAAGGTATCCTACTCTGAAATTGCTTTTGCCTTGGATAAATCAGTTTCCAAAATCGAGGAAGCCGTATTGAAAGCCTTGGAAATTGCTCCACCGGAATTATCTGCAGATATTTACGATAACGGCATCCACCTCACGGGTGGCGGAGCATTACTGAAGGGTCTAGACAAGCGTCTGCACCAAAAAACCAAGCTTCCAATTCATATTGCAGAAGATCCATTAAGAGCTGTTGTTCGTGGAACGGGCACTGCACTTAAGAACATTCAACACTTCCGAACCGTTCTGATGACCTAATTTCTGAATGCTACGCATCCTTCAGTTCATTTACCGTGTAAGAGCATTTTTACTATTCGCATTTCTTGAATTTTTGGCGATCTGGATGATTGTCTCCAACAATTCCCCTCAAGGCGCAGCATTCTTCAATAGTTCGACTGAATTGGTGGGCAATGCCCTCAAAAAACAGGCTGATGTAGTTCAGTTTTTCTCCCTCGTAGATGCCAATGCGGCACTTTTGGAAGAAAATGCGAGCCTGAACCAGGAGCTGCTGAGATTACAGGTCAAGCCGGACAGCATGTCGTTTGCAATTGATTCCACGCTAGAAGCAACCTTTCAACTTAAAGGTGCTCGCGTAGTGGCCAATTCCCTTCGATTTTCACAGAATTACCTTACGCTTTACAAAGGAGCAAAAGATGGCATTAAACCTGGAATGGGCATTTTTAATGCCCAAGGGGTAGTAGGAAGGGTTAAATCCGTGTCGGAGAATTATTCGGTTGCATTTTCAGTGTTGAACACCAACCTTCTAATTTCTGCGAAAATCAAATCTTCGGATGTTTTTGGTTCGGTACAATGGGATGGGGCCAATACAACCGAAGTACAGCTGCTGTATGTTCCCCGTCACGTCAAAGCGAGCAAAGGGGACACCGTAATCACATCGGGCTTCAATGCAGTGTTTCCTGAAGGAATCCTGATTGGAAAAATTTCAAAAGTGGAAGTCAACAAAGCTGATCCCAATTATTTAGCATTAACCGTAAAATTGAGCACTGATTTTAGTAAATTAACCTACGTCTACTTGGTGGAAAATACTCGCTTTCAAGAGCTCGACTCCCTATACCGTCAATCCGATTTGATCAATGAATATTAGAAACCTGTTTTCGTACGGCTTCTTGATACTAATTTTAGGATTGGTTCAAATTCTATTTCTAAAAAATCTTGCCGTCTTTGGGTATGCCTTTGGCTTTTTATACCTGCTCGGTTTATTGATTTTGCCGAGCACCATTCGTACCATCCCCTTGATGCTGATTGCATTTTGTATTGGATTTATCTTGGATATTTTCTTCGAAACAATCGGTATGCATACCGCAGCAGCGACCTTATTTGCGTTTTTAAAGCCCACCTGGCTCAAAGTTGCTAGCCCTACTGGAGGATTTGATGAAGCAGAAGAGCCCAGCCTCGGACAGATCGGATTTGGACGATACATCAGCTACGCCTTCCCACTCCTATTTGTGTATTGCCTTGCTTTCTTTACCGCTGACCAATGGGGTACTGGCGGATTTTTTGAAATTCTGATCAAAAGCTTCTTTTCCGCACTATTCACCTTGCTACTTACCTTAGTGGTGCAATTGCTTTTCTTTAGTCGTAAACGAAGCATCTCATGAGAGATCAACGTCCTGCCGTCATCCTATTGGTCATTTTTTTATTGAGTGGGATATTACTTGTCAAGCTCTTTGCTATCCAGGTTCTGGATGACAGCTTCTTAAAAAGAGCAGAAAGTAATGCCATCCAACGAATTGTCGATCACCCTTACCGAGGATTGGTATATGATCGTTCTGGCAAATTGATGGTGTTCAACAACCCCATATTTGATTTGATGGTGGTTCCACGGGAATTCCATTTGAAGGATACTGCTAAATTTTGCGAGCTGTTTCGAATCAATAAAGAGCAGTTAATCGAGGGATATAATGCGGCAAAAAGCTACTCCAAGGTCAAGCCATCTCCGCTTATCAAGCAACTCTCCAACACCGATTTTGCGCGTATCCAAGATTTTTTGGTGGACTATCCCGGATTATTTATTCTTACCCGATCCGTCAGGTCTTATCCCACTCCAACAGCGGCACATGCCTTGGGCTACATTGGAGAAATCAGTGCCGGGCAACTCAAAAGAGATACACTAAGCTACTATTCCCAGGGGGACTATGTAGGACTTAGTGGCTTAGAAAAGTACTATGAAAACGAGCTACGCGGGAATAAAGGTGTTAAATACAAAATGGTCAATGTGCGTGGAATGGACAAAGGGCCATTCAAGGAAGGACAATATGACACCATTTCCGTCGCAGGCAAAAACCTAACCTCCACGATTGACCTGGATTTGCAACAATTTGGAGAGTTGCTGATGAACGGAAAAACTGGTTCTGTGGTAGCAATTGAACCCAAAACTGGAGAGATCTTGGCCATGATTTCAGCTCCATTTTATGATCCAAATCAACTGACAGGCGCGGAGTTTGGCAAAACTTACAAAACCCTTAATACTGACAATTCTAAGCCGCTATTCAATAGGCCCATCATGGCTACCTATCCTCCGGGGTCCATCTTTAAAATCGTGCAGAGCTTAATTGGGCTTCAGGAAGGCGTCTTGACTCCCAACTCAACTTTTGCCTGCAACAAGTCTTTGGTGGCCTGCCATAACCATCCCAACCCAGTAAATTTGTTTGGCGCCATTCGGAATTCTTGCAATCCCTACTACCACCAAGCTTTTCGTCAGATCATCAACCGAGAGGTCTCGTCCAACACCTTCAAAGACACTGAAATAGGATTGAATGCCTGGCGAGAAAGTGTTTTGAAATTTGGATTGGGTGGTCCACTAGGAATTGACATGAGCGGAGAAAAAGGAGGAGATATCCCATCTAGCAAACTCTATGACCGCATCTACGGAGTAGGGCATTGGAAATACTCCACCATCTATTCCCTTTCCATCGGCCAAGGAGAGATGCAAGTGACTCCACTGCAAATGGCCAATCTAGCAGCTATTTTTGCAAATAAGGGATATTACTATACCCCGCATTTGATCAAAGAAGTCGATGGAGATCCCAAAAAAATACCTGCCAAATTCCAACAAAAAATCTCGGTAGGTGTCGATGCCCGACACTTTGACCTAATTCAGGATGCCATGGTCGAAGCCATCTACGGGACTGCTTCCCGAGCAGTCATGACCGACCTCGTAATCGCAGGTAAAACAGGAACTGCACAAAACCCGCATGGGGAAGATCACGCTGTCTTTATTGCATTTGCTCCGAAGGATAATCCAACAATTGCGATTGCAGTCTATGTCGAAAATGCAGGGTGGGGAGGCAGAGCAGCGGCAAGTACGGCTTCCCTGATGATTGAAAAATACATCCGTAAAACCATCTCGCGCCCTGAGCTACAGGACTATGTAATCGCAGGTAATTTTGTTAATTAAATGAAAGAAGCTGAGGTTCAAATCAATCGAGTCGACTGGATCGCAGTATCCATCTACTTTGCATTGGTCATCATTGGCTGGTTCAATATCTATGCGGTCACCTACGATAGCCAGGTGGAAAAAAGCATCTTTGATCTAACCACTAGCTCAGGAAAGCAGCTCGTATGGATTGGTACTGCAATTGGTCTGATCACCTTGATTATGGTGGCAGATTACCGCTTTTTTGAAAACCTTTCCCTCGTCATCTACCTCATCTTTCTCCTAATTCTTATCGTCACCCCAATTTTCGGAAAGGAGGTCAATGGACAGATTCTTTCCATTGGCTTCGGGGAGTTCCGAATTCAACCCGGTGAATTTGCAAAGTTTGCTACTGCCTTGGCCTTAGCTAAGGTGATGGAACGACCGACCTTTGATCTAGCCAAGCGAAACTACCAAGCCATCGCTTTCGGCGTGCTATTGATTCCAGTAGTCTTGATCTTGTTGCAACCCGATACGGGTACCGCCTTAGTCTACTTTTCGCTGCTCATCATGTTTTACCGGGAAGGGCTCCCCCAATGGTACTATGGGTTGGGTATTGGATCAGTAAGTATCACCCTACTTGCCTTGGGTGTAGACAATAACATTTACCTAGCAGCAGCAATCATCCTTGCCATGATCGTATTAATTTACCTAGGCAAAAAATCTTGGCAGCGTATCCTCGCTTTCTCCCTGATTGGGTTAGGCCTCATTGCCTACATTTACTCCATCGATTTTGTGGTTTCTAAGCTCCCAGATCACCAACAAAATCGAATCATGGTGCTCTTCAATCCAGACATCGATCCATTAGGTGTCGGCTGGAACGTGACCCAATCCAAAATAGCCATTGGATCTGGAGGCTTTTTTGGAAAAGGATACCTGGAAGGCACACAAACCAAGTTTGACTTCGTCCCCGAGCAAGACACCGATTTCATCTTTTGCACCCTCGGGGAGGAGTTTGGTTGGTTCGGAAGCTTTGTGGTGATTTCGCTATTCTCTGGTCTCCTTTATCGGCTTGTTATCATGGCGGAGCGGCAAAAAACTCGATTTTCTCGAATCTATGGATATGGAGTTATTTCGATCCTTCTTTTCCATTTCGTAGTGAACATCTCCATGACCGTCGGCCTCTTTCCAGTTGTGGGGATTCCACTTCCCTTTTTCAGCTACGGAGGATCTTCACTTTGGTCTTTTACCGTTTTGCTATTTATCTTCATTAAGCTAGATTCTTCCCGTGCTTCCCAGCTGGGAAGAATAAGCTAACAATAAGAGCCTACAGGGTTAAAAAAAAGAGCGGTAAGAAATTCTTACCGCTCTTTTTTTGAGGGAGCCTACTGGACAAACTTTCGATAAACTTGCTGCATAAATTCACGGACCTCTTCGGACTCAATATCCCAGCCCAACTCAATAACAAATCGCGCATTGATAAGCCCTACCGCTTCCTCAAAGGTGGCAAGCTCATCTACCGATTTTAAAGCATGTCGAAGCAAATCGGCATTGCCATCAAACAATTCTTTGGTAAACATAAACCGCTGATTTAAAGAAAGACTTTCCGCCAGCTCCCCTAAGATTCCTTTCATCCCTTTGTAGGTTTCTGAAGCGAAAAGGGCTTGTAAATGAGCTGCGTCTAAGCCCATTCCAGTAGCGGAAGCCGAGGCGATGGGTTCTCTTTTTTCAGGTTGAGGTGAAGGCACCTCTTCTTCTGGTAGTTGAATTAAAACCTCCTCTTCAACTTCTTCCTCTGCTTCAAATTGCGGGTATTCTTCCTCCTGTTCAATCTCTACTAATTTGGATTCTTCAGTTTCATCAATTTGGCTTGTTGATTCACCCCAATACTCCTCCAAATCAAATGCTAAAGTGTCACTAAGGCTTGCTAGTAGCTCTTTTGGCGAATCCAAGCTCACTTTAAGTGATTGAAAATTGGCCAAA